>Ga0256405_10002437_pt1 | contig 42815 bp, 30 predicted proteins | sample RumenRJG_02DNA_FD_189096 | JGI IMG/M metagenome (GOLD analysis project Ga0256405, IMG submission 189096) | Bovine rumen microbial communities from Lethbridge, Alberta, Canada - RJG_02 | ecosystem: Host-associated > Mammals > Digestive system > Stomach > Rumen | place: Canada: Alberta... | reverse complement strand
GAAATTTCCGCGTGAGTGTTCTCCGCGAAGAGAGATACCCAGATAGGACGGACGGATGACGGTGTCGCCATTATGGAGCAACCAATAGACAGGACGACCTTCCTGCACGTCAAAATAGGCCGTTAGGTTGAGAGACGGAGATTCGACTTTCTCGATTGCGAGAGCGGGAATACAGACCGCTATCGCTGACAGAATACAGAATACAGATACTATTTTTTTCATAAAGCACTTATTTTTCTATTACAATCATGGTCCAGTATTGGAGTGCGGGAAGGGTGAGCGTCAGTTTGCCGCCATCGTAGGTGAAGTCCACTTCCTGCGCAGCACCCTGCTGATAATCCGGTGTAGCGACCCATACACGGCTCGGTTGGGCACTAACGGCAAAAGAGACCGGTATATCCTTGACAAGGCTCTGCGGTGCCTGGTCGCCGTCCGAGTCACACCAGTCGAGGTGCGTCGCATTACGGTACGAGAGCAGGTGGATCACATCGCAGTCGTCCAGATGACGACCTACCGTAGCGATCTGGTTCGCTTTCGGTCCCCATTGATTGAACACATACGCGCTCGTGGTCGTTACGTCCACACCGTACCAGTCGGAGTTGATGCCGCCAGCCGGCGTAGCAGGGCGAAGGAGGTTCTCATACGCTACCGCAAAATCATAATAGCGTATCATGGCGCGTTTCAGTTCACCGGTCATGGAGAGGTTATCGTCCGGGAAATACTCATGACAGAGCATATGTTCGCCCATCTGGAGAATCGTACCGCCCCATGCGGAAGCCGCAGCCGTAGCCATGATGATACCCGGCGTATTGAAATAGCCGCGACCTTTTAGACCGAGATCGTAATTGAGGTACGCCGCCAAGACCGTCTGCTTGCCGTTGGACCAGTTCGCATTATCCGTGATGATACGGGAGAAAATACCATAACCGTCCGTATTGCTGTGCTCCCATACCTCGGTGTAGCAGAAATCGACAGGCGCAGAAGCGATCTGTCCCTGCTGACCGTACTGACCGACGGCGTTCATCACGATACGCTTGTCCGGTTGGGCGGTTTTCTCATTAGCGATGAACGATCCGAAAGCGGACTGCACGTCGATGACATTACCACTATAGTCATAGACGGTCGTCGGACGCACGCCTAACTGGTCGATCTGCCAGCCGTCAAAATTGAAGACCGAATAGACCTCATCGTTGCGGGCACGCAGATAATCGCGCCAACCGTCGTTATGCAGATCGGTCAGGTAGATCGCACTCTTAAAGGGCGAACCCAGCGGGTGGTTGTCCACATGCGTATGCAACTTGTCGGTGTACATCAGCCATTCGGGGTTGACATCATCCGTCGCATAGTCCTCCAGACAACCGTAACCGAGATTATAGAAGAGCGTCACCATACCGCGCTTGTGCGCACCGTCAATGTAACCCTGTACCGTCGAGCGGTAGCAGTTACGGGAGATAATATCCGTCCATACGTCCATCGGCTGTGTAGCTGAACCTGCCAGCGGATGATGGTGCTTCCAATGCCAGTCCTGGAACTGCACATAGTTGATATGATAGCGGTTGAGGTCATTAAGCACGTTGGCGATATCGGATGCGGACATCTTGCCGTAGGTCGAGAGGAAACCGTTACGCGGGAAGCGGCTCGGCTCAGACGACACGTCTATACCGACAGACGAGATCACCTCATCGCGTCCGTTGACATTCTTATGCAGTTCCACCATATAGCCCTGAAAATCTCCTGCAGGCGGTTGCCATGTCCAGCGGGACGAAGAGAGCGGCTCCTGCTTGAGGATCTTGCCCAGATGGGTATATCGCACCGTGACCGATTCCTCGGGCATACTGTTGAGCGAGAGCGTCACTTTCTCTCCCGGTTGGTACGCCGCCTTATCCGTCGAAAGCAGATTCGGGATATAACTCTCGCCATAGGTGACGGGGTCATTGTCCGGCTCGATGATGTTGCAGGAACTGATCACGAGCGCAGCAAACAGAATATAGATCAGAGACATCCTTTTCATAATTTAACAAATGATATAGTCGTGTCATTAATGTTGATTCGTATCTGGTACTCACCTGGGTTGGAGATCAGCCATTTGTTATCGGCGCCGCCGACGCGTGCTTCGAACGTACCGTTGGTCGTTGGTGCGCAGTCCGGCGTCGGTGCATAGAGCATCTCACCCGACCAGTCGGACTTGAGCTCCGTGGGGAACTTGATCTGTCCGGCGCTCAGGTTACCCTCCCATGTGAAGATATTGGTCTCGGGATGCTGCATCTCGGTGATGTTATCCCAACTCCAGCCGCCCGGGGTAGCGTCACCGATCATGTACATATGGCTGTACATCTCGCCGCCAAGATAGGTGACAGAGATCGTCAAAGCTTTCACATCGGCTTCGATACGGTAGTTACCGCCCTTGTCAATGAGCCATTTATTATCCGTATACGATGCATCCGTCGGGCGATAAACCATCTTGGTCGCATCCGTGAGGTCACTCACGTAGCACGGCAACCATGCGGAGTCCGTAGTGAGCAGTTTGAACTCACCTTTGTTCAGTTTGCCGGTCCAATAGAAACGACTGAACTGCGTCATATCGATCACCATCGGTGTGGCGCGGTCAAGACTCCATCCGTTAGGCGTAGCGTCGCCGACCAGATAGAGAGCGGTTAACATGGATACGTTCCATGCTATCTTCACCTTCACCACCGGAGACACCTGTTCTTCGCCGGTCTGCATTACTTTGGCGCGTACTCGCCATTCGAAGGTCTGATACGCATCTTCGGGGTCGGTAGGGAACGTAAGCGCCAAGGTATCCGCCAACTGCTTGTGACCGAACACCATCGTACGATCCGCCGTACGACCTATCTTCCATTGGAGACCACCTGCGAAATTATTACCCTCTTTGTCCATCTCAAGGATATAACTGATGGAGGAACCCGTTCCGTGATTAGAACCCGCCGTCCACGCCATTTCGAGTGCAGGCAGGTCCTTATAGACCGGCAGGCAATATACCGAGTCCGTGGAGAGCGTCAAGGTCAGCGGTAATTCCTCCGCCGCCGCGTCTTTCTTCTCACAGGACGAGAAGAGAAGCGCGCATAGTGCCACAAGCACTATATTTGAAATTTGATATTTGAGATTTAAGATTTTCATTACCATCCGGGGTTTTGCGTTAATAACTCATTTGCTTCTATCTCCTGCATTGGAATGGGGAACAGCAGATGTTTCGTCGTCGCTGCCGTCTTGCCGATGGAGTGCAGGAACGTGAGGGCGTAATTGTCCGGATAGCGGAGCATATCGAACCACCGGTGTCCCTCAAACGCCAGTTCGACACGGCGCTCGTGGATGATCTTCTCCCGCATCTGGAGCTGCGTCAGTCCTTCTATCTGCGCACGGCTGGTCAGACCGGCTCGCTTGCGCACCTGATAGAGCGGCTCCTCCGCCTCTTTGGTACGGCCTAACTCGTTGAGTGCCTCAGCCTTCATAAGCAGCACATCCGCGTAACGGGTGACGATCCAGTTCTGGTTACTCGTGTTATAGTCCGGTGACTGCGCCTTGGTCAGCAGAAACTTACGGACGTTATAGCCCGTCGTGGACCATGTGCCGCTGTAGGTATAGCCGTCGAAAGTCGGACAACCGGTGTAGAAGAGGGTCTTGTCCTTACGTAAGTCACCCGGTTCGTACTGGCTGACGAACTCCGGCGTAGGCTGGTTCCAACCGTAGCAACCGGCTGCCATACCCGAGTTACGCGGACCCTGATAGGTGCTGATCCACGACGCCTGGTTCTCATTCGACCAGAAATCCTGATTGGTCTTGCCGTAGTACTGCACCTCGAAGATGGACTCCACCCCGTTCTGCTTGGCAGGGTTATAGTTATCCGCATAGTTAGGCGCCAATTGGTAACCCATCTTACCTATCTCTTCGCATAAGCGCACCACCTCGGTGTACTTGGTCGTATTCGGCTCATAAGTCATATAGACGCGTGCCAACTCCGCCATCGCCGCCTCTTGCGTAGCACGACCGATATCCTTGCTACCGTACTTGCTGCGTTGCGGAAGCAGCGAGATCGCCTGCTTCAGGTCCTCGGTGATAAGAGCATAGATCTCACTGACCGAGGCACGGCGCATCTTGAGCTGGCTATCTGCCGACAGAGGCTCCGTAGGCATCGGAACACCGCCGAACAGACGCACTAATATAAAGTAGTAATGCGCACGCAGGAAATGTGCCTCACCTAACAGACGCGCCTTGATATCGTTGTCGATATCCATCTGCGGCACGTTTGCCAGCACGAAATTACAACGTAATATACCAGGGGCAGGTCCGCGCCAGAGGTCAAGGGCTGCGAAATTATCCGAGGTAGCAATGAAATTCGCCATCTCCACCGTCTCCAGTCCGTCCGTACCACCACCGGCGCCTACCACACTCTCGCCGGCAATGATATCCAGCGTCCAGATGCGCATGTTGTATAGTTTCGGCCACTGAAGAGGCTGATAGCACGCATTAACCGCAGCGATAGCGTCCGCCTCGGTCTGAAATCCATTCGTTGTATCCACCGAATCCCATGGCTTGCGCTCAAGGAAATTGCAGGAAGTGATGCAGAGCATCACGACCGCCATTATCATGGCTGACAGACCGTTGACACTGACAGACCGCTTCGCTGTTAGACCGCTTTTCAAGCTGTTAGATATATATTTATTCATAGCTTTTCCTCCTGCTTTAGAACATAATATTCAATCCGAATGTAAAATTACGCGTGAGGGGATAGACATTGCCGTCTATACCGCTTCCACCCACCTCGGGATCGAGACCCGTATAACGTGTGATCGTATACAGGTTCTGTCCGGAGACGGAGAAACGCACCTCATCCATCTTCGCTTTCTGCGTCAGATGTTTGGGCAGCGTATAACCCACCGTGATGCTCTTCAAGCGCAGGTAGTCACCCGGTTCCAGGAAACGGTCGCTGGTGCGGTTGTTCTTGTTCGGATCAGAGAACACGGCACGAGGCATCGTGGTCGAAGGGCAGTCCGGACGCCAACGGTCCAACACCGTCGCCATCTGGTTCTGCGCTACCGACATCGCTTCCAGCGTCGCACGGTTGCCGTTATAGATTTTGTTACCTGCCGCACCCTGGAGATAAATCTCCACATCCACACCGTAGAACTCAAAGCGGTTGTTCATGGAGAAGGTCCACGAAGGAGTCGGCGAACCGAGGAAAGTGCGGTCCTCCTCGTTGATGACACCGTCATTGTTGAGGTCCTTGAAGCGGATATCACCGGGCTGGGTGGAAGTGAACTTGTCACTACCGACCGTCTGGATAGCATGCGCATCAACCTCCTCCTGCGACTGGAAGATACCGTCCGTCACATAACCGTAGAAAGCCGCTACAGGATGACCGACCGCATGGATATTGCAGTCGAAATACATCGGTACATCGCCGTTGAGCGAAAGGATGCGGTTGTGGTTATATGCAAAATTGACAGTGGTCGTCCATGTGAAATTGGTCTTCTTGATATTCATGCTGTTGAGACTGACCTCAATACCCATGTTCCGCATACGACCGGCATTGATGCTCGGTACCGCCTCGTCCGAATAACCGCTACTGATAGGTACGGACATCGGCACGAGCATGTCGTTCGTATTCTTGATATAACCGTCGATCGTAGCATGTAAGCGCTGGTCGAAGAGCGCCAGATCCATACCGACATTGTACTGCTCCACGGTCTCCCAGCGGACGTTGGGGTTAGGCAACACCCATGGTGCCAAACCGGCTGCCTGCTTACCGCCGAACACGTACTGCACCGTCTGCAGCTGGGACGCATAGGCGTAATTGCCAACCGATGCCTGGTTACCCGTCAGACCGTATCCGGCACGCAGCTTGAAGTCCGTGAGCCAGAAGGTCTTCTTGAACCAATGCTCCTCGCTCATACGCCAGGCTAATGCCACGGATGGGAAATAGCCCCAACGGTTCTTCTTCGAGAAACGACTCGAACCGTCGGCACGGAAAGTAGCAGTGATCAGATAGCGGTTGTCATAACCGTACGTGACACGGCTCATGAACGAGAGCAACGACCAATCGGACTTGTTACCGCCCAAAGTGGGTTGCAGCAGACCGTTACTGAGCTGACGTGCCTCTTCGGAGATGAAGCCCTGCACCGCTCCGCTCATGTACTCGTAGTTATTCGCCTGCATAGACGAACCGATCATCGCTGTGAAAGCATGTTTCTCCTTGAAGGTCTTAACGAAAGACAAGGTATTGTCCCAAAGCCAGGTGATACTCTTGTCGAACGAGTGACTCACCTGACTCTCCGGTTGCGCAATAGGCTTCCAGTCATATGCCGGCGACCAGCCTTCCGTGTCCCAGTACATGACCTGCATACCGAACGTGGTCTTGAAAATAAGCCAGTCCAGCGGCTTAATCTCCGCATAGATATTACCCAAGAGGTTATAACCCTTGGTAACACTGGTGTTCTCCTTCATCTTTCCGATCGGGTTCGTGATGTCGCCTACGTACATCGCCAAGCCTTCCGGTCCCGCCCACGAGCCGTCTTCATTCTTAATCGCCTGCGTAGGCAACGCGCGCATGGTATTTTGTATATTGTACTCACCGGAAGACTTGATATCATGGTTCAAAGAGAGCTTGTGTCCGAAACGCAACCAGTTGAGCAACTGCGTGTCATGGTTGAACTGAAGCGTGATACGCTTGTAGGCAGAGGTCTTGATGATACCCTTCTGGTCAAAGTACGCACCGGACACATAGAAATTGGACTTCTGCGTACCGCCCGAATAACTGAGACTGTAGTTCTGCGTCGGGGCGAACTGCCATAACTCGGACATCCAGTCCGTGCCCTGACCCAACTGGGTCGGATCCGCATACGCCGTGTATTGGGGCTGACCGGCTGCCGCCATCATCTCGTTATGAAGCGAGGCGAACTGCGAAGCGTTGAGCAGAGGCAACGTGCGCTGAATCTGGTCAAAACCGAAGGAAGCTTTGATGTTGATATGCCCTTTCTCGTTGTCTCCTTTCTTGGTCGTGATGATCACTACACCATATGCACCGCGGCTACCGTAGATCGCCGTTGCAGAAGCGTCCTTGAGCACGTCGATGCTCGCTACGTCATCCATGTTGATCATGTTCAGCGGCACATCGGTCGGTACTCCGTCAATCACAATGAGAGGCTGGGAGTTGTTGATAGAGCCTATACCGCGGATATTCAGACTCACATTACTACCCGGTGCACCGGAACCCGTCACCTGCAGACCCGCAGCACGTCCTTCCAGCGCCGCTCCGATAGATGGCGCCGGTGTCTTCTGCAGGTCTTTGTCACTCACTTGGGAAATAGAACCGGTCAAGTCGCTTTTCTTCTGTACACCGTAACCAACTACCACCACTTCTTCAAGCACCTCCGTGTCCTCTTTGAGGACAATATTCATGTTAGCCTTGGCAGGTAGAGATTGCGAGGCATAGCCTATATAACTGATCTCCAGCGTAGCGCCTTCAGCTACTTCCAACGTGAAATTACCGTCAAAATCGGTAATGGTACCGTTGGACGTACCTTTCTCCAGAATACTGGCACCGATAATCGGTTCTCCTTTTTCATCCACAATCACACCCGTCACCTGCGCACTCAAAGGGAGCGCTGCAACCAATAGGGCAATAATTGCAATAAATGGAGTAAAGAGTTTTTTCACAATACTGAACATTTTAGGGTTAGACAAAATTTATTTTGCGCTGCAAAGTTACGACTTTTCATGCAAGTACGCAACAGGCATATCTAAAAAAGTAGTACTTACAAGCCACATAAAAAATGCATATTACTGAAATTCAATAATATGCATTTTTATTAGGTAGTATAAAAAAGTAGTGCAATTTAATTACAAAGCGGCTATTTTTTGTTCAAATTCATCCCGATCACCCTTTGCCCAATTACGCATGCGTGTTCGCGAATTATAAATAGTAGAGAGGGAATAACGCAAGAAATCCGCTATCTGACGACTGTCCGTGATTCCCAGATGAATGAGTGCTAATACACGCAAATCGGTATTCAACCGCTCTTTAGGTTTGATGCGCAGTTCGGATTCAGGTACCAACAAGTCCTTGACCTGTGCAACAAAATCCGGGAACAGTTCCAGAAACGCATCGTCAAAATCCGAGAGAGTGGTCATTTTCATATACCGTCCGATATAGACCGTTTTAATACGGTTACTCTGACGCAACGCTTCGTTACTAAGCGCCAGGCGGCTGTTGAGTAGTGCCAACTGACGGTGTTGACGGTTACGATAGGCAAGGAAGATGATGAGCATGGCTGCTATAACCAACACGCTGACTATCATAGCTATCATCCAATACTGCCGCTTTTGCATCAGTTTAAGATGCGCCTCTTCCACCACCGGATAGAGAATACTCATTTCAATAGAACGCACGCGTGCGCAACCGGACATGGCGTCTTGTGCCGCGCATTGCATATAATGGAAAGCGCGGTCTATATCCCCTTCTTCGTACAGTAACACCGCCAATTCGCGCAATGCGATATACTCGCGGATGGAGTTGCGTAAGTCTGCTATAGCGGATATAGCCAGATAATGCTTCGCCTTTTCTCTGTTGCCAATGGCCCTGTATATCTGCGCACGAGTGACGGCAAAAACCGGCTCTTCATACTGCCCTTCCACGCGGTGCACCTGCTCGTATGTTTCCAACACATGCAAGGCGCTGTCGTATAACTGCTGTTCATACAGATAATCCGCGCGCACCAACTCGTGCAGGAACGAACCGGCCGGATGCACCTCCATCATCTGCTCGCGGTAATGCTGGGTGATGGCAGAATAAGTCTGACGCTCACGCTCGGTTATCGCAAAATCCTCCATCAATCCGTATAACGTGCGGTGAAGATGACTATAATAGGGTTCCAAGACCGGATCCAAGGGTTGCTGCAAGGCGGAATCCATATACAGGATCGTCTCATGGTACATACCGCTGCGCATCAGCACCTCCGCATAATTGAGTAGCGAGACCTGTTTCTCAAAGGGAGTCTGGGCAAGGAGCATACGCTGTTCCGTGTAATACAGCTGCGAATCGAGGTTATAAGAACGATAGGTCTCTACCAGCCTGCCATACAGTTCGAAGCGCTCGTTGGCTGAGCACGGCTCGGCAAGCAATGCCTGCAACGAATCTACCTGATGCTCACGCGGAGCATAATAGGCAGCGCGCTCCTCTATACACCTGTCCAGCTCCTCGAGCAGTGCTTCCTCCGTACCACCCTTTCCTCCACAGGACATCAGCAATAGCCCTATGAGGTAGAGAAATAATGGTCGTATGTGCGTAATATCTATCATTGCGCTGCAAAGGTACTGCTTTTTTTGCACATACGCAAATAAAAAGCGAAAAAATAAAAATTTTTTGTCGTTAGTCGTTTGTCGTTGGTCGTTAGTCTAACAGCGAAGCGGTCTTACAGCGAAGCGGTCTTACAGCGAAGCGGTCTTACAGCGAAGCGGTCATAAACAATCACACACCTTTCTCGATTCAACTACGATATCGCGCCAAAGGATACCCCAAACATACCCAAAGGATACCCCAAGGATACAGACCTTATTTTGGTAAAATTGCGCTTTATACTATATATACATAGTATATATACTTTTTATATCGCCGTAACTGGCATACTCGTTAGTCGTTGGTCGTTAGTCGATGGTCGTTAGTCGATGGTCGTTAGTCGTTAGTCCAACAGCGAAGCGGTCTAACAGTGAAACGGTCTTACAGCGAAGCGGTCTTACAGCGAAGCGGTCTAAATTTATATAAGGTATACCTCATTTTTGCCTCATTTTTCATTAAAATAGTATCTTTTTCTTTTTTTTCTTGCATATATGCAAAAAAAGTTGTACCTTTGTAGCCGATTTTGACTATCTATGCACAACGAGCATGCAAAAAAGTGAATTTACACCGGAAGAAGAGCAGATGATCCAACGCGAGTTTGAGGCGTTGTTAGACGACTATGCCCATACACCCCACCGTCAGAAAGTGGAGCTTATCACGCACGCGTTCAAATTTGCGAATCAGGCGCATTACGGTGTCCGCCGCTTGAGCGGAGAACCGTATATCATGCACCCCCTTGCTGTCGCGCGCATATGCGTTCGGGAAATCGGATTAGGCAGCACGAGTATATGCTCGGCGTTGCTGCACGATGTGGTGGAGGATACGGATTACACGGTGGAGGATATAGCAGGTCTGTTCGGCGATAAGATTGCCCAGATAGTGAGCGGTCTGACGAAGATCAGCGGCGGTGTGTTTGGCGAACAAGCCTCCGAGCAGGCGGAGAACTTCCGCAAACTGCTCCTGACCATCAGCGATGATATACGCGTTGTGCTCGTGAAGATTGCCGATCGGTTACACAACATGCGTACCCTTGGTGCGCAGCCCAAGAACAAGCAATACAAGATTGCCGGAGAGACGCAGTATATCTACGCTCCCTTGGCGCATCGTCTGGGTCTATTCCCCATCAAGACGGAGCTCGAAGACCTCAGTTTCAAATACGAGCACCCCGACACATGGCAGGAGATACACGATAAGTTAGAAGCGGTAAAGGCGCATCAGATGGAGAGCTTTGAGCAGTTTGCCGATCCTATCCGCGAGCGACTGACCAGCATGGGGTACCAATACACCATCAAAGCGCGCATCAAATCCGTCTATTCGGTCTGGAAAAAGATGATGAGGCAGCAATGTGCCTTTGAAGATGTGTACGACCTGTTGGCAGTACGAATCATCTTCACACCCAACGAGTCGATGAGCGAGAAAGACCAGTGCTGGATGATCTACTCCGCCATCACGGAGCTGTACCGTCCTCACCCGGAGCGAATCAGGGATTGGATCTCGACGCCGAAAGCGAACGGCTACGAGGCATTGCACGTGACGGTCATGGGCGGCAACGGAGAATGGATCGAAGTGCAGATACGTACCGACCGCATGAACGAGATAGCCGAACGTGGTTACGCCGCTCACTGGAAATACAAAACCGGCGAATCCGACGACAGCGAGCTCGATAAATGGCTCCGCGAGATCAAAGATATATTAGCGCATCCGGAGAAAGATGCGATGGAGTTCCTTGGTACCTTCAAGCTGAACCTGTTTGCGCAAGAGGTCTTCGTCTTCACCCCGAAGGGCGAGATCAAGACGATGCCTTTAGGCTCCACCGCACTCGATTTTGCGTTCATGCTGCACTCGGAGATAGGCGAACACTGTATAGGCGCCAAGGTCAACCACACGCTTGTGCCCCTATCCTATCATCTGAAGGGCGGCGACCAGATAGAGATCCTCACCTCCAACAGCCAGCATCCGCAGAAAGAATGGTTCGAGATGGTGACGACTGCCAAAGCGCGTAACGGCTTGACCCTCTATTTCCGCCGCGAGGAGAGAAAATACATCAAACATGGAGAGCGGTTAGTGGAAGACGCGATCGGGATGGACAGCGAGCTCTCGGCGAACCACGATATGGCTTTGGCACGGTTATTGAGCTACTATAACCTGACGCAGCCTTCGCAACTCTACTCCGAGGTTGGACAGGGCGCTATCCGTCTGGATAATATCCACGAGATCGTCTTCCCTAAACGAGGTTGGAGATCGTATATACCGTTCTTCGGAGGAAAGACAAACCCCACCCCGTCCCTCCCCACAAAGGAGGGAGAAAAAGAGATGGTCAAGCCGCAGCCCACGGAGAAACCGAAGAAGAAAGGTGCGAACGCGGTAGTGCTGACCGATGATGAGTTAGGTAAGAAATTCGTGCTCAGTCAATGCTGCCGACCGATACCCGGAGACGAGGTCTTAGGTTACATGGACGAGAACGGACTGATGCACATCCATAAGATCGACTGTCCGGAGGCGAACCTGCTCAAGACCAGTTACGGAAAGCGCATCTACTCAGCGACTTGGAACACCCACCGTTTGCAGTCCTTCGTAGAGACCATCGAACTGAAAGGTATAGATAAGTTTGGCGTGTTCATCCACGTGCTGCAAACCATCACGACGGATTTCCATATTAACATGCGCGCCATCAATATCTCCAGCGAAGATGGTATCTTCAAAGGAACGATGGAGATATACGTCTATGACCGCTCCGAACTGGACGAGCTGCTAAAGGCGATCCGTAAGATAGATGACATCAAAGAGGTCAAGCGGGTTTCAATTGAAAATTGAAAGTTTGGTCGTTGGTCGTTGGTCGTTAGTCGATAGTCCAACAGCACAGCGGTCATAAAATAGCAAATTTTATAAAAAACAAAAAACAAAGCATATGAAAAAGATTTTTAGTACTCTCTGCATGGCTCTGATGGCAGTAGCCATGATGGCACAGAATCCGGTAATCACCTTCGAGAAAACCGAACATGACTTCGGTAAGATCCACGAAGAGGACGGACGCGTGTCTGTAGTATTCAATTTCAAGAACGAAGGAATGGCTCCGCTCGTACTGAGCAACGTACGTGCAAGCTGCGGTTGTACCACACCGACATGGACCAAAGAGCCGGTAGAGCCCGGTCAGACCGGTTCCATCACCGTGACCTATAACCCCAACGGACGTCCGGGTCGTTTCCAGAAAACCGTCACCATCACTTCCAATGCCAGCGAGGCTACCAAGAAAGTGTTCATCAAAGGTGAGGTCATCCCGAAGCAGGCTAAACCCGTTAACCGCTATACCGTAGCTGTGGGCGAACTGAGCATGAAGACCAAGACCCTCGATCTCGGCGTCATCAAGAAAGGTGAGACCAAGAACGGCGAACTCGAGTACGCTAACCTCACCAAAGAGGAGCACGCTGTTGAACTCGCTACCAACGCCGCTGACGCATACCTCATCAGTCAGGCGTCTCTCGCTGCCCCGAAACCTAACGAGATCGGTAAGTTCATCTTCGCCATCGACACCCGTAACACCAAGCTCTACGGACCGGTAGAGGCTTACGCATACGTCGTAGTGGACGGAAAGAAAGAGATCAGCGAGACCTATAAACTGATCATCAAAGCAGAGATCGTTGAGGACTTCAGCGCCCTCACTCCCGAAGACAAACAGCAGGCTCCGATCCTCGAGATCCCGAATGAGATCGACCTCGGCAAAGTAGCTGCAGGCAAGACTCTCAAAACTTCGTTCCCGATCAAGAACACCGGTGTGAAACCGCTGGAGGTACACCGTGTATATTGCGATGATAGCCACCTCCGTATCAAGACTCCGAAACCCATCAAATCGGGTAAGAAAGGCGCTGTGACGGTAGAGATCAACACCAAAGAGTTGGAGCCCGGTGCTTACAGCCGTCACCTGCAGATCATCAACAATGACTACGAGCACTCCAAGAAACAAGTAACCGTTTATTGGATCGTGGAGTAAAGTCGTTGGTCGTTAGTCGTTGGTCGTTAGTCCAACAGCGAAGCGGTCAAATAATAAACAACTATGGAACATCCAGAGAATAGTGCGGAATATAAAGGACTGACGGTGAATGCAGGCGTTCCAAACCTGCCTTCCGTCAATCCGTATGCCACTTTCCGCCGCAAGAAGACAGTATTGACCCCCGAAGAGTATTTCGAGGGCATCCGTCGCGGCGACATGACGATCCTCAGTCAGGCTGTCACACTCGTCGAGAGCAACCTGCTGGCAGATCAGGAGATCGCACAGAAAGTGATTGAGCTCTGTCTGCCTTTTGCAGGCAACTCTATCCGTGTGGGCATCACCGGCGTACCCGGAGCAGGCAAATCGACCTTCATCGAAGCACTCGGCAGCGAGCTCTGCGACCACGGTAAGAAACTGGCGGTACTCGCTATAGACCCCTCCTCCGAACGCAGCAAAGGATCGATCCTCGGCGATAAGACCCGTATGAACGAGCTGTCCGTCAAATCGAACGCGTTCATCCGTCCGAGTCCGTCAGCCGGCTCACTCGGCGGTGTGGCTCGTAAGACACGAGAGACGATCGTCCTTTGCGAAGCAGCAGGGTTCGACACGATCCTCTTGGAGACCGTCGGCGTCGGACAATCCGAGACGGCGGCGCACTCGATGGTCGATTATTTCCTGCTCCTCCAAGTGACCGGAACAGGCGATGAGTTACAGGGCATCAAACGCGGCATCATGGAGATGGCAGACGGTATAGCCATCAACAAATGCGACGGTAATAATATAGAACGTGCGCGCGCCGCGCGTGTGAGCTTCAAGAACGCTCTCATGCTCTTTCCGCCCTCTGAGTCAGGTTGGAGTCCGGAAGCGATCTGCTGCTCCTCTATCGATCATACCGGCGTCATGGAAGTATGGGACAACATCGAGAAATACATCGCCTTCACCAAACAGAACGGCTATTTCGACGCCCATCGTACCGAGCAAGCCAAATACTGGATGTACGAGACCATCAACCAAGCCCTCCTTGACGGCTTCTATAAGAACGAAGCCATGGAGCACCGCATCGAAGTAGCGGAACGACAAGTATTGAACAACGAGATAAGCAGTTTCATCGCTGCACATAACTTACTGACTGCATATGGCAGTAGCAAACAAAAATAACAAACGAACCCCGCAGACCACCATCATCAAAGTGGGTGCGAACGAGATGGGCAAACTGCCCCCTCAGGCACAGGAGTTGGAAGACTCCGTGCTCGGTGCGCTCATGATTGAGAAAGATGCGTACGGCACCGTAGCCGACCTGCTCCGTCCGGAGGTCTTCTACAAAGATCAGAACCGTCTGGTCTTTGAAGCGATCCGCGAGCTTGCCAGCAAAGATCAACCCATCGACCTTCTGTCCGTGGGTGAGAAACTGCGTAGCCTTGGTACGCTCGAGAAAGCCGGTGGAGCCGTCTATATAGCCGACCTCACCAGACGTGTGGCTTCTGCGGCACACTTACGCTATCATGCGCAGATCATCGCGCAGAAAGCTACCGCTCGTGACCTCATCGCCATGGCGGCACAGATAGAAGAGAAAGGATTTGACGAGACCCAAGATATCGACGAACTCATGCAGGAAGCCGAAGCAGGCATCTTCGAGATCAGCCAACGCTCCCAGAAACGTGACGTCACGCAGATAGACCCGGTCATCGAAGAAGCGTTCGCCCGTATGGAGAAAGCTTCCAAGAACGACGGTTCCATCTCCGGTATCCCCTCCGGCTTCCATGCTTTGGATAAGATCACATCAGGTTGGCAGACACCTGACCTCGTCATCATAGCTGCCCGTCCTGCTATGGGTAAGACCGCTTTCGTCCTCTCTATGGCAAAGAACATAGCCGTGGATCGTAAGATTCCGGTAGCTATCTTCTCGCTGGAGATGAGTAACGTACAGCTCGTCAACCGTCTGATCATGAACGTCTGCGAACTCGAAGGCGATAAGATCAAGACCGGTAAGATGACCAAAGAAGACGCTCGTCGTCTGAACACGAAGATCAACATCATGAAAGGTGCGCCGCTCTACTTGGACGACACCCCTTCTCTCTCGATCTTCGAGCTCCGCTCCAAAGCGCGTAAGCTCGTTCGCGAGCACGGCATCCGGCTTATCATCATCGACTATCTGCAGCTCATGAACGCACAGGGTTCGTCCTTCGGTAGCCGTGAGCAAGAGGTATCCATCATATCGCGAAGCCTCAAAGCCTTGGCGAAAGAGTTGGATATACCGATCATCGCCCTCTCGCAGCTCAACCGTGGTGTAGAGTCCCGTCAGGGTGTGGAAGGCAAGACCCCTCAACTCTCTGACTTGCGTGAGTCCGGTGCCATCGAGCAGGATGCCGATATGGTCTGCTTCATCCACCGACCTGAGTACTACCACCTCTATAACGATGACAAGACCGGTAAAGACCTCCGCGGTTTGGCACAGATCATCGTCGCTAAACACCGTAACGGTGCTACCGACTCCATCTGGCTGCGTTTCCGCGGTAAGTACGCGAAGTTCCAGAACGAGGACGAAGCCATCGATGCCGATGAGATGATGCCGATGGCGCAACCCGGAGAGAGTGTCTCCATTCAGTCGAGCATGAACAGCTCCATAGGCGCCGTCTCCTTCGGGCAACAGATGAACTCCGATGGAGCTACCTATAACGGCTTAGGCGAAAACATAGCCCCTGCCTTTTGAGGAATTAAAAATTAAAAATTAAGAATTAAAAATATTCATTATTCATTAATCATTATTCATTGAATACATGCAAAGAACAGTAATCATAGACGCTTTAAAACGCACCGACTTTGGCGCAGAGATCAATGTGAGAGGATGGGTTCGTAGCCGTCGTGGTAACAAACAGGTATCGTTTATTGCCCTCAACGACGGTTCGACGATCAAGAACATCCAGATCGTCGTCGATCTCGCTAAGTTTGACGAAGAGCGTCTCAAACCCGTAACTACCGGTTCCTGTATCTCCGCTACCGGTATCCTCGTGGAGAGCCAAGGAGCAGGTCAGGCAGTGGAGATCCAGTTAACCGATCTGGAGGTATATGGTACCGCCGATCCCGAGAAATATCCGCTGCAGAAAAAAGGACTGAGCATGGAGTTCCTGCGTACAGTCGCACATCTCCGTCCGCGTACCAACACTTTTGGAGCCGTCTTCCGCATCCGTCATAACATGGCTATGGCGATCCACACCTATTTCCACGAGCACGGCTATTTCTACTTCCACACGCCGCTCATCACGGCTTCTGACTGCGAGGGAGCTGGACAGATGTTCCAAGTGACTACCAAGAACCTCTATAACCTCAAGAAGACCGACGACGGACAGATCGACTACTCCGATGATTTCTTCGGCAAGATGGCAGCTCTGACCGTCAGCGGACAGCTCGAAGGCGAACTGGGAGCTATGGCGCTCGGTAAGATCTACACCTTCGGTCCGACCTTCCGTGCCGAGAACAGCAACACTCCGCGTCACCTTGCGGAGTTCTGGATGATCGAACCCGAAGTGGCGTTTATCCAGAAAGACGAACTCATGGACCTCGAAGAGGACTTCATCAAGTTCTGCGTTCGTTGGGCACTCGACCATTGTATGGATGATCTCGAGTTCCTCAACCAGTTCGTGGACAAAGGGCTCATCGCGCGTCTGCAATCCGTCGTAGATACCGAGTTCGTTCGTCTGCCTTATACAGAGGGTATCAACATCCTCCAAGAGGCGATCAAGAACGGCAAGAAATTCGAGTTCCCCTGCAACTGGGGCGATGACTTGGCTTCCGAGCACGAGCGCTTCCTCGTAGAGGAGCATTTCGGCAAACCCGTCATCATGACCGACTATCCGAAGGAAATCAAAGCCTTCTATATGAAGATCAACGAGGACGGAAAGACCGTTCAGGGTACCGACGTACTCTTCCCGCAGATCGGTGAGATCATCGGCGGTTCGGTGCGTGAAGAGTCACTCGACCTGCTCAACGCAGAGATCGAGCGTCGTCATATCCCGATGAAAGATATGTGGTGGTACCTCGATACCCGTCGTTTCGGTTCTGCTCCGCACGCAGGATTCGGACTCGGCTTCGAGCGTCTCATGCTCTTCGTAACCGGAATGCAGAACATCCGTGATGTTATCCCCTTCCCGCGTACTCCGAAAAGCGCTGAGTTCTAAGGAATATTCAAATCTTCAAATGGTCAAATATTCAAATCTATAATATCATAAAAACAAACAATCGTTATGAGAAACAAACTCTTATCACTGGTGTTTATGCTGACGCTCAGCATCGCTGCGTTGGCACAGACATCGCTCAAGGGTCGTGTGATCGACGAGGCAACTCAGACTCCTATCGTGGGAGCCAAGATCACATTGGCAAACCAGAACATCTCTACAACGACCAACGCTTCCGGTGAGTTCTCACTACTCTACTTGGAGTCGATGGACGAAGAGGTGGTTATTGAAGCAGACGGTTACGTAACCGGTCTGGAGTTGATCAACCTCAAAGCCGATCAGGTGAACGAGCTGGCTGCTATCACCTTGCAGCAAGACATCGTCTCGCAGACGCAGGGAGAGATCCTTCTCAACCTGACCGAAGAGGAGATGAGCGACGATGAAGGACGCTCACAAGCGCAAGCTTCATCGGCTTCCGCTTCCACCGATGTCTTCAACTCGGCAACCTCATTCGCTTGGTCCACAGCGCGTTACCGCAAACGTGGTTATCAGTCGAACGTTGAGAACTACTACATCGAGGGTCTGCCCTTTAACTCGCAGGAACGCGGTAACTTCAACTACTCCGCTATGGGAGGTCTGAACGATGCAAGCCGCTACAAAGAGGTACTCAACCCCATGGAGGCAACCAACTTCACCTTTGGTGGTATCGGTCAATCGACCAACTACCTCATGGGTGCAAGCCGTTATGCACAGGGTTGGAAAGTCGGGGCTGCCGGTACGAACCGTAACTACAAAGTGCGTCTGAACGCTACGTACGCTTCCGGCGTCATGAAGAACGGATGGGCTGTAGTAGCACAACTCGCTTACCGCTTCTCTCCATATATCGACAACAAAGGTATCATCGGAGAAGGTATCAAGTACTACTCGCTCGGTTACTTCGTTTCCGCAGAGAAGATCTGGGATAGAGCACGCCTCAAACTGATCACTTTTGGTGCTCCCACCGAGCGTGGTCAGAACGCAGCCGTGACGCAAGAGGTGTATGACCTCACCGGTTCGAACAACTACAACCCCTATTGGGGCTACCAGAACGGCAAAGTGCGTAACAGCCGCATCGTCAAGTCTTATGACCCGACCCTCATCGCCGCTTTTGAGTTCAAGATAGATGACGCGCAGAAGATCAAAGTAGCAGCCGGATACCACTACTCGCTCTACTCCAACTCTGCCCTCAACTTCTACAACGCACCGGATCCCCGTCCGGACTACTACCGCAACCTGCCTTCCGCTATGTGGGACGGTCAGATCGCGAACCGCAACAACACGACCTCAGCTCAACAACTAACGTTCATTGATGCAGACGGAAAGGTAAGACACTATCCATGGGGCCTTTTTATTGGAGAAGACATCAATGAGAATCCTTATGGAGCTGTTACACCACGTAGAGATCCAAACACAAATGAATATATTAGAGATGAAAAAGGATATATAATATATGATTTCTCTAAAGGATTCATCGGTCATGATGGCAACGTCGTGGGGCCGTCTGTAGATGAGACACAATACAACAATCTCGTAGATCTCTGGAAAGCGCGTGACAACAACACCACCCAGATCAATTGGGATAACATCTATGCGGCTAACTATGCCAACAATCGCACGAACCCCAATGGAGCTGCTCGTTATTTCTTGGAGCGTCGTCATAACGACCTTCAAGAGGCATCCGCTTCGTTCAACTACGTGAACACCAAATACGACCATCTCAAGATGACCTTGGGCGTAGAGGGTAAGTTCTCACAGGGTAGCCATTATAAGACCATGGACGACCTGCTCGGCGCTAACCAGTGGATCGACATCGACGCCTTCGCAGAGCGTGACCTCAAAGAGATGGCTTCCAACGGCGGCTTCACACAGGAAGATATCGATAATGTTCGCAAAAACGAGATCCGCGAAGGATACAACGAGGTAATAAAGGACAAAAAACGCCATTTCGGTTACGACTATCATATTAACATGGGCTATATGAAGGCTTGGTTCCAGAACGAATGGAATTTCAACGAAGTGGATTTCTACTATGCGCTGGCTTTCAACTACTCCTCTATGCAACGAACCACCACTATGTTCAATGGTCGTGCATGGTACCTCACTACCCTCACCATGAGAACAGATGAGGAAAAAGGCACCGACAACTATTGGAAATACTTGGGAAAACAAGCGATTAAAGACCTTAGTAATGATCGGGCATCACGTGCCGGTAACACTTTATACGGCGAAGAACACCATTTCCTCGATCCTGCCTTCAAACTCGGTGTGACCTATAAGATCAATGGTCGTAACCGTATCAAACTAAACGCATTGGCAGAGACCCGTGCTCCGTATGCACGCGATGCCTATATCTCGCAACGTATACACGACCGTGTGGTAGAGAATATCTACAAGCACGACAAGGCGAAGAACCTCAAAGACTTCTTCGCAGCATCTGAGAAAGTCGTTTCTGCGGATCTCACGTACGAGTTCAACTATCCGATCGTTCGTGGTCGTATCACCGGATTCTTCACACAGTCTTGGAACGGAACCGAGCTCAACGGTTACTACGACGATGATGCTCGTACGTTCGTCAATCAGGCGATCACAGGCATCGACAAACGTTACATCGGCGGTGAGGCTGCTGTATCTGTCAAGATGGGTACATACTTCACCTTGACCGGTGTGGCTTCCGTCGGCGACTACCGTTATACCAGCAACCCGACAGCCGTTACCTCGGCTGAGAACGGAATGCCGTTGGCGGAAGATATGACCCTTGTATCTGCCGCTAACCCGAAAGGTCTGGTCTTAGAGACTACCGATAAGGTGCTCCTCAAGGGCGTTCGCGTAGCTACAGGTCCGCAAGTCAACGCAAGTCTCAAGCTCTCGTTCTTCCACCCGAAAATGTGGTTTGCGGACATTACCGTCAACTACCATGATTGGAATTACCTCTCCGTGGCTCCGAGCCGTCGTATGCAAGGTCTCTTCACCGGTGTTCGTACCGATGGAACACCTGTGAACGGATGGTATGGTGACACATACGCTAACGCTATCGAGACCACCGACAGACAGGCGCTCCGCGTAAGCGTAGACGACCAAGGAAACGCAATCTACGACAATGCTGCACTCGATAAGTACGGAGTTCCAAAACTCAAAGAACCATATAATTTCATGAGCGAGCAAGAGAAACTGCATGCAAGCAATCCGCTCAACCGCTTCCTCATCGATGTATCCGTCGGCAAACTGATCTATCTGCCGAAACGTCAGTCTCTCTCCCTCAACCTCAGCGTGACCAACATCACCAACAACACACATTTCAAGACCGGCGGCTACCAGCAAGCTCGTCTCCCGCGTGTCGTAAAACAGGGCGAGAAAGACTACCAGAACTCGGCTATCAGCGCGAACTACATGAAATTCCCCTCCAAGTACTACTACGCGTGGGGTGTTAACTTCTTCCTTAGTGTAACGTATAAATTCTAAGCTCTATGAAGACAACTAAATCAATACTGTACTTTGTACTTGGTACATTCGTACTTTTCATGACTTCCTGTGAACCTAAGAAACTCAAAGAGGAAGACGTACTGCTTTCCAACGCACAAGTGGAAGACATCATCAAGGACGGACAGTTGTACAACATCAACGAGTTCCTTGTTAAGTTCATGGACCCGGGTAAAGGTAATTATGCCTCGGACTCAACCCATTATCGTAAACGTGCCAACGATTCCAAATATCCGGATATCTGGCTCTTCTCTATCGACACCCTGCCGACCAACGGTCCCGGTATCTATATCCGTGGACGCGTCACGACAGATGACTATGCCGGAAACTACTATAAATCGATCGTCATTCAGCAAACGAAAGATTGGAAAACAGGCGTAGCTTTCGATCCCGACCGTCAGCAGACTCTGCGTATATCCCTTGATATGGGTTCCGCAGGAGGTCTGTACCAACTCGGACAGGAGATCCTCATCCGTTGCAACGGTTTGGCTATCGGACGTTATGCTAATCAACCGCAACTTGCTATTCCGGTCTATAACAACAAAACGACTGCAAGCCATGCAGACGAAAAAGTGGGCTGGGAACCGGGACGTATCCCCAGTGCTGTCTTCCGTAAAGCCGTTACGCTCATCGGAGCACCCGATCCAAGCGCTTTGGTGTACTACGAACCTAATGACTTGGCAGACTTGTACACCGTGATCGAAGAAGCTCCGGAGATCTCGAATACAGGTATGCAGAGAGTACGTATTCAGGACGGTATGCTCATCCGCCTCAAGAACGTCTGGTTCAGCGGTCAGTATAGTAACTATGGTGACCTCTTGGACTGCGTAGCGGGTGATCCGGATCCGGGTGACGGTAAATCGCATAGCGAGATCAATGTCTTTGCCCCCACTACCGGTAACATCGGCTTCCCGCAAAGCCGCGTCTTGACCGATAACTCCGGTAAGGTGCTCCTTTGCTCCTCCTCTGAGTACGCTAAGTACGCTCACTATTATCTGCCGGGAGCATCAGCTGACCCCACCAAAGCAGTTGTGGGCTGCAAGGACTACAAAGGTACCGTATCGGGTATCCTCGGCTTCTATATGGATAATGCAGGAGACTTCCCGCAGTCTTCTACCGACAAAGGTGACAACACCAAGGGCTATAAGCTCAAATGGGCAATCACACCGCGTGGTATCCCTGGCTACGGTATTCCGGATATCGAGCTTTGGCACACCACAACTGGACTGCCTTGGATTCCTGTTGAATATGATCCGAGTATATAATGAGTCTTAACTGGTTAGATATATTAATTCTCGTGCCCTTACTCGCAGGCCTCGTCAGAGGTCTCATGCGGGGATTTATCTCCGAGGTGATCGGCCTTGCGGTCGTGATCCTCGGAGTACTGGGCTCGCGTCTGTTCGCTCCTCCCTTCTCAGCATGGTTGCTTAAGCAGTTCGCGTGGAAAACCGAAGTGTGCGATATTGTTGCATATATCCTTATTTTTCTGGCGATAGCCATCGTCCTATCGATCCTCGGTTCGCTCCTCTCCAAACTGCTTCATGCAATCCATCTGGGCTGGGTCAACCGTCTCCTTGGAGGTCTCGCTGGCATCCTTAAACTCAGCCTCGTCATCCTCTTGGCTGTCTATGTCATGGAGCTTTCCGACCGCTCGTTCCATTGGAAATCCAATTCAAAAGTCATCCAAACCTCGAAGATCTACCCCTATTGCGTCCAAGCTCTCAACTACATCGACCACCACTAACGACTAACGACCAACGACCAACGACTAACGACCAACGACATTCCCAGACATAATCGGTCCATTATCGGTCCATTGTCGGTCCATTGTCGGTCCATTCTCGAGAGATGAACCCTTTTCCCTCTGATTTTCAGCCTATAATTAAAAAGCATTTTTCATTTATAATTTTTAATTTCTGATGCTCTACTACCTTTCCTTAGGCTCTAATCTCGGTGACCGCGAATCAACCCTTCGTTCCGCCCTCCAACTCATAGAGCAGCAGATCGGTTCCGTCCTCCGCTGTTCTTCCTTTTATTATTCCAAACCATGGGGCTTCACCTCCGCAAACGACTTCTGTAACCTCTGTTGTGCCCTTGAGACCGATAAAAAGCCTTTGGATGTATTACGTCTCACCCAAACCATCGAACGCTCCTTAGGACGCACCAAAAAGACCCAAATCAACAAACATCAATCACCAATCACCAATTACTCCGACCGCCCTATCGACATCGATCTGATTCGAGTCTTTGATAACGACAAAAAAGAACTTTTCATGGACTCTCCGGAACTAACCCTTCCACATCGTTTTTGGCAAGAAAGAGACTTCGTAAAGGTACCTTTAGCAGAAATAATGCACTAATTTTGCATTTTTTTGCCAAATTATTTGCACATGTCAAAAAAAAGCAGTACCTTTGCACCCGCTTTTGAAAAATCAAAGGCTAAATGGTGGTCTTAGCTCAGTTGGTAGAGCATCGGATTGTGGTTCCGAGTGTCGTGGGTTCGAGCCCCACATTCCACCCCTAAATTTATAAAACGCCGTAAATCAATGATTTGCGGCGTTTTTTATGGTTCCTCGAAGCCTCTGTACCACCTGTGTACCATAATTGTATCAAAATATTGCACAGAAAATGTGCATAATGAACCACCGGCTAAAAAGTCGGCGATTATATAAAGCAGCATTTTAATTCTCCAGCCGAGAATAGGACTTCTGATCACTCCAATGAATATCAATAGATGGCTCAAAGTCTCGCACATAGATAAAATCGTTCAAAGCAAAACAGGTGTGCTCCGCCAAATGATAGAACACACTATTAAAGCGATATTTTTCCATTTCATCGTCCTGTGTATCCTCAAAAAATCCTCCGCCTCTCCAATATGCGAGTTGAGTCTGGTCATACTTGCCGGCAAATAGCGGAAAGGACTTCTTGACATCATACGGGAAAGATAAAGGAACTTCTGTTAATCCTACTTGAAACAGAGGATTCCAGCCATACTCAAGTAACGTCTTCCAGATTTGGAATCGGTCTGACGATTGATATGGATGAAGATGAGGATAAATGTTAGTAAATTGTAAACGTGCGACTAACTGAATACCGCTGTCAAAGGTTGCCATATACTCATAGTAACGATGAGCTACGTCATACAAATCTTTGAGTGCGCGTTCTACAGCCAAGTTAAATTCCTTGATCACAGGAAGGAATTCTTTTTCATGAGTACGTGTCCAACTGTCAAGCATAGACTTTCGCAGGCGAAGCAAAGTCTTTACCTGTTCTTTGTCATTGGGCACTTTGCTCGCCCAAAGTTTCAAGATTTCTTGCTCGACATATCTAATGTCTGCATTTTCATAAGGAGTTTCCATAATGTTAAGTTTTAATAAATTATACTTCCGTGTCTTCTGTATCCGATGACGAATATTCTCCGGATTGGTCATTTGTTGCGGTGACCCCGAACAGGTCACAAAGTTTATTTGCAATTTTTTCAAGATTTCCCATAATGCATCAGTTTTGTAGGTTAATAATACAATTACAGCGTGACTTTTTCAATCACGCTGCAAAATTACTATTCCAAACTGCCAAATTATTGCAGTCAGAAAAGAAAATCTTGTGTTTTTAGCAATTTACGCCACTTTTCCCAAGAAAAATACTGCGAAGTGTGTTTGATGGCTACACATCGGCATGTATCATTCTCTTCTAATTCAACCTCAAAGAGCCGTGCAGCATATCTACCGACTTTCTCACCTCGTTTACATTTATACGGATTGTTGCAATCCGCAGCCGCAAAGCCAATGAAGATACAATGGGTTGGTTTCAGTATTTTTATCAGTTCTAAGAAAACATTCCAACCTTTCTGCAAGTTGCTTTTGGTCGGACGTTTTTTGTTGTTTTCCATTGGACGCTGGACAAAATTATAAAACGCAAGATATTTCCACTTATCCGCGCGCTCATCAACTGTCATCTTTTGATTGCCGAACATACATCGCGCAAGATTATCAAAAGTTGGCTGTGGCTTCTTGTTGTTAATACAGAAAGTTTGTACTACATTTCGTGTAAAGTCCGGCTGTTCTGCTTCCAATTGGTTCTTTTCTTTACCTGTTAAGTAGTGCGACTCACCAACAATCAGCAAACGGTGCTCGGTATTAAAATACTCTTTACCGATCCACGGTAACCATTTTAGTTCCGTGACCTCTTCCAATTGATTGTCCTCGTCTAAGAACAACAAATCATCATTCGCTTTCTTCATCATTCATATAGTTTGGCTACTTTCACGCTGTCTTTTTTCATTTTGTCTGCCAGTTTCTTGGGCTCTAAAACTTGCAATGTAGAGCCGTGGGCACGCAATTCCTGCATAAACTCATAATTGAGCACCACACAATACTTGAAAACAGAATACTCCTCATTTCTCTCCGTTTCTTGTTGTGAGTCATGAATAGGGAGAGATCGGATATAGGGTGCCTGCTCGCTATTCACACGGATAGTAACAACCGTTGGTTTGCGATTGATATCACTCACTCCGACCAAATGAGCAAAATAGGTCTCCGCGTCGAAGTTTGCCGGCAACCTATAGTGTTTTTCGGTTGGCTGTAGTTCTGCGATACGATCCAAAGAGTACATCCGGAGTTCAGAGAGTTCGGATTTTCCCAACATATACCATCGTTGGCGGTACACCTTAACGCAATATGGTTTGACTGTAAATGTAGAGGGATGCGACTTGCTGAAACTCTGATAGGTCATCTTGAGTACCACTTTATCCCTCATCGCCTCAATGATTGGTGCAAGGAAAAGCTGCCCGGATGGAATCTTCTCGAACAATATCTGCCGTTTGAGATCTTGGCTATCGCTAATAAGCGTGTTGACTGCTAACGTATTCAGCATCCACGCGCGAACATCGTCGTGTTTCAAATCGTCTTTATTCTCAATATAGTACGCGCGACCTCGCGAGCGGTCACAAGCAATAATAATTTGAAACAAATCTTGAATAGCGTTCTTCCAATTATGAAAAGTGCGCTCGGGAATATGACTTTCGTTATGATGATTGAGTGTCGTATTACGCGCCCATTTATCATCAATCTCTTGGCGAGTGATGTAACCTGCTGAATAAATGGTTTCAGTTAGCCAAATATAGCAGCGAAAAAGTAATGCGGTATTGAGTTTTGACATTTCTTATGTTTCGATTAATCTCTGCGACCGGACATGCGGTCGATGAAGGTGGATTTAACCATCTCGAATGCTTGCTCTGGATTGAATTGTGGTGCATCGGCACGTAATAAAATATCCGTATCATCCAAGAACTCCGGATCTTGCATCTTGAGTTCCATATTCTGCATGAATTGCTTATAGGTCGGAGCTTTTTCTACCACAAATTCCATATAACGATTGTAGCATTCCATCACTTTTTCCACATCCGCCGGACGATTGGTTAATGCCACTTGCAGGTCGAACAAGTCACGTCCTTTCTTGCGTTGGTATAATGCACGCAGTTTGGTGCCCAACAACTCTTCGTACGCATATGTAGTGAGTTCACATTGCCCGCTAAACCATTTGTTTTCTACCGAGAAGGGCACATGTTGCAGCCCCAATACATTGAAATGCTCATAGCAGTTGATTTCCACTTTCAAACGGATGGGCTGTACCGGCGGAAACTCCGATTCCATACGAAAAAGCATGGTGTTGTTGTATCGTCTTGGCTTTGTGACGCGATCCGGCATCCAATTGAGCACTTCGCCTAACCGGTAAAGAATTGGTTTGATGGGTCCCGGATGAATCTGCACAAGATCAATATCCTCACTATACCGAGGCTGAGGCTGCAGGTATAGTTTATGCAAGGCGGTTCCTCCTCGGAATGCCAACTCATTGCGCAAGAACTCATCGCTGAATATATCCACCAGCGCACGGCAGATAATCAAATCCTGCTCCACCATCGCCATGTCCGACCAAGGAGCTACGGCATTCCAAGCCATTATGGATGAACGGTCTATCATAATTCGTCTATTTCAATATCTATGTTCATATTTATATACCATCTGTTTTTAGGGCAGTTATCCTTAGTAGGATGAGCATTGCTCATATTGAAAGAGTGACGCTTAGGGAAATGCCTTTTTAACAAATCATATAGCACATCTGCATGCTCCTGCTCTTCCAGTACAAACTCTAAGATATAACCAAGACGCTGAATAGTTGCAACTGTAGTATATGGAAATACAAGTTCTATTTTCGCAATATCTAATGTTTCCACTAATTCAGCCAACACGGTTGCTGCACGTTGATAACCACCAATATGGTCTGCAAATTGCACAAGATCAACAGCTGTCAGTTCGGGATTGGAGTAACGCAGAATATCCATTTCTGCATTCTTCTTCATAAGCAATTCTTCAGGGATAGAAGTTCGATAGTTCCAATCTAACAAGGGATTTAATGAAGATGCTTTGAGCCGAGGAGCAACTGTCATTATTTGGTATTGCATTGAACGTTGGTGCGCTGCTCCATGTAGCGCTGCCGCTGATAGAAGGCAAACATAATATGGTTTCCCCATATATTGCATCAGTTCTTCAATGTAGAAACTGGGCGGAACAATACGCTTCAATTGATATTGAACAGGAACGATGACATAAAAACCTCTATATACGGAGATGATTCTACCCCGATTAGATAATCGTTGTAACTCTGTATTTAGCCCCTTTATTGAACGTTCATTAAATGTTTCTTGAATCTCAGAAACATAGAACGTCATGTGGCCTCTTTGTTCACGCTCCTTAATCCATTCTTCTATGCTCATATTTCTCATTTTAGTCGTATAAACAAGCATTAAAAGCTTGCTATTACTACATTTTTGCGACAAAATTACTGCTTTTTTTTGAAATATGCAAGTTTTTTTGCATTTTTCTTTCGGATTATTTGGATTATTGAGATTTTTGTTGTTACTTTGCAGTCGATTTGGAACGGACTTGCATTGTTTTCAAATCAGCTAACTTGACTAAACGATAATTAGATTAAGGCTTTCTTCTGCCCGGCTTACAACCCAGCAGAAGTTTTTTAATTAGTTAGCGAATGGATGCACCAAGTAAAAGCACGAGCGAGGCGGAGATGTGGAGTGACGAAATGACCACCTTTTTCCCATACGAGCGTGCAATGGTCGGAATCTATTGTGCGTTGCAGATGATCATACTCCCAGCGGACATTTGTGCCCACTTGCGCAATGGCTTTGTTCTTCGTGATTTCCTCTCGGTCGCCGAGACTGAGATAGACATAGCGTGCATACACCTCATGCGCGTCAGAGAAGCCTTTCCATGCCACAATCCATAGCGAAGGAGAAGCGGCTGCAACAGCGTCAAAGCACTCCTCTTTGCAGACCGCCCAACGTGCAAATAGACCAGCTAACGAGTACCCTCCCAACACAACAGGTAACTTGCCATATCGCTCAAATATGTACGGAATCAGTTGCTCCTTAATAAAGTCCAATGTCTCAAAAGCATGGTCACCAACCGATTGTCGCGGAGAGATATTCGGGTCATGCCACGGCGTGAGTTCTTCTTCCCAATTGCTTATCGCAAGCCCCGCAAATACAAACGGCACATGCACCGCTTCTCGGATCGCCTCTATCTCCGCATCCAACGTAGCATTCTCATGCTCACCCACCGGCTGAATGAGCAGTACTTGCGGCTGGTCGTCTGCGTAAATGACGCATTTCTTGCCTGCTATTATTTCACGGATTAGTAGCATATAGTCATTTCATATCAAATCACTTACTTCTAATGGTACATAATCTATCAAGTCCTGTGGCGTGAGGCGGAGTTGCATACCACGCTGACCCGCAGAGACATAGATCTTCTCATGCAGCAGACAAGTCTCGTCGATGTACGACGGAAACGGTCTTTTCATCCCTATAGGACAACAACCACCACGAATATAACCGGTAAGAGGTAGCAGTTCCTTCTGCGGAATCGGTTTGCAGGACTTATTGCCGCTGGCACGAGCCGCTTTCTTCAAGTCCACCTCACATGCTCCGGGCACGACACAGACAAAATGCTTGACCTTGTCGCCCTCCAGTACGATGGTCTTGAACACGGCATCCACATCTTCGCCCAACTGCTGAGCCACATGCGTAGCACTCAAGTCAGACTCATCCACCTCGTACTCAATCAACTCGTACGCTATCCCTGCCGCATCCAGCAACCGGCACACATTCGTTTTCTGGATCTTCTGAGCCATTATCTGATTTCCTCCAATGCACCGGTAACAGAATCGATGATGAAACCGCGGACGGTGATGTCCTTCGGAATGAGCGGATGTGTTTGAATAGTTTTGACAGTCTTGCGGACGGAGGTCTCCGTGTCGCGAAAACCTTCCAGCCAATGATTGAGGTCGATGCCGCACTCACGAATCACATCAAGTGTCTCATCTTTGATGCCTCGTGCTTTCATGACATGGTGAAAATGGCTGTAACTCATGTGGCACGCACCGCATTGAGAGTGCGCCACTACCATAATCTCCTCTACGCCCAGTTCGTAAATCGCTACTATCAGACTGCGCATCGCCGAGTCAAATGGCGAGAGAATCAGTCCGCCGGCGTTCTTGATAATCTTTGCATCGCCGTTCTTGAGTCCGAGAGCAGCTGGCAGCAACTCCGTAAGACGCGTGTCCATGCAGGTCAGGACAGCCAGTTTCTTGTCGGGGTACTTGTCGGTAATGAACGGCTCGTAGCCTTTCCGCTCTACAAATGAACGGTTGTAATCAATAATCTGGTTAATCATATCTTATATATCTGTTCGAAAGTCATAATATCTGTTTTGCTATTATCGCGCATGCCTCGGCATCGACAAGGGCATGGTGGTGGTTTGTCATTTCGTAGCCGCAATAACCGGCAATGATATCCAAGTTATGATGTCCTTCCGGCCACACCTTGCGCGACTTTAGCAAGGTACATTCAAACTCATAGTCCGGATAAGCAATCTCATACGCTCGAAAAACCGCCTTTAAGCAGTTCTCGTCAAACGCCTTATTGTGCGCCACAAACGGCACTTCTCCGTCCTCGATGTATGGAAAATACTCATGTACCTTACGCACCGCCTCAAACCATACATCCGGGAACTCGGGCGCATCGTTGGTATCGTCGAAATGCAGTCCGTTCACTTCGCTACAGCGCGCATTGTAGTAGTTCGGTATCGGTCGGATGAGCGAGTAGTAGTTATCCACTATCTCGCCGTCTTTGACGATGACCAACCCCACCGAACAAACGCTTGACTGCGCGAAGTTCGCCGTCTCAAAATCTATGGCTACAAAGTTATCCATTGATCTTCAAAAATCGATACTTTTGACCTTTCTTGCTTTATTTCTGCCAATCTATTCCCCGTAAGCAGGCGGGGAGTTTGGTTCCATGTGCTTTGTGGTGTGCTACGCAGGCACAACAGAGACCGTGACGAGGGCAGTCTTTAGGACAAGGGCATGATATGTTATTATGTGGACAGGGCATGGTAGTTAGCGTTTTAGTTCGTTAATTATCTCTTCATCTGCCGGCAACCACTTCACCGAGTCTAAGTCTTTGGCTTTGAGCCATTTGGCCGCCTCGTGTTCCAAGAGTATAACGTGACTTTCGGCCAATCGACACTTAAAGCAATGCATGGTCAAATGAAAACTTGGATAGTCATAGTCGATAGTTCGTAAGAGTTCGCCGACCTCTATCTCCGCGTCTAACTCCTCATGGATTTCACGACAAAGGGCTTCCTGTGGTGTTTCTCCGGCTTCCATCTTACCTCCCGGAAACTCCCACCAGTCTTTCCACTCGCCATAACCTCGTTGCGTAGCAAAGATCCTTCCCTGCTCGTCAAAGATTACTGCTGCAACTACTTCGATTGATTTCATATCTCCTCTATTCCCTTTTCTATTATGCGGTTCGCACGCAAAAGTGCCTGCAAAGATACTGCTTTTTTCTGAATTATGCAAGAGAAAATACACTTTTCCTATAAATTTTTAATCGTGATGGTCTTCTGCATGATAGCAAAACAAAAGGAAGTGATCCGAAGGGGTCGCTTCCTTTTGGGGTGAAATATGGCTCTTTGTTTGAGCCACAACGGTTATTCCAATACTTTCCAACCCGGAGTGTAGGGGGCGGTAATAGAACCGAGTTGGGCATCGTTGCTGAAGGGGACAGAGGATGTGGCAACGAAGATGCGTTTCAGTTCCGGGGAATAGAAACGCAATTGGACGTTCCCATCTGCTTGCTTAGCAGGTGAGATATAAAGCCAATAGAGACCGAGTTCGGCATTGTAATTGGCTATCCCGCAACAGTCTTTCCCTATGAACGCCGCGAGGATACCTACGGATTTGGTAAAGTATACTTTGACGATAGCCGTCATAGAGGCGGACATGTCGTTATCGCCTGAGAGCGCCCAATGGGGGTTCTCGGTTGTACCGGGATCAACGTAGGGATTGACCGGTTGCTCTTTATCCTTGCAGCCGACAAGGGCTACAAGGATTAAGGAACAAAGAACAAGGATTTTACAATTTCTTACCTGTAACATCATATTTCTCATTGTTTCGGATTATTACTACATGATTATTTTCGATGATTTTATACACTCCGGTTTGATCGGCAGGACGAAGCATTATCGGTGCTTTCAGAGAACCTGCATGGCTATCCGTCAAGTAACGGATAGCACCGTTTTCGGGTTCGAGTGTTTGTCCGTCCATCTCGAATCGAAGAGAGCCGAGTTGGTTGCTCTGGATGGTGAGGAAGTAATACGTCTGCTCATCAATCGTGAGCGGGGAGGCTACGGCAGCGAGTTCGTCACCGACATAGACTCTGAGCTCCCTTGCATCCTCATCTGTTACCTCGCTAACCATCGCAATCATCGTCATATTCGTCGCAGCGTTCGGATTGCTAAATGCGTTGGTGTCGGCATTCTCTTTCATGCGTCGCGGAGTGCCTGAAGTCGGGTGGCTATAGAAGGGAATCTCTACCGTACCGGGTGCCATACGGCGGAAGAGGTATCCTTCTCCCGGACGGAGGGAGGTAAGGTTACCTTCCCAGCGTTTGTTAGCCGAGAAAGTAGCAAAGCGGTCATGCGCTTTGATGAGGTCCCCCGGAGAGGCATAATCGTAGTATCCGGTCAATGCTTCGGTGAGCGGTGTTACTTGGTCGAACAAGCACGGTAGCGCGCTCCATGCTCCGTTACCGCGGACGGAAATCTTCATCGAGTCCTTCGGCAGTTTTTCACCCGAGATATACATGGTGTTTCCATTCTTGCTATAAACCATATAGGTGTAGATATAGCGCAGATAATCGAAGTCACCCGTGAAGCGTCCGAGCGAATCGGAGTAGATAACGAAGTGGCGTGTAGCAGGGTTCTTAATGATGTCACCATCCATCCAAGGTTCGTTAGCCGACATGATCTTCTCTATTTTAGCTACGTACTGTCTAAGGTCGAGGTTGAACGAAGTCCAGTTCCATCCGGGGTGTAGTGTGATGGTCTGTCTTTCGCTTCCTCCGGCGGTCAGTAGCACCGGTTGCTCGTTTCCGCAACCATAGACGTTACCATGGGCGAAGACGATATCACGATCCGGAGTGAGGTCATAGATCTTATTGGTGGATGCTTGCCAGAGCCGGAACTGTATCTGCTTGCGGTTCATCTCTTCTTTCCCGAAGACAGTGAGGTATATTTGGGACTTGTTCGTTACTCGGTCGAAGTCCACATTCGCAATACCGATGCACTCATTATTGTAAAGCGCAATGACTTTGTCCTCCGGATCGGAATCAAAGGCATCGTCAATCTTTACCTGTCCGCAAAGCGACATGTTATAGGGATACTTGCCGGTCTCGGGTTCTTCGTACGGGCACTCGGTAACGACCTCTACCTCAATCAGCAGCGGTTCGGACAATCCCTGATCATCGGTAAGATAGACGACATGGTTGTGCAGACCGGGTTTGAGATCCGAGTCCACGATGAAATCTATCCTCTTTTGTCCTTCGGCTTCGAGCGTACCTTGTGAGGAGGAGACGGATAACCATTTGGGCAGCTGGTCTATGGTGTATTGCCGCGTCATACCTGTCTGGTTAATAATGTTGATTTGGAAATCGGTAGATGCTGCGGCTCCATATCTTGTCTGTACTCTCACGAAGGGAGCAGACCAGACAACACTATTGAGGTTCGCATAGACCGTCCACATGACGGGTGAAGGCAGTCTGTTTCCGTTGAGGTCTTCGACATCGCGTACGGTGAGATACATCGTGCGTTTGTTGATTTCTCTCGCTTGGGCCTTGATGTTGATAAGAAGATCTGATCCCTGATAGGTCCAGTTGAACGGCAGGTTGGTGAGCAGCCCACGGTCGCGTACAGGCGCGAAATTGCTCTTGTCCGCTTGCTTCGCGAGGTTGTCCACAAGGAGAGGTTGCACATTATTCACCACATTGCCGTTGGCATCTCGGAATACGCGTTGGTTATCGGGCGAGAAGACTTGCTCCATGACACCCGAGGAATTGCGTTTGACGCACGAGAATGTGAGGAGGTTGATGAGTCCCATCTCTTCTCCGGTAGGCGATTGTTTTCCGAACTCGGCGATGAGTTCAGCCGGCAAAGCCTGCTCAAAGAGACATACATCATCGATGTTTCCTTTCAATCCGTCGGCGAGCCATACAGAAGTACCTGATAGTGCGCCAAGACCTATCGTGGGGAACATCAGTTTCAGTTGGTTGTCGATATAGAGCGCACCGGAGTTATAGGTTTTGTTGATGACGAGTACGCAGTGATGCCATACCCCATCGTTCAGTTCAGCAGCAGTAAAGGCATCCACATCCCCTGCGGTAAATCGGACGGAGCCGTTTTGGAATGCAATCTGCATCGTGACGGAGTCGCCTATTGCTGTTCCGAATAGAGAAACGGTATCCTCCGCAGCGTTATCGCTTCGGAACCAAGTCATGAAGGTGTAATCCTCGGCTTCTGTACGCGAGAAGAGGGTTGGTTGTAACCGCACTTTGTTGCCGTCCGTAGTGAGGGAGATACCGTTAGGGGTTGTCCAAGAAAGTCCTTTGGCTTCGAGCGTAGCTCCGGTAGCGAGATCGATGATCTGATCCCCTGTACACTCTCTCATCGGGTAATATGCCATCAGTCCGTGCTCATAACCGGTAAGACGTCTCAAGTGGGTATTTGCTATTTCCGCCGGAGTAAGTGCCTTGGTCCAAATACGTACCTCCATCATGTTTCCATGGAACGGGTTTTCTCCGTTCAATCCGCTACCGAACCGCATCGGCGCCGCCTCATCCTGCAAGATCCATCCGATGAAGTCATCATCCGTGATATCTTTCGTTCCGGCATAGAAACGGAGTACATTCTCAAACAAGTCATAGGTCATAATCACCCGTGTGAAGTCATTGGCGGATAATTCTTCCATTTGCTTGGAGAGGTACTCATTATGACTTCCGTCGGACTCTGTAGTCAGTTTGAGTCGGTTGTCAGCCGTGAGGCTGAACGTGAAGGACTCCTCCTCGTTACCATGTGCAAAGAGGATCATCTCGCGGTTCTTTTCCGCGGGTTTGATGAGCATGTCGATGGTAAGATCGGTGATGGCCAACTCACGCGAAGCCTGGCTGGCGGCGTAGTGGTCGGCCTGACCGTCGAAATAAAGCGAGGTGGTCTGCGTGATACCGGTGGCATTGGTGATACCAAGCACTTGGAAGTTATTATCCTCGTCGAGCCAGTTTCCGGCTATCGGTTCGCTGAACCGCAGCTTGATATCCCCGTCCAGTTTGAGGATACCGTTCGCAGGGAGCGGTTTGCCGAAGAGAACAGGCGGACGCGTATCTTTAGTGCCGCTGATGACGGGTGAGGACTTGGTCACAAACCCTGATCCATAACGGCAGAAAGAGACAGCTCGGAGGTCATAGTTCAGTTCCTTGGGGTCACGTTCGCCGTAGAAACGGAATGGTGTGATACGTCCGTTCTCTATCATGGCTTTATTGCCGGAAGCCTTGTTATAGAGGCTGTCATCGGCATAGAACGAGCACTGGGTAACCCACGAATCGTCGTTCTCGGTAGAGAGTTTATACTGGAACTCGATATGGTCGAAGTTCTTATGATGGATATCAAAACCGTCAATGGTGACAGGCAGATAATAGCCTATCGAGTCTCGCGCTGAGAGGGTGTTCATCACCCATTTATCCCTTGGGAACGCCACCTGTACAGGAGAGGCCTCGGGCAGGAAATGGACGGAGAACTTAAGCGAGCTATAGACCTTCGGACAGTCGTCGAGAGAGAGTTGGAGCTCCATATCGGTATAGTCATCGGCTTGTCCGCGATAGACCTCCATGGTCTTGACGACAGGCGATCCGGAAACGAGATAGAGCGGATAACCGGCAGCCAAAGGCACACCGTCTATGAACACTTTCGCCCCATCGGGGTTACCTCCTGCAAGCGAGAGATGCATATACTCACCGCTTTGGAAGGGGGTCTGCAGATCGGCGTTATTCATGAGCGTAAGACGGAAGACAGCGGGTTTATCCGGTGCTACGTTAGTCTGCTCATAGGTATTGGTCGAGATCTCGGGTTTGGCTGCATAGAGGGTACCGTTACCGAGGACAGCCGTACCGGCGTTGTACAAACGCGTACGCTCCTCGCCCTCGTGCGGACAATAGGAAGTACCGGCTTCGGTGAAGAAGACATAACTACCATAGACGATGGAGTCATTCTCCATGTTGGTTTCCTCACGCGCTACTTTCGATTGCTCATCGAAGACTTTGTCTATGCTCGCACGATAAACCGACACCGCGATGTCTCCGTGCGGATCGGGAGAGAGGGTAAAGCCCACTTTGCGGCTGGAGGATACTTCGGTCGAGCGGGACTCATCGTTGGTAAAGGAGAGAACCGGTTCGAAGACAAGCTTCCACTGCGCATTAGCGGTTTTTCCGGTCAGGTCCTCGGGTTTTTTAACCGTTTTATCGTCTAATTTGAACTGATCGGAGAATTTGGAGAACTGATTCTTGATCACATCCTTGACGGACTCGCCAATAACACCTCCGGAAGTCTCCAAGAAATTCACGAAATTACGAATGTTGCTATCCGTAAGACGCTCCGCCACGGCGGTTCCGGACTGCGAAAGATTATACAAGAACAAGCCCTCCTGCGGCATGTGGGTATAAGATCCGCCGTAGGAATACGAATCATTACGGGTATAAGCATTACCTCCGCTGACGGAGAAAGTGCCGTACTTCTGACCCGACATACGCGCCATAACTTTCTCTTTCTCATTAAAGAAGAGGATATTCAGCCAATTCATGATGCGGGTATTCAGGGACGCTACCTCATCGAGGAAGGCTTTCGAGGAGTAGTTCGGCACAAACATCTCGTAAGCAGTGGAGCGGATAGTATCGGCATCGATAATCTTTTCATCTTTGCCTTTGTACCAATAGACCGGTTCATTCCGCTCATTAGCAGCCGTCTGCGCTGCCTCCTTATTCGGGAAGTTCTCCAGCAAGTTCAGACGCCTTTTCGCCAAGGTAGGAATGACGGATTGGATGATGTATTTCTGCGAATAAACGAAGGTATTGTCCATAGTCGAACCCAAGACTGTCTTCTCGCCCGTGACGAGATAGAAAGCATGTCCATCGGCATCCGTACCCTGCGCAAGGAGTTTGATGGCACCGCCCTGATAAGCAGTCTGACGAGCCTGCCAAAGACTATCGGAGATGACCGAAACGGACTTGGCAAGACCGGTGATGACACTACGGGTAGCACCCAGGAAGACATCCGCGTTAGCACCTACGTTCGTATAAGAGGAACTGGTAGCAATACGGGTGGAGGTAGTATATTCATAGCTGTACTTATTGGTCCAATCCCACTCCCATGTGAAAGGCAGAGAGAGGGTGAGCGAACGGTTGGTCTCGAAGACCGAACCGGCATAGGTACCAGCTCCTGCAGGAGCGGAAACGACACCTATACTCTGGGAGACTCCTTCACCCCATTTAGCACCGATCTCGGCACCAAACTCCCAATGGGTATGGGAACTATAACCGAACTTATAGGTACTACCGGCTTCGAGCCATGAAGAACTGCCCATACCACCCGGATCACGGATGACATCCAGCAGTTTGACATCGGCGGCAGACGTCATAAGGGTGTTACTCTGCACGACATCACCGCTGACGAAGGCTTGGAAGAGATTCGTCTCCACCGTGTTGCCCTCGGTCTGCAAAGCAGCGCTGACCGTACGAAGGGCAGCCAAACCGGAGTTGGAGAAATCGATGTTATCGCTCTTGAGCAAGACGGTATTGTTCCGACCGTTGTTATCAAGGACGTAGGTCTGGCTCTCGGTAGCGGAATGGAGTCCGTTGCGGATGACCACCGAGCCGCTACGAAGAGGTACGCGGTCGATCTGATGCGCATTCCGATTGTTGTTATAGCAGTATTCCTCAAAAGCCGATACCATAAACTGGTACTGACGATTGTAGGCAAAGACCGGATAGCCTAAGGTATAGACCGCCTGACCATCGGATTCGGTATAATACGCCAAATCGTGCGGCCGTCCGTCCATGTCGGTATATTGGCCGTTTTGCTCACCGAAGCCCGCTTTCTCCATACCATAGAGAAGCTGCGTCATCTTGATCTGGACAGGGTTATGGTAGATACGATCGTAGATCGCATTGTAGGTCACGGTAATCCCATCAAGCGAGTCGGTGATAAGGGTCAAGGGGGCATTGGTCAGGTCGAAAGTCTCGCTACCCGTTCCCGAAGGGAAGAGGGTTGCGTAGCCTTTAGCAGTCGCTTGTACCACCTTGTATTTGACCGGGAAGAGATCGGCAGCATACTCACCCGTCCGGGCATCCGGACGAATGGTGATACGCTTCTGTTCGATGAAGATATCGGTCGTACCGACTTTGCGATGCAAGGTATCGCGAGAGAGGTCATCCGGATCATGGATGATACGGGCGGTGTTGTCTCCCTCGAGCATGAGGACGAGTTGGAGATCGTCACCGAGGTTATTGGTACCCAGACCGAAACCATGCTTGAGTGCCTGTTGGTCATTACCACCGGCTACACGTCCGACCAGACGCACTTTCGTGGTGTCATAGAACCGTACGCCGTCCAGCGGTTTCACCAGCGAGAAGGTGGTGTCCGTACCGGTGACGAAGAGCCAGCCTTCGTTCGCAAAAGTATGACCGGGCTTCACCACTTGGAGACGGCAAGGCATAGACATCGGCACGGTGAGTTCGAAATTACCATCAGTGCCGGTACGATAGATGGTATTGCCCCGACGGACGGTATCGCCATTGAGGACAAAGCAAGCATCGGCAACAGGGATAGTAGAGAGCTCGTAGAGGACGCGTCCGGTAAGCCGAGCAGCACTGGTATTGACGAAATTGATGGCATTCTCTATCGCATGATGCACATCCAAGGAGACGGTAGCGATACCGGATGAGGTACTGTTATAACTGAACGTACCGTACTGCGAAGTAGGCGTAACGGTATAGATCGTACCCGCCGTGAGATCATACGTGAGGCTATCGAAGAGATACGCTCCGGAAGCATCCGTGTTGACGGTACGAAGGGTTTGTCCGTTCGCAGAAAGAGAGACTTGCACACCCGGCATACCGGCATAATCCGGCAGCAACACCGTACCGTCAATCTGACCGTAAGGTGAACGCCATCCTTCTGCCGTACGAGAATTGGTAGTCATGTTACCATTACAGGTATAGTGCGCTAAGACAGTATATTCATAATGAACATCGGGCACAGCGGTCTCATCGAAGAAATGATTATCCTCACCGGTGTAGATGATCTCGGGCGCATCGGAGCTGTTTTTCGGCACACGTTTGAGCACAAAGGAATCCACCGCCAAGGAGCTAACCGTCCATTGCAGCTGTACGCCGGACTTGAGTTGACCATTTGCATCGCCCTGCGAAGCGGAGAAAGAGGTGATATTTGCTGCCGCGTTGACATAGAACTCCGTGCCTGTGATAGCCACCGGTTGCAGATACATGGAATCCACCATGCGGAGGGTAGCATGCGATTGATCGATATACGCCTCATAGCTATAATGGGTACAAGGCACATCGGCTACATCGGATATATGTGCAAGCCAACTACCGTCCGGCAGACGCTCAATACTGTCTTGAGGCACTACGATATCCACGGACTGTCCTGTCTCCTGCATCTTACGACGCAAGATAAGACGCGCAGACCGATCCCAAACACAGCGTCCATAGTCCCCATTGAGAGTGCCTAACTTGGCGTACATCATCTGCTTGAGCTGCGGCGTTTTGGCTTCGATGATGCTATCCAAGATAGGCGAAGGTTTCGCTTTTTCATTGGTACGCACACCGGAGACGGCGATCACTTCCCTCATAAACCAATAAAACGGAGTAGCCGAATATTCAAAACCTATATGGTCCACATAATCCAGTTCTCTGTTATCTATCTTCGTTGTCATCAAACTATCCTGCGGGAATCTATACTCAATAGAGAGATTACTTAGTTTGAAACGGATGCGACGCTCCACGGTACTGCCGACAGGCACACGATGAGGCTGTCTGCCGGGTTCGGCTTTGCGTCCGGGACGAGGTCCAAAAGGCTCCTGTCCGTCCTTGGTAAGGGCATAGACATACACTTCACCACCATGTTTCTGAATGGTACCGTTGTCATCGGTATAGTCATCTCGGAACTCGGTAATATAATTGACACATCCATCATCTATATAGCTATGCTTACGAGTAAAGCCGAACATACACTCATCGAGAGAGAGGGCACGCGGACCCACCTGCATATTATCGATAGCGATATTGAAATGCAGTTTCCTATTGGAAGCAAAGTCGCGGTCGATCTGATAGTTCGGTTGCGTTTTCTTGAGCGGAGCGAGGTACGTAGCCTTATAGAGTTCGTAGGATTTCGCAAAATCATGATCCCAGTCCCACACGGAAGAGGACGTACGGCGGATACGATAATAGACCGGCGCAGAAGGTTTCACCAACTTGCGCGAGATAAGCATCATATCCACCAAAGCTACCTGATTGCCTTGATCATCGAAGATGTTATAGTTACTCTCCGTGACCGAGAGACGGGTATCAATCGTATCCGTACGCAGCTCTGTACCGTTCCACGCTGTACGGTTGTCATCCACAAACTGATAGACACTATCGGTCGTCTTCATCGGTAATAGCTGGATCGTTTGCGCATCGGAGAAATCGCTCTTGAAGGCACGTTGGAGCTCGAAATAGTCGCCTTGGATCAGATCCTTGGCTTCGGGGCTCTTGACGCGCCAAGAGACCACATTCGCTCCCGTATAACTGCCGAACCCGTCCTGCTGAGCTTCCGCCTTGAAATCGTAAATACGGTGGTAAGCAGGAATCTGCACGGCATTCGAACGGATCCACTCGATGTCTTCCGTCTCTTCGTTACGATAGACCTTGAAGTTCGCATCGAAAGCGTAGTAGCCCGTATCGGAGGTAGGGACATACATCGTACCGCTGTTATCGTTGGTAAGGATCGTATCATTGATGAGCGGATTGCTATAGGCAAGAGGTTTTGCCTGCGAGTAATAAGGCACCGCCGCCAAACCACGTCCTGCCACACCCATCTCGTTCACCATATAGAGATACGGCGTATAGAGCTGCGGAGCAGCCGTGTTATCGCCTCCGGTGAAGGTAGTGGGGAAAGTGAAGAGCGGATTGTAGTCCGCACTCGAGGCACTCTTGGTACGAATATCGGTTTGAATAGAGATCGTGAATTTCTTATTGTTGAGCTCAACAGGCGGAAACCAATCGAACTCAAGAATCGTCACGCGTGGACAATCATCATCCGCCACCTGCTTCAGGTCGATCGTCGTATAATCATCCGTACGGTCAATCTGCACACGATTACCGTTGTACTCGTTGGTGACTACAATCACACCGCCTTTAGACTCAGAACTATTGGCTTTTTTATACATCTTCACGCGTGCATTACCACGGTCATTGTCCTTACGGTTATCCCCGTACGCAGGACCGCCCACGTACATAAACGACTCCACAGACTGTCCTTTGACCTGCCAACGGATCGTCGTAAAAGCGGAGTCCAAATGATAATCATTGACTCGTCCGTACGCCCAAACAGGGATCTTGAAGTGAATCGAATTGCGGCCGTTACTATAGACCTGGTAGTGACGCTGCACCTCCAGATAGTCATTGGCACACAGTTGAAGCGGAAACAATACCGCTGATGCTACGAAGAGCAATAGATACGCTAACTTTTTCATGATAAGTAGTGTTTGACACAAAAAGTGCGCAAAGATACAAAATATTTTTCATATACGCAACGCGCGTGCGAAAAAATTTACGAATTGTATAGTTTTTTTACGAATAATACATTGGGGGTGCTCAATAAGACGAGAAAAAGCGCCAAAAAAATGTACGAAGGAAGAATGTAAGATGTAAAATTTATGTAAGAAGGAACAATGTAAGATGTACAATTTATGTACAAAGGAAGACAAAGCGCATCCTCACGGGTGCGCTTTGTCTTGAATGGACGATTGTCCGCCGCGTAAATCGTAAATCCCGCGAAGCGGTAAATCGTACATCGTTCCTTCGTACATCCGGCGTCACTTTTTGACGCCGGTATACTCCTCGACCGTCTTGGTGGAGATAGTAGTGGTGGTTTTGGTGGAGTCAGCGGACTGGATGCAGGTGGCGGTGGTGGTGACGGTTCGCCAAGCCTTGCAGGACGTCATGCCAAGGGCGACGGCACAGCACGTCAGGAGCGCAAGGACGATCGTCTCAATGATTTTGTAAATTTGCTGGTTGCTCATAGATTTCAATGTATGTGGGTTCGTTATGTTGTTGTTCCTGCAAGAGGGTGTTGGTCAGTTGGTTGCAGAGAGCGCGGTCGGTGACGAGAAGGCAGCCTTTGGAGTGTTCGGGCAGCGTACCGAAGTGGATCCGGATGCCGGTTCTGCCGGGCACTTGGCAGAGGACGGGTAAGAGCCGTTTGAACTTCGGACTTTTGGTCACTTGCACTTTGTATATCAAAGCCGGAATAAGGCAGTCCGCGTTCTCAAGGGTCGGCGCTATGGGGGTGAGGTACTCGCGGTATATTCCGGCGCTCCGTGAAAAACGGTGGTTTACCGAATAGAGTTGTCCGCGGACTGCTTTTCCGTCTCGGGTTTGGCGTATGAGTTTGTAGTACACGGCGAAATTAATAATTAATAATTAATAATGAATATCTCATTTTTGTCGTTGGTCGTTAGTCTAACAGTGAATAGGTCTTTGCTCTGTCAGCGCAGCGGTCTGTACTCTGTCAGCGTAGCGGTCTATTTTCAAAATCCGGTGCAAATATATGTCGTTTTGGAGGGGTTTTGTTGGTCAAAACGACCAAACGTGCTTATGGAGGTGCATTTTTTGCCAAAATCTTGCGGATTCGCTCTTCTGAAAGGTCAAAATCATGCGCCAAAGCGGCGTAGAGGTGCATCACCGGCATGGTGCCGTACATGTGTGCGGCTGCCTGCCGGATGCGTTCGTAACGTTTACGGGTTGTGGGTTTCATGAGTTGGTAAATTAGTGGTGATTGATGTGATTTTGAGACCGAGCATGTCGCTGATCTCTCGTAATTGGACCGATAACGATTCGAAAACGGACCGAGAATGGACCGATAACGACTCGACATTGGTCGATTTTTTGGGCTTGTAAAAAGCCGTGATGAGACCGGAGGTGTGGGTTCGGAAGATGAAAGGTCCGAAACGTCCGGAGATGGATTTGAGACGATGCCCGGGGTTGTAAAAACGGGCGGAAAACTGAAGGGACATAGGGAATAGTGAATAATGAATAATTAATAATGAA
>Ga0256405_10002436_pt1 | contig 42845 bp, 40 predicted proteins | sample RumenRJG_02DNA_FD_189096 | JGI IMG/M metagenome (GOLD analysis project Ga0256405, IMG submission 189096) | Bovine rumen microbial communities from Lethbridge, Alberta, Canada - RJG_02 | ecosystem: Host-associated > Mammals > Digestive system > Stomach > Rumen | place: Canada: Alberta... | reverse complement strand
GAGTGGGAGTAGAGACAAGTGGCTTTACTCAAGTTCGGAAACCCCAGTAAAATCAAGGGATTTCGGACACTGGAAAAGCAAAAAACAGGCCAAAAAGGTATCAGTGATACCATTCCAGTACCACTTTTCTGATTAAGTGAATAATTCCAAAGTGGCTTTACGCCCTCGTTTTTCCCTCTTAAGGGGTTCAGAACGAGGGCGTTTTTTGTTGCTTTTTTACTCTCGTTCACAAACAAGCCGTTTTGTACCCAGTACCGCGTGATACCAGTACGGCAACACAGTTTTTATAAAAATATTCCTGAGTTGGGTTGAATTTTACCCCTCCAAATCTCCGAATAGGTGAAGGGACCTGAACGCCCTTCGGAATATGAAGGAGGTGCTCAACATGGCAAACAGTATTTTTATGAAGGCTGAAGAGGTGCAGGAATTCCTTGGAGTGTCCCGCACGGAATCATATCGAATTATCAAAAGGCTGAACGAGGAATTAAAGGCGAACGGCTATATGGTTATCTCCGGCCGCGTAAGCAGGAAATACCTTGAGGAGAAAGTCTACGGTTACGTCGGCAGTTCCGTTCCGGTCAGCGAAGCAGAACAGGAGGTATAAGCCAATGGCTGTCTATAAGGACGAAAAACAGAAAACATGGTACGTATCTGTCAGATACTCCAACTGGCAGGGCGAGAAAACACGCAAGGTGAAAAGAGGCTTCAAGACTAAGAAGGAAGCTCAGGAATGGGAGCAGTCCTTCCTCAACGAGAACGCCGGGAGTCTTGAAATGACCTTCGCTGAGTTTGTGGAGATCTATAAGGAAAATCAGAAACACCGCGTCAGGGAAAGCACCTGGCAAACGAAGGAAAGCATCATCGAGACGAAGATCCTTCCTTATTTCAGGAGAAAAAGGATGATCGATATCAAATCGAGCGATGTTGTGGCCTGGCAGAACAAGATCATGTCCATGAAGGACGAAACGGGCCAGCATTATTCGCTGGTCTACTTGAAAACGATACACAATCAGCTGTCCGCGATCTTCAATCACGCAGTCAGATATTACGACCTTCCCAAGAACCCGGCGCTTATCGCCGGGAATATGGGCAAGGAGAAGGCAAAGGAAATGCTCTTCTGGACCAAGGATGAATATTTAAAGTTCTCTGAGGCGGTCATGGACAAGCCGATATCCTTCTACGCCTTTGAGATGCTGTACTGGTGCGGTCTCAGACTGGGAGAACTGCTGGCGCTGACAGCCGGTGATTTCGATTTCGAAAACAAGATGGTGCGTATCAACAAGTCCTGCCAGAGGATCAACGGTGTGGACATCATCACCGATCCCAAAACACCGAAAAGCATCCGCAAGATCCAGATGCCGGATTTCCTGGTGGCTGAGATGCAGGACTATTTCGCTACCATTTACAATCTCGGCCCGGATGACCGCATCTTCCCTCTTAACAAGAGTTATATGCACAACGAAATGACGAGAGGAAGCAAGAACGCAGGAGTAAAGAGGATCAGGATCCATGATCTCCGGCACTCTCACGTATCGCTCCTCATCAATATGGGTTTCGGAGCCGTTGCTATCGCTGACCGCGTCGGACATGAGAGTATCGATATCACATACCGCTACGCTCACCTGTTCCCGACAACACAGAAAGAAATCGCTGAAAAGCTTGAGCTGGAAAGGAGCTAAATCATGTACAGAAGACCTAATTTGAGTGAAACATCCATTGAATGGCACAGAAAACAGTCGAAACAACAGGAGAAAACGAATCCCCGCGTGCTGAGGGACCGGCATAACCGGGTGCGGAACATCACCGTGGGGTTCCGAGTTTCCCCAGAAGAGAATGAAATGATCAACGCGGCAGTTGCCATATCCGGCCTTCCGAAGCAGGAATACTGCTATCGCAGATGCCTGTGCCAGGACGTAGTCGTTCAGGGCAATCCCCGCGTCTACAAGGGACTGAAGGACAGTCTTGAGGCTGTCCTGCTTCAACTGAAAAGGCTGACCTCCATCGATGAGGTCAGCCCTGAGCTGCTTGAGACTATACATCTTATATCAACTGTTCTGGGCGAGATGAAAAACGCCTGACTTACATTTTTCAAAAAATAATTTTGGGATGGGTTGAATTTTACCCCTTCAAATCTCCGAATAGGTGAAGGGGTCCTCCTCCCAACAGGGAGTACCGCTACGGTGCTACTTGAAAACTGAATATACAGGTCATCGGGTACGTTAATCAGACTGATGAGCCGAACGGCATGTACGCCAAGCCTTGCAAAGGCTGCGAGAATCCAGTGCCGTAATGGAGAGACTGCTACTCTTCGGGCGATGACAGGTCTGACGATAATGATACTTCTCTACGGAGCTGGCGGAGAACCCGGCAGAGGTGAGACTCCTATGAGGCTGTGAAGCACACAGCCGCCCGATGATTTCCCTTAAGCTACATCGCTTTTACCGCAGGGGCTGTTGAGAACAAATACTGCGGTCCTTACATGCCGGACTCATCCGGCTAAACAAGGAAAGGAGGAATCCCCATGGACAACTGTCATGTGATTGCCATCACGAACCAGAAAGGCGGGGTCGGAAAGACAACTACTGCCCTCAATCTCGGTGTAGGCCTCGCAAACGAAGGATACAGAGTCCTGCTTATTGATGCGGATCCTCAGGGCAGCCTGACTGTCAGTCTCGGAATAAAGAATCCCGACGAACTGGACATCTCGCTTGCTACTGTAATGGACGCTGTGATCAATGAGAAGGATCTGCCCGAAGACGCAGGTATTTTGCACCATGATGAAGGAGTCGATTTGCTTCCATCTAATATTGAGCTGTCGGGTATGGAAACCGGGCTGTTCAATATCATGAGCCGCGAGTATGTGCTGAAAGGCTATATCGAAACGGTCAGGAAGAACTACGACTATATCCTTGTTGACTGCATGCCTTCTCTGGGAATGATGACGATCAACGCGCTTGTCGCAGCAGACAGCGTGATCATACCATCTCAGCCGAGCTTTCTGTCCACAAAAGGCCTGAATCTGCTGCTTCACTCGGTATCCAAGGTGAAGCGCTCTATCAATCCTGATCTCAAGATAGACGGCATCCTGCTGACGATGGTAGACAGCCGCACAAACAATGCCAGGGACATTATCGAAGCGCTCCGGACCGGTATCGGTCAAAACATCAGAGTCTTCGAGACAGAGATCCCTCATTCAGTGCGTGCGGCGGAATGCAGTCTTACCGGAGAGAGCATCTTCTCACACGACAGGAACGGTAAGGTTGCGGCAGCTTATGAGGCATTGACGAAGGAGGTGGAAGACATTGAAAGAGCGGCCAAAAATCGATCTGGGCATGACTGGGTACGATGAGCTTTTTATGAACGATCAGGAGCGTGCCGAAAACAGGCTCCCTAAAATTTATGACATTCCGCTCTCTGAGATCGATGACTTCCCGGATCATCCGTTCAAGGTCAAGGATGATGAGGACATGCTCCAGCTTGTTGAAAGCGTGCGTGCTCGCGGAATCATCACACCCATTACCCTTCGCCAGAAGGAAGACGGCAGGTATGAGATCGTATCCGGCCACAGACGCAGGAAAGCCTGTGAAATCGCGGGTTTTGAGACCATTCCGGCAGAAATCAAGGAACTGACGAGAGATGAAGCCATTATTCTTATGGTTGAGTCCAATCTTCAACGCTCTGTGATACTGCCGAGCGAAAAGGCGTTTTCGTACAAAATGAGGCTGGAGGCGATGAAGCGTCAGCAAGGTGAAAGGACAGATTTAACTTCTGCCCCAGTGGAGCAGAAGTCTTCGAGAGAACTTCTGGCAGAGAACTCTCCAGATAGTCATGCGCAAATTCAGCGCTATATCCGTCTCACCTGGCTGATTCCGGAATTGCTTCAACTCGTAGATGACGGCAAAATCGCACTGCGACCGGCTGTTGAACTTTCGTATCTCAACGACTGGGAACAGGAAGATCTGCTCAATGCTATGGATCTTGCTGACGCAACACCGTCGCATGCTCAGGCAATCAAAATGCGCAAGTTTTCGGCTGAAAACAAGCTCACTCCTGAGGTCATTGAGTCAATCATGTGCGAGGAAAAGCCAAACCAGAAAGAGAAGATCAACATCCGCTACGAAGACGCCAGGCGTTATATCCCTTCGAGCGTTCCTTACAGTCAAACCGGTGAGTTTATTCTGAAAGCGCTTGAATACTATCACCGGCATCTGGAACGTCAGAGAGATGACGCCAGGTAAATCGCACGCCAAGGGAGTGGTCTGCCCTTTTTCGGAACGGCGTAGCCGTTTCCCCCCTCACACTCCCCCCATAACTCAATACTTCCTGTTACTTGCTGAAAGAAAAAATCATAGAGTTGTTTCTTCAGAAAGTGATCCGTAGACTGGTCACGAAGGAGGTCATCCCGATGAAAAGAATATGGATCGTGTTTCTGACACTGGCACTGCTGGTTCTTGCCGGATGCGGAGAAAAAGAGCCCATTGCTTTTTCAGGAGGTAAAGAATCGCAGCCGCCAGGTATAGAAACATCGGTGGATAACGCTTCGCCGGTTGAAAACACAGTGCTTCAGCAAGAATCGACGGAGAACATAGCAAACTTCAAAGAACCTGCTGAAGCCAAAACAACTGAATATGTCCCTGCGGTAAGTGTTGCTGCAACTGATGAGAATGAGGCTCTGTCACCTGAACAGCCTTCTTCTCAGCCGGTAAATGAAGAACCGGATTCCCGCCCACCCGAAAAGGAACTGGAGCCGACTGTCCCTGTACCGCAGGAACCGCCAGCTCCGTCAGAAACGCCGCCGGAACCTGTGGACGAACCTGCAGAAGGGGAAGTCCCTGCCCAGGAACCTGAACCAGAACCCGATTTCGACATCGGTTACTGGATCAGCTACGCAAAAGGAACCGCAGCTGAAAAAGGGCTGGCCCTTGATTCTTCAGCTGTGGACTGTTGGGACAACCCGATCACGGCAAACCCGGACTGCGTTTACCTGGAACGGGACATCGACGCCAGACTGAGCCGATACGCCGGTGATAAGGATATCACCGCTGTCTGGATATGGTACGAGAGTATCGGCACAAACAAGTATCTGATCTACATCGGATACGCATAAACCAAATACTATTTCGAGAGAAGCATCGTAGAGATACGGTGCTTTTTTCATGCCTTGAAGGAGGTCAACGAATGAAAAAATACTTTAAGAAAGGCATGTCGGGACTGCTTGCGTTCCTGATGTGCTTCACGGTTCTGCTCAGCGCCGGTGTCACGCCCGCATTTGCTGCGTCGGAAACCTGCACCACATATTCGGTCGGTTTTCCGAGAGACGGCGATGCGAACCAGGTCTATTCCAATGAGGTCTGGGGTCACCCGGCGCTGACACATATGAACGGATGGCATTCCAACGATGTGGATCTGACCACGCTTCACTGTATGAACAGCTATGACGGACAGATCTGCTACTGCATTGAGCCTGCAGTTGAAAGAGAGATGGGCGAAACGATGAGTGGCTTCGGTGAGGATTTCTGGGACAATTACCCCAGCAACCTGAACAACACCATCCAACCGGACGATATCAAAGTCCTTCTGGGCCGCATCATGCAGTACGGCTACCACGGTACTCTCTCCACCGCATGGCGTTCCCAGAACTCGGCCGATGCGGATAAGATCGCGCATGCCTACGCCACCCAGATCCTCGTCTGGGAGACGGTCGTTGGTGAGCGTGACGCCAACTTCAATCATGTGAGCACCGGCAGTTATGATCCCATCAAAGCTGTGCTCAGATCCGGTCATCCGCTGTACAGCAGGATCAATTCCTATTACGACAGCATCGTCGCCAGTGTTCAGAACCACACAAAGATTCCGAGCTTTATGAAAAAGAGCTCCGGGAGCGCTCAGGAAATCGAGCTTGAGTGGAACGGCAGTGAGTATACGGCCACTCTGACCGATACCAATGGGGTTCTCTCCAACTTCAGCTTTACTGCCAACGTCACCGGCATGAACTTCAGCGTCAGCGGCAATAAGCTCACAATCACCACTGCCACTGCGCCGACAGATACTGTGACAATCAGCGCGACAAAGAATCAGACGAGATCCGGCGTTATCGTCTGGAGCGACGGTAAACATCAGTCCAGCGGACATCAGGATACCATAACCTACTCCGCGACCGTAAGCGATCCCGTTAAGGCGTTCCTGAAGGTCAAAGTGAGCTACGGCTCTGCTAAGATCATTAAAACGTCCGAAGACGGAGTTGTCTCCGGCATTACCTTCACTGTTGTCGGCGAAGGCGTTAACCAGACGGTCACCACCAATGCCGACGGCGAGATCCTTGTCGAAAACCTTATGCCCGGCACCTACACCGTGACCGAGCAGGGTTATGACAGATATGCGCCGCAGGAAACCCGCCGCGTGACTGTCGTCAGCGGTCAGACCGCGACGGTCTCGTTCAACAATACCCTGAAGCGCGGCGATCTCCGCGTGACAAAGACTTCGGAAGATGGCCTGAATGAAGGCGTGACTTTCCATCTCTCCGGCACTTCGCTCAGCGGAATTCCGGTGGATGAATATGCTGTGACGGACGCTTCCGGAACTGCGGTATTCGAGGACGTGCTCATCGGCACCGGATATACGCTGGAAGAAGTCGATACGGCGGTCAGATACGTGGTTCCCGATGATCAGAGTGCTGCTATCGAATGGAACAAGGTCACCGAAAAGAGCTTCTCCAACATTCTGAAGAAGTTCTGTGTGACCGTTACCAAATCGGACAGCACGACCGGGACTCCGCAGGGCGATGCTTCTCTTGCAGGAGCTGCGTACGGAATCTATAAAGACGGTCAGCTCATGGACACCTATTACACGGACGAAAACGGCCAGTTCACCACCGGCTATTATGTCTGCGGCAATGACTGGACCATCCGTGAGACCACTCCATCCGAAGGATATCTGCTTGATGAAACTGTTTATCCTGTTGGCGCTGAAGCAAAGAATTACTCAATCGAGCTGAACAACGCCCCTGCCATCGACGTGACGGAGCGTGTCATTAAGGGCAATATCGCGATCATCAAGCATACAGACGATGGCGAGACTCAGATCGAGACGCCTGAAGAAGGAGCGACCTTCCAGATCTATCTCAAATCTTCCGGCAGCTACGATGCCGCAAAGGAATCCGAAAGAGATACCCTGGAATGCGATGAGAACGGATTTGCCCAGAGCAAGGATCTCCCGTACGGCGTGTACACGGTCCATCAGGTATCCGGCTGGGAAGGCCGGGAGATGATGAAGGACTTCGACGTGTTCATCAGTCAGAACGGAGAAACCTACAGATATCTCATCAACAACGCCAATTTCAGGTCCTTCATCAAAGTCATCAAGGTGGACGCTGAGACCGGCTGCACCATCCCTTATGCCGGAGCAGGATTCCAGATTTACCGTCCCGACGGATCCTTGGTCACTATGACATTCACGTATCCTTCGGTGACGACTATCGATACCTTCTACACCAACGATGAAGGCATGCTGATCACCCCTGAAAAGCTGGAGTACGGGACCGGCTATAAGCTGATCGAAGTCTCCGCTCCGTATGGCTACGTGCTAAGCAATGAGGCTGTTTCCTTCGATGTCACGGAGGACAATTCCACTGAAGAGGACGCTGTGAGAATCGTTGAGGTACGCTTCTCCAACATGCCCCAGAAGGGTGTGATCAGAGTTTCCAAGTCCGGTGAAGTCTTCGCGACGGTAACCGAAAGCTCCGGAATCTATCAGCCCGTATACGAGGTGCAGGGTCTTCCCGGCGCGGCTTACGAGATTACTGCGGCGGAAGACATCTATACTCCGGACGGCACGCTCAGATACAGTGCCGGTGAAGTCGTGGACACCGTTGTTACCGGTGAAGACGGCATTGCGGAAAGCAAGCCTCTCTATCTCGGAAAATACGAAGTCCGCGAAACGGAAGCCCCGTACGGCATGGTCATCAATACGGAAGCCTATTCCGCAGAGCTTGTCTATGCCGGTCAGGAGATCGAGATCACCGACACCGCTGTCAGCTTCATGAATGACCGACAGAAGGCAGAGATCAGCCTTGCAAAGGTCCTTGAGCAGAACAAGCAGTTCGGAATCGGCATGAACGATGAGATCTCCGCAATCACCTTCGGATTCTACGCAGCTGAAGACATTACGGCGGCGGACGGGTCCGTGATTCCGGCGAACGGACTGGTTGAGATCATGTCCCTTGATGCAAACAGCAAAGCGACTCTCAAAACAGATCTTCCTTTCGGCAGCTACTATGTCCAGGAGATCAGCACAGACTGCCACTATATCCTCTCCGATGAAAAGTATCCGGTAGTCTTTGATTATCTGGGACAGGAGAACAGCGTCGTAAGCCTTCAGGTCAATGACGGCAGCATCGTCAATGACCTTATCTACGGTGAGATCACCGGCCTGAAAAAGGATGAGAACGGAACCGGGCTTGGCGGTGCGACAATCGGTCTCTTTGCTACGACCGGCCAGGAACCGATTATGACCACTGTTTCTGCGGATGACGGCAGCTTCGCGTTCAAGGATGTTCCTTACGGCGAATATGTGGTCCGCGAAATCGTTGCTCCGGAAGGCTATGTGCTGGACGAGACTCCTTATACGGTCAAGATTGACGCAGATGGCGATGTTATCCAGGTGGAGATCACCGACACGCTCATCAGAGGCAACGTACAGCTTACGAAGGTGGATAAGGATTATCCTGACCATCATCTGACCGGCGCGGTCTTTGAGGTTTATTCCGGCGATACGCTGGTCGGCGTCATGGAAGAGCTTTCTGACGGCGTGTACCAGTTCGACAACCTTGAGTACGGCGATTACACGCTGAAAGAGACAAAAGCTCCGGAAGGCTTCTATCTCGACGAGAACACCTACAGCTTCTCCATCAAAGAGAATGGCGTAACGGTAATTGTTGAGAACGAGGCTGGGCACGGCTTTATCAATCTGGCTCAGACCGGCAGCATCCGGATCGAAAAGACTTCTGAGGACGGCGTGCTTGCCGGATTCACCTTCAGAGTCACAGGATCCGACATCACCGGCAACGCGTTCTCGCAGGAGTATGTGACCGATGAAAACGGAGAGATCAAAATCGAAGGTCTCAGGGTCGGCGAGTACGTTATCTCCGAGGTGTCGAACAAAGCAAACGAGGCCTATATTCTGCCTCCCGACGTGACGGTTACCGTACACGCTGAGAAGACAGTCGTGGCCAAGTTCTATAACGAACTGAAGCCTGTAACAGATATCCCGAAAACCGGCGATAACACAAATATGACGCTGTGGGCAGCGCTTGCGGGAGTATCTCTCCTGGGAGCCGGAACCGCAGCGTTCTTCACTTTCAGAAAGAAGAAGGAGGGCGGAAAGAATGAACGCTAAGATGATCATCGGAATCTGTCTCGTGGTTTTCATCATCGCGGGACTCATCTTTCTCAAGATCCGCGAGAAGAGAAAGAAGTAAGGAAAAACGGTCGGGCGGCATCCTCTGCGGTGCCGCCCCTGACTATCACGAGGAGGAAACAATATGTTCAATGACAGAGATTATGTAGAAAGCATCAAACGCAGATATCCGGAAGGCACCCGCATAGTTCTGGATCGCATGGGCGATGATCCGAGGCCCATTGATCCAGGCACCAAAGGCACCGTGATCCATGTGGATGACATAGGCACCGTACACTGCTCCTTCGATAACGGAAGGCAGCTTGGCCTTGTTCCCGGAGAGGATTCGTTCCACAAGATCGCTCCCAGAGACAGAGGTGACGCCAGATGAAATATCTCGTTGATATAAAAGATACCAGCTACGCGACCGTGGAGGTCGAAGCCAATTCCAAGGAGCAAGCTGAAGAGATCGCATACGCCAGGTACTACGAAGGTACTGTTGAATGGCAGGACTGCGATATTGAAGTTGAAGCAAGAAAAATCGAAAAGAATCGAGGTGAAAGATAATGTACGGATGTGTTTTTTGTAATGAACCTATTCCTGACGGACAGAGAGTGTGCCGTGATTGTATGATCCAGAGAACTACGATCCATGCAAAGGATAAGAAAAGCGCTATTCTCGACCATCTGAGAAAGCATCATATCGGGAAAAAGAATGCCGTACACAGTGCTGAACTGGAACGGCTTTTCTCTTTGGATGACAGAGCCGTGAGACGCAAGATCAGCGCCCTGCGCAAGGAAGGATATCCGATCTGCAGCGGCGATATGGGTTACTACTACGCAGAGAACCAGAAGGATATCAATTCCACTGTAGGAAGGCTGAACGATCTTATGACCGGCGTATCGGACGCAAGGACCGGTCTCCTCTTTTCGAGGTTCCCGGAACCGGTTATGACAGTCAGAGTCACTGTCATGATGAACGGCGGTGATCTCTGATGCCGGAAGACATTTATAAGCAGGACCGTTTCTACGTTGATCTTCAGAATGACGAGATCATCTGGTTGTATCACAACCCGGACGCTTTCAGCGGAGATCAGTTCGTCAGGAACCGGTTTGGAATTGACCTTCTGAAAGAAGCGATTGAAAAATGTCCCATCGGACCTGACAGCGGTTATGAAGCCTATCCTGTCTACGACTATATCGAATCGAACTGCAGGCAGTATCTCAGTGATGTCGGATCAGCAGAATACGGCGACGACATTATGCTTTTCCAGACGGATCCGGTTGCAATTGCTCTGACTCAGACCACTCTCGATAAACTGCAGCTGCTGTTCAAGGCCAAGGAGCTTATCAATGAGTATAGTATCCATGAGTTCGGCGATCCTGCTGATTATTCTGATCTTTCAAGGGTGGGAATTGCTTATACCACTACGGAAGATGACCGGCACGAGATTCAGGCGTATGCCAATCTGACTGACCATCGCACGGAGATCTGGATCAACGGTGAGAATGTAGCTAATCAGGAAGCCGCTTCCCTGAAAGATTATGTGGAGAAGCAGCTGCCGTATCTCTGCTTTGATGATCTGGTCTATGTCCCTGACTGGGTTATAGATCGTCTTGATCAGACCGGGCCTTTCAGACCCGATCTTGAGTATATGCAGTTCGAAGCGTGGGGCGATGTCCATGAGCTTTGTATCGAAGCCGGGCACTATTCGCACGGCAACGGTCTTTTCCTTCAGCTGTACGAGAAATGCGGAGACGGTGAACTGGAACCGTACACCACTCTGACCGTGAATCTTCCGGATCACTCATGCGGAAAGAACCGCGCCTATGTGGATACAAACAACTTCCCCGCAGCTATGTCGCTGATTTCCGAGTACAGGCTGGGAAAGCTTACCGGGAATATCGGGGCCAGCGGATACTGCAACTACCCGGAATACGAATTCAACCTGGCGGAGATCGAAAAGCACTGCCTGAATCCGGAGGAGCTTTTTGACCGTACGCCGAAAAACAAGGAAAGGAATGACGCACGATGAAAAAGGAAATCATTTTTATCGATGAAGACACCCTTACACCTGAAGAATGGGAGGCGATCGACGATGAGCAGACCGATGAATAAAGAGGAATACCGTGCTGAGCTCGCCGACGCTTTCGCCCATGTTCTTGAGGAAAAAGGACTGGAATGGAGAAAAGAATGGCGCGGTCAGGGCGGCGGTGCTCCGCACAACGGAATCACCAAGGCCAACTACAGAGGCTGCAACGCCTTCTGGCTCTCCCTTGTCTCCCTGATGAAGGGCTATGACGATCCCAGATGGGTGACGATGATCCAGATTATGGATAACGACGGAAAGTACCATCCCAATGAGAAATGGCATCTGAAGAAAGGATCCAAGGCAACCTACGTTGAGTACTGGTATCCGTATGACAACGCTGAAAAGAAGGCTCTCACCTGGGAAAAATACCGCCAGGAACTGGCTGATGGCAGAAGCGAAAAGGAGTTTACACTTTCTACACGATATACTGCGGTCTTCAACGCCAACGATATCGAGGGCATGCCGGAGCTTCAGATCACAGAGAATCCGGATGTATCTCAGGATGAGCTGATCAGAAAGCTTTCCGACGGTATGGGCGTGGAGATCCTCACCGACGGCGGCGACCAGGCCTATTATTCTCCGACGCAGGACAAGATCCATCTGCCTACGCCGGGCTCTTTTGAGAATGAATATGCCTTCAACGCCACCGCGCTGCATGAGCTTTCTCACAGCACGGGACATCCCATGAGGCTGAACCGTCCGCAGGGAGCGTTCTTCGGCACGGAACAGTACGCGTATGAGGAGCTTGTGGCTGAGATGTGTTCCTGCTTTATGGCCGCTGAGCTTCAGACGGAAGCGACGCCGCAGCACATCGATAATCACAAGGCCTATGTGCAGAACTGGATCCAGGCGATCCGCGAAAAGCCTGAAACGCTGGTAAAGGCGATCAAAGACGCACAGGCTGCCGCCAACTATATGGATTACAAGGCCGGTCTCATCACTGAAAAGGAATATGAGAAGGCTTGCGGATCCGTCATGGAAGTCAAAGCAAGGACCCGCGACCTGGAAAGGTAAAATCGCACATTTGCAAGCCCGGTTTCCTTCGGATACGATAAAGAAAAAAGGTCAGGTGACAGATATGTTCCGAAAGAAACAACAGAAAAGGATCGTGGAATTGAATCCCGCTGAGGTCCGTCTCATGCTGAAGGCTCTGATGCATTTCAGAAACAAGGCGATGAACGCGGGCAAGCCCACGGAAGACATCAACGACCTGATCCTTATGATAACCAAATAAACCCATACGGAATCTGAAGCCGCGGAGTGATGATGAAAGTCAAAGCTCTGCGGCTTTTTTATTGAAAGGAGCTTTTTATGACTGAGAATGATAAGAACAGACTGAAAAAGTATTTCGAAGAACTTCTTGATGATCTTGAGGACGGAGAGATCCGTGAAATCCCCATTATTGAGTGTGTTGACGCAAAGGACGGCGACGACGATGCGGTATGAAATGGAACAGGTATCGATCCGCATGGTGAAGGAACCGCCGCTCATATCTGACAGACCCATCACCGGACCCGACAGCGCAGTCGATATTATCGGCGAGTATCTCGGCGATTTCGACCGGGAGCTCATGGTGCTGGTCAATCTCCGCAATGACGGAAAGCCCATCAATATGAACATTATGAGCATCGGGACGATCAATGCGTCTATCGCGTGTCCCAGAGAGGCGCTGAAGGCATCTATTCTGTCCAACGCGGCAGCCATCATGCTGTTCCATAATCACCCGTCCGGGAATCTCACGCCGTCCAGAGAAGACATCATGACTACGGACAAGATGATAAAAGCGTACCGGCTGCTGGACATTCAGGTCCTGGATCACATCATTATCGGACCGGACAGACAGTTCTATTCCATGAGAGCCCGCGATACCTTTGACCTTCCGAGTTCGGACTACTGCGCAGTCCTGAATGACATACGGTTCGATGATCTGAAACCCAGACATCCGGATCGCGGAGAAGCGAGGTGATTCCATGCCGTATATTTCAGCTGACGCTCTGCAGCAGGCCAGAAGGATCGACCTTCTTTCCTACCTGCAGACGAACGAACCCGGAAATCTGGTCCGGATATCCGGGAACAATTACTGTACCAGAGAGCATGATTCCCTGAAGATCAGCAACGGGAAATGGCACTGGTTTTCCAGAGGTATCGGCGGGGTATCCGCCCTGGATTATCTCATTAAGGTAAAGGACTACTCCCTTCCTGAGGCGGTGGAGCTTCTCGTGGGCCGGAGCGCTATGGAGACTCCGGCCTTTTCCTATGCTCCGAAAAAGCAGGAACCGAGAAAGCTCCTGATGCCCGAACTGGAGAAATATCCGTACTACGCGAAGAAGTATCTCAAGAGCCGTGGTATCCATCCGGTCATCATAGATTACTGCATTGAAAACAGTCTGCTGTTTGAGACAGCAAACTACCACAACGCGGTCTTTGTCGGATACGACCCGCAGGGCATCGCAAGATACGCCGCCATGCGCGGAACGCGATCAGCTTATAAGGGCGAAGTCACCGGCAGTGACAAGCACTTCTCATTTTCGATATCGGCAACCCCCGACGCGGAACACGTCCATTTATTCGAGGCCGCAATCGATCTTTTGAGCTATGCCACACTTGAGCTGTATGAAGGCCGTGACTGGAAACACGACGCTCTGCTTTCTCTCGCGGGAGTCTTCCAGACCAAGCGTGAGAATGTCGTGCCTATCGCCCTGAGTCAGTATCTGAAGGATCATCCGAATATAAAAGCGCTGCACCTTCATCTGGATAACGATGAAGTCGGACGCGGCGCTGCAGCGGGGATCATGGGAGGCTTATCCGGCAAATACGAGATATTTGACGAGCCTCCTCTGCCTGGTTGCAAGGACGTTAACGACCAGCTGATGCAGCGTGTGGGAATCAAAAAGAAGGAGGAATATGAACGGTGACAGACATCAGAATCTATCAGATCGATCTCGACAGAGATCATGACGGCGTTGCCTTCGAGCCGTACGCTAGCCTTTCCCGCTGGCAGGACTCTCCCGATGTAAACGCATCTCTGTATGAGACTGTCTTCAAGGGAGAAATCGAGGCAAAGGATATCGAAGATATCTACCGCATCTTCAATACGGAAAAGCCGGAAGGATACGAAGGCAGATCCCTTTCGGTATCTGATGTGGTTGAGATCGTGAAGTCAGACGACATCAAGCCCGGCTTTTATTACTGTGACAGCATCGGCTTTAAGGCCGTCCCCTTCGATGCGGAGCTGGCTCAGGAGATGCGTGAAAAGTCCATCACTGTCGTGATGCTGGAGCCCGGAAAGGTCGCCAGAACTGCTGTGATCGGCTCCTCTCTTGAGGACCTGCAGAAGGCGGTCGGCGGATGCATCGAGGCCTTCTATCCCTTCGAGGAGGAGGTCTGCATCGTATGCAACGACGAAGGCAAGATGAATGGAATGAGTCCCTGCAGAGCGATCTACGGTGAAGACGGAAAGATGATGGACATCATTTTCGGACCGTGCTTCATCTGCGACTGCAGCGGTGAGAACTTCGGTTCCCTCAGCCAGGATCAGATCAAACGCTATACCGAGCAGTTCAAAAATCCGGAACGGTACTACAGAATCGACGGCGATATCAAAGCCGTTCCTTATGAACCTAAGGTCACTGACCTTGCGAGGTAAACCTACGGTAAAGGACGCAAGGGTTGCGGCATTTTACCAGCAAGCATCGCCTTTTGCCGTCAAAAGGCCGCTTGTTGGGGTAACCCCAAACCCTTGCACCGTCTGAAAGGAGGAAAAAGTGGCAAGACGTACGGTCAAGATCGATTTACGCCTGACCGAAAGCGAAGCGGCTGCGCTGAACAGAGATGTGAAGAAGGCGGGCGTTTCCCGCGAAGCGTATCTCAGATCTCTGATCCGCAAAATGCCGCTGAAAGAGAAACCGTCAGTGGATGTGATCGACATCCTGAAGAATCTTCAGCAGATCAATAACAACATGAACCAGATAGCCGTGAAAGCGAATGCCAAGGGCTTCGTGGACACGGCTTCTTACTGGGAAAACGTGAGATGGCTGAAGGAGACGGTGAGCAAACTAATGGAGGTTATGTACCCGTAATGGCAACCACATCTATCTGGAGGGTCAAAGGGTATATCAGCAAGGTTCTGCTCTACGCGCAGAACCCGGACAAAACTATGAACCCGGAAGTGATACCGGTCCCAGAGAACGCCGATAAAGATTCTCTGGGTGACGTTATCGCGTACGCCGGGCGTGAGGATGCTACCAACCAGAGGCAGCTCGTCTGGGGCATACACTGCTCGCCGGAGACCGCCAGAGACGATATGCTCCGTGTGAAGAAAGCCTTCGGCAAGGAGGACGGCACAATAGCCTATCACGGCTACCAGTCCTTTGCCGAAGGTGAGGTCACCCCGGAGATCGCGCATCAGATCGGTATCCGGCTGGCGCAGGAAGTCTGGGGCGACCGCTACCAGGTCCTTGTCTGTACCCATCTTGATAAAGACTCTCATATTCATAATCACTTTGTCGTGAACACGGTCTCCTTCGTGGACGGGATCAAGTATCACCGCACCAATGAAGACTATCAGTTCATGCGGGATGTCTCCGACAGACTGTGCCGTGAATACGGTCTGTCCGTTGTGAAGCATCCCGAAGGCAAAAAGAAAAACTACGGCGAATGGAGCGCCGAGAAAAACGGCAAGCCCACGTACCGGCAGAAGATCCGCGATGATATCGACCGCGCGATAGCCGCGTCACTCACGGAAACGGAGTTTTACGATGCGCTGGAGGAGATGGGCTATGAGCTGAAGTTTACCGCCAGATCCGGCAAGGAGCTTCAGCGGCCTTCACTCCGACCCTCCGGTTCGGAACGGTTCTTCCGCTTTGACCGGCTCGGCGAGGATTATTCTCTGGACGAGATATCAAACCGAATCCTGGAGAATATCCGCAGGAAGGATCCCTTCCCTGAAGAGACGCGGAACGCAGTCCGCAGGTACCGGGCATATCATCCGCCGAAGACAAAAGCGCGCGGTATCGCAAAGCTCTATTATTACTATTGCTACGAGCTTCATATTATCGTCAGATATCCGGCATCCGTGCAGAGAGTCTCGCATTTTATGCGGGAGGACATCCGGAAGCTCGATCAACTGGATGCCCAGACGCGGTTCCTTGCCGAGAATGGTATCGAGACCTATGAGGATCTGGAGAAATACCGGGACCGCGCCGAGCAGGATATCGATTATCTGAAAAGAGACCGCGATATGCTCCGCAACGAGCTCAAGCGTGTTATTCGCAGAGGCGATGAGGCTGAGATTCTTGCGGTGAAAGGCAGAATATCGGTCATAACCGCACGGATACAGAAACTCAAGGACGGCTGCATTGTCTGCGACCTTGCAGAGCAGCGTGCCGCACAGATGCAGGCGGAACTTGACCTGCTGCAAAACAATAATCAGGAAAAGGAGGAATTGACTGATGAACTACTCAGGGGAAGCGGCGGAACAGGTCGTGAGAATGAGTCTCAACGGCGTGGAAGTCGCAGCTAAAATCAGCGGCAAGGCTGCCGAAAGGCTGGCGGTGCTGCTCTACGCGGTCCTTCGGGACCAGAAGAAAACCAGAGGAAAGATCCGTCTTACCAATATGCTGAAGAGCGGAAAAGAACTGAAGGTGTTTGCCGTAAAGGACGGCGAGCTCCAGAAGTTCTGCGAGGAGGCGAAAAAGTACGGTGTGCTCTACTGCGTGCTGAAAGACAACAAGGCCAACGACGGTCTGACGGATATCATGGTCCGTGCAGAAGATGCAAGCAAGATCAACCGTATCTTCGAGCGATTCAATCTCGCGACGGTGGATATGGCCTCTGTGAAGACCGAGATCCAGAAATCCAGGGATGCCAAAACCCAGACCGGCGAGGATATCGCTCCTCCGGAAAGAACCCTTTCCGTGGACGAAAAGCTCAATGTGTTTCTGGATACCGTTGTCGCGGAGAAAGAGAACCCGACTTCGGAAAAGGCGGAAAACGGAAACCCCACCATGGCCCGGACTGCGAAGTCCCGTCCGTCCGAGCCTTCATCCGAGAGCAGAAGAGCCCGAAGCGACGTGGGCGACCCTGAACGCGGCGATCACGGCTCCCGCCTTTCCGTGAAGGAGGAGCTGAGGCAGATTCGCGACGAACAGAGGCAGAAGTCGTCTGAAGGTCCTTCGGTAAAGACTCCCGAACTGGAACACATCCCTGTTCCGGTCAAAAAGAAATCGGATAAGGAGGTAACGCTCTGATGGCACCGGATGAAAAGGTAGTCGTTACGCTGGACGATTTCGAACAGCGTCTTCTGGTCAGCGGTCTCGCTGACTTCCGCAATGACCTCATAAGGGATGAGAAGCCCACAGAAGATGTGGATGATCTCATCCTGAAGGTCATCGATGCCCCGACACAAAAGGAAAAGAGAAAGGCTGACCGTGAGGCACGATAAGCTTTCCCGGCAGAATATCATTCTCTACTGTCTCGGCACCATTCCTGTTATTTGGCTCGGTCTTCTGATTGCGCCGTATTTCGATGAAGGCATTGTAGGCCTAGTAAAAAACTTTGGAGAGGTCATGAACAATCCTTTCCGGATCACGCTCTGTGAGGACAGCCTGAAAACTGTCCTCACTCTGCTTTTCGGCTATACAATGATCCTTGGGATATATCTCTCATCGGAACGAAACTACAGAAGGCGTGAAGAGCACGGTTCGGCCAAATGGGGCATGCCGGAACGGATCAACAGGAAGTATGCCGATACGCCGAAAACCGAAAACAAGATCCTTACTCAAAACGTATCCATCGGGCTTGACGGACGGAAGCACAGACGGAATCTGAACACGCTGGTATGCGGCGGATCAGGCTCCGGCAAGACCCGCTTTTTCGCCAAGCCCAACATCATGAACTGCAATACCAGCTATTGCGTCCTTGACCCGAAGGGCGAGCTCTTAGCGTCTACAGGGGCTCTCCTGGAGGAGCACGGGTACGAGATCCGTGTGCTGGATCTTGTAAATATGGACAGGTCCCACTGCTACAATCCTTTCGTTTACCTTCGGAACGATAACGATATTCAGCGGCTGGTGACAAACCTGTTCAAGAACACCACGCCAAAGGGCTCTCAGACGCAGGACCCTTTCTGGGACCAGGCTGCGACGATGCTGCTCCTGGCCCTTATTTTTTATCTGCATTACGAGGCACCGCCTGAGGAACAGAACTTTCCGATGGTCATGGACATGATCCGCGCCGGTGATGTCAGAGAGGATGACGAGACGTACCGTTCCACGCTGGATATTCTCTTCGAGCGTCTTGAGATGAGGAACCCGGAACACATAGCGCTGAAGTATTACCGCAGCTACCACTCCGGCTCCGGCAAGACTCTGAAGTCGATCCAGATCACGCTGATGTCACGTCTGGAAAAGTTCAATCTGGAAAGCCTTGCGAGCATAACCCAAAACGACGAAATGGAGCTGTGGAGCCTGGGAGAAAAGAAAACAGCAATCTTCGCTGTTATCCCGGACAACGACAGTTCCTTCAATTTCCTCGTGGGAATGCTCTATACGCAGATGTTCCAGCAGCTTTATTACCAGGCGGATATCATCCACGGCGGCAGGCTTCCCGTTCACGTCCATTTCTGTATGGACGAGTTCGCGAACGTCGCGCTGCCTGACGAATTTGACAAGCTGCTCTCCACGATGCGTTCGCGTGAGATAAGCGTCAGTATCATAATCCAGAACCTTGCGCAGCTTAAGGCTCTGTTCGAAAAGCAGTGGGAATCCATCGTGGGCAACTGCGACGAGTTCCTGTATCTCGGCGGCAATGAGCAGTCCACTCATGAGTACGTATCAAAGCTACTCGGTAAAGAGACTATTGATACCAATACTTACGGTCGTGCCAGAGGCAGGAACGGCAGCTATACCACCAACTGGCAGATCACGGGCCGCGAGCTCATGACGCCGGATGAGGTTCGCAAGCTGGATAACCAGTACGCCCTGCTGTTCATTCGCGGCGAATGCCCGGTTGAGGATCTGAAGTACGACATTACGAAGCATCCCAACGTCAGGTTCACCACGGACGGTGGTGCCGAACCGTACCGACACGGCGAGGATCTTATCAGCATCGCTACGCTTGAGATCGACGAAGGCCTTCTCAAGAAAGCAGAATCAGATCCTGTCGGTGAAGACGAATACCTCTTCTTCTGCGAGGAGGAGTTCGAAGAATTACTCAAAAAGAAAATGGAGGAAAAGAAAAATGAGCAGAAAAAACAAGAACAAGCCTGAGACTCCCGCAAAGGTCAAGAAGGGTTTCCGCGTCTACGCGGCTGCCGTACTTTGCCTTGCCATGATGCTCGGCACCGGCACTGTTGCTTTCGCGGCGGGCGGCGATCCCATCAACGTCGTGAACAACCTCAGCGATTTCATCTTCGGTCTGATCCGCGCAGTCGGTCTTATCATTCTCGGCTGGGGCATCGTCCAGGTCGGCATGTCTTTCCAGAGCCATGACCCCTCTCAGCGTTCCAACGGTTTCCTGACTCTCGCGGGCGGTATCATTATCACTTTCGCAAAAGAGATCCTGAATCTTATCGTCGGCTGATCCGGTATCCGTTCAATAGGGACGGCTCTGTCAAAAGGAGCCGTCCCGAAAGGAGGTGTTTGAATGTCGGATAACTGGATTGTACAGAATCTGGAACGGGCCCTGGAAGTCTGGAACGAGAAACTGGCTGAGATCTGGATGATCATCACCCAGTCACCCGAAAACTTCAAAGGCGGCTCTATCTGGTCCGTAATCACAAGTATTCACGGAGCACTGCAGGCTATCGGATACGCACTGCTGGTGCTCTTTTTCGTTATAGGTGTAATGCGCACCTGCGGCAGCTTCGCTGAAGTGAAGAAGCCCGAACACGCAGTCAAACTGTTTATCCGCTTTGCTATCGCAAAAGGCGTGATCACTTACGGTCTTGAGCTGATGATGGCTTTCCTGAGCGTCATACAGGGCGTCATCAGCACCATCATGAACTCAGCGGGGTTCGGTACGGCCACGACCACCATGCTGCCAACTGAAATCGTCACAGCGATTGAGGACTGCGGATTCTTTGAGAGTATCCCGCTCTGGGCAGTAACGCTGATCGGCGGTCTGTTCGTATGGGTGCTGAGCTTTATCATGATCCTCAGCGTTTACGGCAGGTTTTTCAAACTTTATATGTATACCGCCATCGCGCCTGTGCCGCTCTCCACGTTTGCCGGAGAGCCTACACAGAATGTCGGCAAGAGCTTTCTCAAGAGCTATGCGGGCGTCTGCCTGGAAGGTGCGATTATCGTGCTGGCGTGCATCATCTTCTCTGTTTTCGCATCCAGCCCGCCTGTTGTAGATACGACCGCTACGGCGGCGTCAATGGTCTGGAGCTATATCGGTGAACTCATCTTCAACATGCTGATCCTGGTCGGCTCGGTTAAGATGGCGGACCGTATTGTCAGAGAAATGATGGGACTTTAATGGAAGGAAGGAATGACAATGAATACCTACAGAATACAAAGCTATGAGGATATCCGGGACAGTCTACGCGTAAGGCTGATGGATATCAAAAGAAACCCTGAAACGCTGCAGAACAGCGTATACGAACCTGTCGGCTGCGGACTGGCCCTTGTCGCCTATATGGAACTGCCTGAAGAGATCGCAGACGGCGGGATCGCCAATGTCCCTGCGAAGCTTGCTTCCGGTCTTGCGGACACCAACCCCGAAGTTATCCTTGAGGACGCGATGAAGCGCTCTGTGTCACAGAGTCATCCGAAGCTCTGCGCCATACAGGATATGCTGTTCGGATCTATGACCGGTATGGAACCGGAGAATTATCTGACGGGCGGAGACGCGCCGGAAGATACGCTGCTGGTCCTGACGACCGAAGACGGACGCCTTGGAGCGTCGGCGCTCTTCTATCCGGGCATGAAGGAAAAGATCGGAGAGATCGTCGGCAAGGACTATTTCGTCCTGCCGAGTTCCATTCATGAAGTTCTGATCATGCCGGACAACGGGCAGATGACCCCTATGGAGCTGGCGAAGATGGTCAAAGAGATCAACGATAACGAAGTCAGCCCTCAGGATCTGCTCTGCAGCAGGGTGCTGCGGTTCCGCGCTGATACGCAGGAACTGTCTGTGGCGGCTGACGCGGAGCGCCGCAGAGAAATGGAGAGATGACTATGGAAGTAAAGATAAACCGCGAGATCCGTAACTATACGGAATCCATGTTTTTCGGACTGTCACTCAGACAGTTCTTTTTTTCTATAGCAGCTATGGGCGTCGCCGTGCTGCTTTACTTCCTTCTGAAGCCGTATGTGGAAACAGAAACGGTCTCCTGGATGTGTGTTCTCGGTGCCGCGCCTTTCGCGGCGCTGGGTTTCATCACATATCACGGGATGACCGCCGAGCAGTTCATCTGGGCATGGTTCCGCTCTGAGATGCTGGAGCCCAGAGAGTTGCGCTTTGAGTCTGAAAACATCTACTACGAAGCTCTGAAGGAAACAATCGCAAATCATGAAAAGGAGGCTTTGAGGAAGCATGATTAAATCCATCAAAACTATCCAGAGTACGGATAAGGAAAAGTACAAGGTCCCGAAGAAGGTCCAGGACGTAATCCCTATCAAAAGGATCTGGCCTGACGGGATCTTTCAGGTCGGCAGCAAGTTCGTGAAGAGCTGGAAGTTTGCCGACATCAATTATCTGGTCGCGAGCCGCGAGGACAAGGAGAGCATGTTCCTGACCTATTCGGAGCTGCTCAATTCCCTTGACAGCGGCGCTACCACAAAGATCACGATCAACAACCATCGCATGAAAAAGGCGGACTTTGAGGAGTCCGTCCTCATGCCACTCAAATGCGACGGTCTTGACGACTACCGCAGGGAGTACAACCAGATGCTTCTTGATAAGGCGATGGACGCCAACGGCATTACGCAGGAAAAGTATATTACCGTCACTGTCGCAAAGAAGAACATCGAGGACGCCCGTGCGTATTTCGCCAGAACCGGCGCTGAGCTTTCTCAGCATCTGACCGCGCTTGGTTCCCGCTGCATCGAGATGACAGCCGTTGACAGGCTCCGCGCATTGCATGACTTCTATCGTTCCGGCGAAGAAAACGCCTTCGCGTTCAACCTGAAGGACAATATGCGCATGGGACACTGCTTCCGTGACTATATCTGTCCGGACAGCATCGAAAAGCACGCGGATTTCCTGAAACTAGGCGAGAAATATGCCCGTGTGCTTTATCTCAAGGACTACGCCAGTTATATCAAGGACAGCATGGTGGCAGAGCTTACGGATATGAACCGTAACATGATGCTCTCTATCGATGTTATCCCGGTCCCGACGGACGAGGCGGTCCGTGAAGTCGAGAACCGCCTTCTCGGTGTGGAAACGAATATCACCAACTGGCAGAGAAAGCAAAATCAGAACAACAACTTCTCCGCTGTAGTTCCCTACGATATGGAGCTTCAGCGCAAAGAGTCCAAAGAGTTTCTGGATGACCTGACGACCCGTGACCAGCGCATGATGTTCGCAGTCATCACTATGGTCATCACAGCTGATTCCAAGGAACAGCTCGATACCGACACGGAGACGATCCTGGCAACAGCCAGAAAGCACATGTGCCAGATGGCAGTGCTGAAATATCAGCAGCTGGATGGACTCAACACTGTACTTCCCATCGGAACCCGCAGGATCAACGCGTTCCGTACGCTGACCACTGAAAGCCTGGCGGTTTTCATTCCCTTCAAGGTGCAGGAGATCATGGATAAGGGCGGCATCTACTTCGGAGAGAACGCTATTTCCCACAATCTGATCATGTGCAACAAGGAGAACCTGCTGAACCAGTCCGCCTTCGTGCTAGGTGTTCCCGGCTCCGGCAAGTCCTTCAGTGTAAAGGAACTGATCGCTTTCCTGATCCTGAATACGGAGGACGATATCCTCATCTGCGACCCTGAAGGCGAGTACGCGCCTCTCATCGAGGCTATGGGCGATATCGGTTCCGTCATCAGGGTATCCGCCGGAGGACGGGACAGGCTCAACGCCATGTATATGGTTGACGGCTACGGCGAGAACAATCCAATCGTGGTCAAGTCCGAGTTCATCATGTCCCTGATCGAACAGATCGACAAGAAAGGCGTCGGACCGCAGCACAAGTCCATCATCGACCGCTGTATCGCAAACGTGTACCGCAACGCCTATGAGACAGGGACCACTCCGACACTCTGCACTCTGCGTGAGATGCTTCTGGAGCAGCCGGAACCTGAGGCAAAACAGATCGCGCTTTCCCTTGAACTCTATACGACCGGTTCATTGGACATCTTCGGCCATCAGAGCAATGTGGATCTCGATAAGCGCGTAGTCGTATTCGATATCCACGGTCTCGGCGCACAGCTGAAGCCAACCGGACTGCTGGTCATTACCGATACCATGCTGAACCGCGTCACCCTCAACTGGAAGAAGGGCAAACGCACCCATGTTTTTATCGACGAGTTTCACGTAGTGTTCGAGAACGAATTCTCGGCTCAGTTCTTCAACTCCGCCTGGCGTCAGTTCCGTAAGCGCAACGCTTATCCGACTGCCATTACCCAGAACGTGGAATATCTGCTGGATTCCGTTCAGGCCAGTACGATGCTTTCCAACTCGGAATTCATCGTCATGCTGAATCAGGCAGCCTCCGACAGAGGCCAGCTGGCAAAGCTCCTGAACATCTCCAATGAACAGATGAGTTATATCACCAACGCCGATCCCGGCTGCGGTCTAATCAAGTACGGCGGATCGCTGGTGCCTTTCGTGAACCGTTTTCCGAAGGACACCAAACTCTACCAGCTCATGACCACCAAGCCCGGTGAGGGCATTTTCGCGGGGCAGGTCTCTTAAGGCCTGCCTCAGTCAGGAGGAACAGATGAAAAAGAAAAAGATTATCGGAATCGCACTGATCGTCGTCTTCACAGCGGCTGCTATCGTGTCGGGCGTCATGTTCGCGCGGCAGTACGGTGATGCCAGGACTAGTGTTGAGACTTTTGACGAGCTCGCCGGTCTTGTAGTGGATATCGAGACGCCGGTGCCGGATGACCCAGCGGAAACAGATGAACCGGCAGAACTTACCGAAGAAGAGCTCCACGCTCAGCAGGCCGCTCTCGCTCATGAGAAATACGGCGCTCTGTTTGAGCAGAATCAGGATTTCATCGGCTGGATCTCCATTGACGGGACCAATGTCAATTATCCTGTTATGCAGACGCCGACAAACCCGGATTTCTACCTGAAGCATGCCTTTGATAAGACCTGGAGCGATTACGGCGTCCCGTATATCGAGGAAAGCTGCATTATGGGCATCAGCAACAACATCGTCATTTACGGCCATCACATGAAGAACGGCAGTATGTTCGCAGACCTCTGCAACTACGCCGATGAAGGCTTCTGGAGAGAGCACCCGGTCATTCATTTCGACACGCTATCTTCCTTCGGGGAGTATGAAATCGTCGCTGTTTTCAAATTCAATACGAACAAGGAGACCTTCAAGTACAACGAATGTGTCACTATGAATGAGGAGGCATTCAGCGAGTTTATGACGGAGGTTCATGCCCGTGAGCTGTATGATACCGGAGTTGACGCCGAGTTCGGAGATCAGCTGCTGACGCTCTCAACCTGTGAGTACACTTACAAGAACGGGCGCTTTGTCGTTGTGGCGAAGAAGGTGGTCTGATGCCTGAAATCAAGACAAGAGAAACGGTAAAGGATATCAAGATCCTGGACAAAGCCTCTGTAGCCGGAGAGCGGATGAAACAGGCTTTTATCCGCTCAAAGGATACGGCGCAGAACCTGATGGACGACGGACAGGTCTCTCCTTCTGAATATGCTGAAGACAAGATCAGATACGCGGCGGAGGACGTTGTACACGATACCGGACACGCCATCAGGAAGGAGACCGACAAGGCAGTCGATAAAGGCCGCAGAGCTTTCCGCGAGCATAGACGCGAAAAGCGGCTTGAGCGTCAGGAGAAAAAGGTTGATGATGCGGTCCGCCGATATGAACAGCGCACTGAGCACAATGTGTCTCAGGCTGCTCATCAGACCCGCAGCAGTGTGAGAGCCAAGGATACGACCATCAAAACCGCCCAGCGTTCTGAACACACAATAAAGCAGACGGCAAAGTCCACCGGCAAGGCAACGGTCAAGACTGCTAACGCTTCCGTTAAATCAACACAGAAGGCAGTAAAGACCGCTGAAAAGACATCCAAAGCCGCAATCAAAACCGCTGAGGAAACGGCGAAGGCCACAAAGAAGGCTGCTGAGGTTGCAGCTAAGACCGCTCAAAAGGCTGCTATTGCCGCAAAGCAGGCTGCTATTGCCGCCTACAAGGCAGCTGTCGCGGTCGGCAAGGCCATCGTTGCGGCGGTCAAAGCAATTATTGCTGCAATCAAAGAGCTTATCGCTGCTATCGCTGCCGGAGGCTGGGTTGCCGTAGTCGTCATCCTCGTTATCTGTCTAGTCGCGCTGATCGTCGGCTCCTGCTTCGGAATATTCTTCTCTAGCGAAGATACCGGCACCAATATGACCATGCAGCAGGTCGTCCGCGATATCAACGAGGATTATCAGAACCGGATAGAAACCATCAAGGCGAACAATCCCTATGACGATCTTGAGATGTCCGGCTCCCGCGCTGTATGGCCGCAAGTGCTTTCCATCTATGCGGTAAAGACCACGACAGATCCGGATAACGCTATGGAAGTCGCGACCATGACGGAAGAGAAAAAGCAGCTGCTGACGGATATCTTCTGGGTCATGAACAGTATTTCCTACCGGACCGAGACTGAGACAGAGACAAAGATCGTTGAATCTGATGACGGACACGGGAACATACTGGAGGAAGAAGTCGAAGTGACTCGCACCACGCTTTATATCGTGGTCAGCCACAAGGACGCTGACGCTATGGCAAGCCAGTATAGCTTCAACGCCGATCAGAACAAGCAGCTTGATGAGCTCCTGGCAGCTGACAACTCCATGTGGCTCGCTGTACTCTACGGTATCTACGGCTCTGACGATATGATCGTGCAGATTGCTCTGACTCAGATCGGTAATGTCGGTGGAGAACCCTACTGGTCCTGGTACGGATTCAGTTCCCGTGTTGAGTGGTGCGCCTGCTTTGTTTCCTGGTGCGCAGATCAGTGCGGATATATCGAGAACGGTATAATCCCGAAGTATGCCGGATGCGTCAACGGAGTGAACTGGTTCAAGCAGAGAAATCAGTGGGCTGACAACTCTATAGAGCCGACGCCCGGCATGATTATCTTCTTTGACTGGGACAACAAGGGCGATTCCGGTCCGCAGGACGGACTTTCGGATCACACTGGCATCGTCGAGAGAGTCGAGAACGGTATCGTGTATACCGTTGAAGGCAATACCAGTGACAGCTGTGCCGAGAGGCACTACTCTGTTGGATACTACGAGATCCTGGGATACGGCATCCCCGCGTATTAAAACAATGCTCCTGTATCGGGCTCTGAAAGAGTCTGGTGCAGGAGTTTTTATTATCTTTGTATGTTGTCGGCTACGAGTGACAACACATCATTTTCGATCATGAAATTTGTGTGCTAATCTTGATTTTTGCGAATTCGTATGCTATAATATGCGATGTATATCTATGCCCAGCCTGGAGTGACGGGCATTCACTATAAATCGGGCCGAAATGGAGGCGTTTCATGAAGATCAGTTACGATAAGCTCTGGAAGTTGATGAAGAAGAACAAGATGAAAAAGAGCGAATTAGCAGCAGCTGCTGAGATTAGCGGATATACAATGACTAAACTATACAGAGATGAGCCAGTATCGCTTGAAGTCATGATGCGTCTATGCAAAGTGTTCCATTGTGATATCGGCGATGTCGTTGAAATGATCGAAGAGGATTAAAGCTATGGACACACTTAAACCTTCAGCTCTTACAACAGAGCTTCTTAATACAGGGCAAAGCGGCGTCCCGTTAGTAATCTGCTCGGAAGCCCCTCGCGTTAGAAAAAGGATAGAAAGCGCCGGATATCAGGAAGTGAAGATAAACAAAGAACTTTCAAAACGCCTGTTGGATATCCCTAAGGAGGATCGTCCAAAACGTGTGGAAAAGGCACTAAAAGGCATGCTCAACTATCACGTTCCAATCTTTGTGACCGACTTCGAGATGCTGTTTGATCCGCGTTACGAAATAGACGTATTACGGTTCTTCTGCGAAAAGGCGCGAATAATAAATGTGGCTATAAAATGGCCCGGCCAATTTACAGATGGAAAACTTACATACGCCACCCCGGAAGATCCAGATTATCATGAGTTTGATTGCAATGCGTATCAGATACGGATTGTTCAATAGGAGGAAGAATTATGAAGTATAAGCAGTTAATAAGCTTCAACCCCATCACCACCGTAATACAGCTTACGGATGCAAATGATGTCACTGAAGAAGAAAAACTGGTACGCAGCTACGTAATGTCCGATGAAATGGAGAAGAGGATCTCCGACATCATGCTTGGACAATTACAGTTCGAGGAATACAACGACAACAAGGGTATCTTCCTTGTTGGTAACTACGGTACCGGTAAATCCCACTTAATGTCCTTGGTATCGGCCATTGCTCACGACGCTAAGTACCTGGACATGGTGCAGAATAAGCGTTTTGCAGAGGATGCAAAAGTCATTGCGGGCAAGTTTGAAGTTCTTCGTATTGAGATCGGCGCTTCTACAATGTCTCTGCGTGACATTATCTTCAGCAAAATCAAGGATGACTTCAAGGCCAGAGGAATAGAGTTCTCTTATCCGGCACAGAACGAGATCGTTAACAACAAGGGTATTCTCGATAACATGATGGCTCTCTTCGCCGAGAAGTATGGCGATGACAAAGGCTACATGGTTGTTATCGACGAGGTCCTCGACTATCTGAAGGGCCGCAAAAATATGGAGGCCATTCTTGACTTTGGTTTCCTAAGAGAGCTCGGCGAAAGCTGCTCCAAGTCCAAATTCAGAATCGTGTGCGGCGTCCAGGAACAGGTATTTGATAATCCAAGCTTCAGCTTCCTTTCTGAAACGCTCAACCATGTGCACAAGCGTTTCGAGCAGATGATCATCCAGAAGCAGGACACCGCTTATGTCGTATCAGAGAGAATCCTGAAGAAGAACTCCGAGCAGAAAGCATGGATCCGCAATCATCTGCAGAATTTCTGCAGCCTCTACTCCAATATGGCTGAAGACATTGAAAGATATGTCGAGCTTTTCCCGATACATCCGTCATATATCGAAGTCTTCAATAAGATGATTTCTGTTGAGAACCGTGAAGTCCTCAAGAGTGTTAGCCAGTTGGTCCAGAGCAGGTTGGAAGATGATGTTGATGAAGAGGCTCCGTGCATCATATCGTTCGACACATATTGGCCTTTCATTAAAAGCAACAGCGCTCTCCGTTCAAAGGCGGACATCAAAGAAGTCATTGATAAGAGCGGAAAACTTGAGGATATTATCTCCCATTCTTTCCCAAAAAAGCTTTATAAGCCGCTGGCAATCAAGATTATCTACGCACTGAGCGTTCATCGTCTTACTACAGGCGACATCAGCATCCGTTCCGGGTTAACGGCAGAGAACCTCCGTGATGATCTTTGCCTGTTCCTTAATGGCATGCCGGATCAGAGTTCTGAGACTCTTCAGGGCATCATTCAGGTCGTTCTTAAAGATATCATGACTACCGTTTCTGGACAGTTCGTAGAGCACAACGATGAGAATGGCCAGTATTACCTTGATCTAAAAAAAGATATTGATTACGACGAGAAGATCACACAGAGAGCGGCTACAATCGATGATGATCAACTCAATCGTTACTTCAATACTGTAGTTTATACATGCCTTGACTGGGACGCGAAAGAAAAGGTCACAAACTTCAATATTTATGAGCACACGCTGAACTGGGCGTCCAGAAACATCTTCCGCCGTGGCTATCTGTTCCTTGGCACTCCGGAAAACCGCCCAACAGCGCAGCCGCCGGAAGACTATTATATATATTTCCTCCCGCCTTATGGTGACACACAGTATGCCGATGAGAAAAAGGCAGATGAAGTGTTCTTCTCCTTCAAGCACAATGAAGAGTTTAAGGGTAACCTTAGGCTTTATGCCGCTGCTCTCATGATGAAGGAAATGGCTGAAGAGAAAAATAAGCCCACCTATGCAGCGAAAGCGGAAGTCTACCGCAAGAAGCTCACCAAGTATTTCAGTGACAACAAGAGCACTTGCTTTGAAGTTATCTATAAGGGTGAAAAGCGTCAGCTGCTCGAAGTGCTGAAAGGCCAGTACAAGATTACAACTCCGTTTAAGGAGACCATGGATCTTGCTGCTTCTATCAGCCTCGATGGGTTCTTTGCCACTAAGTATCCCGACTATCCTAAGTTCCGTACACAGATTACCATCAAGAATCAGGCGGAAGTAATTCGCGCTGGTTTTGATCGCTTTGCCGGAAAGCAGGATAAGATGGCTGATTACCTGCTTGACAGCTTCGATCTGATCGACAACGGGAAGATCACCGTCTCCAACTCGAAATACGCGAAGTACTACATCGACATGCTGAACAAGCTGCCTGCCGGTAGCGTAATCAACTTCAGTGATATTTATGAGGAGACCTTCGATGGATACGTGGATAAGAGGTTCAAAATCTCTTATGCATTGATGCCGGTTGTCTTCTTTGCAATGGTCTATACCGGAAATGCGGTAATGGCTATTAACGGCGGTAAAACTATTACAGCTTCCGATCTGGACGTGATTCCGAAGACAAGTGTCTTGGACATCTATGACTTCAAATACATTTCAAAACCCAAGGATGTTCAGCTGGCGGAACTGGTTCACCTGTTTGAAGTGTTGAATCTCCCCACAGGACTGATGACTAATCCTGCTCAGAGAGAAGCAGGGCTTGCACAGCTTCTGGAAAAGGCAAAAGAGATAGTCAACGTTGCTGTCAAGGCGGCGAGCAAGCTTAACGGAGACTTTACTCTCTGGGGCGAGAAATTGATTCCTGATCACATTGCGACGACATACAAGGATTCCGGCAAGCGCGTGCTTGATATGTTCGCAAACTTTGGAACTCGTTTCAATACTGTAGCCAAGCTCCCGAACTTCCTCTATACGAAGGAAGAGATCGATCAAATCGAGAAGGATATTCAGAATGTGAATGTCATCATGGAATATGACAGATTCCGTACAGAACTCACTCCGGACATCAGCTACATGATGAACCTTGACCGTATGGACCTGGGCAAGACAATAGCTGAGGCGCTGGAAGCAGCAAAAGATAGGTTCCATGAGATCCGCGATGCAATTCCCGAAGATATGGATGGAGAAGGGGCTGCTGCGGATGTCAAGGAGATCCTGGATAAGGTCAAGAAGCAGTATATTGATCTCTATATGGAGGAGCATAGCAAGAAGCGTCTGAATGTAATCGACGCCAAGAAAAAAGGTGAGATTATCAGCTCTACGAAGCTGGCCAATCTTAAGAAGCTTAAGACGCTGAGTATCTTCTCTGCGGCCAAGGTCGATGCCATTGATACAGAGTTGGCGTCATTGAAAGTTTGCTATGATCTGACTTCTGACATGCTGCTGACAACGCACTTCTGCACTAAGTGTAATTTCGTGCTTGGAAGCAATGATGTTCCTGTTAAAGGCAAGATTGCAGATATTGAAGACAGAATCGATACGCTTCTTGATGACTGGAGCCAGACACTCTACAACACTCTGTCGGATCCGCTCCTAGGAGAACAGATGACATACCTTAAGCCGCAGCAGCGTACAGTTATTGATCAGTTCTTAAAGACTAAGAAGCTGCCTGATAAAGTGGACAACTACTTTGTTGATGCAGTCTCTGCACTTTTGGAAGGCTTTGAGCCGGTATCAATTTCAGCTGAAGAGTTCATTGATAAGCTTGATGCTCTTGGCCCGTGCGACATTGACACCTTCAAGAATAAAATCAACGATATGCTGAAGATATATACAAAGGGCAAGGATGCAGAGAAGCTTCGCATCGTTGTGAAGAGATAAGGAGAACAATATGGAACGCAGAAAACTGACAAAAACGGATATAGATAAAGTTCGGGATTTTGAGGGCTTTCCGATAGCAAGGGATGAGGACATCATCGCTCTTTCAGATGCCCCTTACTACACAGCTTGTCCTAACCCGTTCATAGAAGAGTTTATACAGGAAAAAGGTGTTCCTTATGACGAAGCTACGGATGATTATCAGCGAAAGCCATTTGCCTCAGATGTCAGCGAAGGTAAAAATGATCCAATCTACAATGCCCACAGCTATCACACAAAAGTCCCTTATAAAGCCATAATGAGGTATATATTCCATTACACAAAACCTGGGGATATTGTGTTTGATGGCTTCTGTGGAACTGGCATGACTGGTGTCGCTGCACAGATGTGTGAACAAGATGATTATTCCAGTCTATCGTTGTTTACTCTAGGTAATAACGGTAAAGAATATGGTAAACGCTATGCAATTCTAAATGATTTGGCGCCTATAGCTTCCTTTATAGCGCATCATTACAACAAAACTGTAGATGGTGTAAAACTTTACGAGGCTGGAAAAGCAGTTTTAGATGCCGCTGAAAAAGAGGCGGGATGGGTTTACGAAACCAAGCATGAGGATGGCATAGGCACTATCAATTATGCGATTCTCTCCGATGTTTTCGTGTGTCCGAGTTGTAGCCAGAGTTTAGTATTTGGAGAACTGGCTGCAGACTTTGACAAGAAGGAAATCAAGGATAGTTTTGTTTGTCCGCATTGTGGCAGTAGATTAGTCAAAAAGGATTGCCAACGCGAGATGCACACTTTCTTTGATAAAAAGCTTGGAGAGATGAGATCAATCGTTAGGCAGGTTCCAATACTCATCAACTATTCTTATAACGGTCGCAATTACAACAAAAAGCCGGATAAGTATGATTTTGATTTGATTGACAGAATAGAGGCTCTTGATATTCCTGAATGGTACGCAACTGACAGAATGTGTGAAGGCAAGGAAAGCCGAAGAAATGATAAGTTCGGAATAACAAATGTACATGATTTCTGTACAGTACGAAACAACTATTATCTGGCCATTTTATACAAACACATAATGCAATCCGAGTATAAAGACGAGTTGCTATTTGTTTTTACTGCTTCGCTGCAAAGAGCAAATAAAACGAACAGATTTAGATTTGGTGGTACTGGGAATCTAAGCGGAACACTATACATTCCGTCTCTTCAATTTGAAAGAAACGTGAGTCTCCTATATAAGGGAAAACTTGATGATGTTTTGAAACAAAAATCCATGATCCCCAAAGGAGATAATGTAATAGTTACGACTGGAACTTTGTCGCAATTGCCTAACATTCCCGATAATTCTATTGATTACATCTTTACAGATCCGCCTTTCGGAGACAATTTGATGTACTCTGAGTTGAGTTTTATATGGGAGGCGTGGCTCCGAGTCCTCGAAAACACTCAAGACGAGGCAATAATGAACTCTGTTCAAGGCAAAGGTCTTCTTGAGTATCAACAACTAATGACAGACTGTTTTAGCACATACTATCGCGTTCTTAAACCAAACAGATGGATAACCGTTGAGTTCCATAACTCCAAAAATGCAGTTTGGAATGCGATACAAGAAAGCCTTAACCGAGCAGGCTTCATCATTGCTGATGTCCGGACCTTAGATAAACAACAGGGCAGTTTTAAGCAAGTCAATAATACATCAGCCGTGAAGCAGGATTTGGTAATATCGGCATACAAGCCAAGGCTGTCTCTCTCGCGTAGAATCCTTGAAAAGGCCGGACAGGAAGAAACGGCATGGGATTTTGTGAACCAGCATTTGAGTAATTTGCCTGTTGTGGTGAAACACGCAGGAAAGATTGAAGTCGTTGCTGAACGTCAAGGGTATCTGTTGTTTGATAGGATGGTGGCTTACCACATTATGAGTGGTATCCCCGTTCCAATTGACGCAGCTGATTTTTATAAAGGGCTTGACGAAAGATACTTGCAAAGAGACGGCATGTACTTCCTGACTGATCAAGTTAACGAATATGATACAGCCAGAATCGTCAATGACATTGAGCCAATCCAGTTCAGTTTGATTGTCAGCAATGAAAAGACTGCTATAGCGTGGCTTTATCAGCAACTTGATACGCCGCAAACATACGCTGAGATACAGCCGAAGTTTATGCAGGAAATCAAGACTGTTGATAAGTTCGAAGCTATGCCAGAGCTTGCTGTACTGCTTGAAGAAAACTTCCTCCAAGATGATAAAGGCAGATGGTATGTGCCTGATGTCACAAAAGAAGCTGATGTTGCAAAACTGCGTGAGAAAAATCTTCTTAAGGAATTTGAAGGATATCTTGCTACGAAAGGCAAGCTGAAACTGTTCCGTGCAGAGGCTATTCGTGTCGGTTTTGCAAAACTCTGGAAAGACAAAAACTATAAACTGATCGTCGAGACAGCAGAACGTCTACCAGAGCAGATTATCCAGGAAGATGACAAGCTGTTAATGTACTACGACATCAGTCTTGGTAGAGTGTAAAAGAGGTAAGCATGTTCAAAATCGGAGATTACGTTTTTGACAAAAACAATAATGACCGGGTTCAGATCGTAGATGTTTCTATGGTGTGGGACTTTGTTTCATACAAAGTCTTTAACCCGGTCACTGGAGCAGTATATAAGCTGTCCGCCGATGCGGTGGAAGCTGAGTCGCGTCAGGTCAATGCTAATGAATATTACCTGCGCTATGTTGCTATGCTCTCCAAAATCAAAAGCGAAACCTCCGAAGGAATACTCTCTAAACTTTCAAGCGGCATTATCCCTCTTCCGCATCAGCTTCATGTCTTGAATCGTGCGGTCAGTGACAATAATGTCCGCTACATCCTTGCCGATGAAGTGGGTCTTGGAAAGACCATCGAAGCAGGCTTGATTATTGAGGAACTCAAAGCAAGAGGCCTTATTAAGCGGATCCTTGTTGTTTGTCCTACTGGTCTGGTAACGCAGTGGAACATTGAAATGGAAGAAAAGTTCGGAGAGAAGTTCAGAATCATTCTTCCGGAGGATTACGATACCATCCGTAAGATAACGGACAATGATGATGTATATGGACAGTTTGATCAGGTAATCTCTCCGATGGATTCCATCAAACCTTTGGAGAAACGTATCGGCTGGACTGAAGAGCGGATTGAACAGTACAACGAAGAACGTATCTACTCCATTATCAACAGTGGATGGGACCTTGTCATCATTGATGAGGCTCACCGTGTTGCAGGTTCTACCGGCGAAGTTGCCAGATATAAACTTGGAAACCTTCTCGCGGCCGCAAGTCCATATCTTCTTCTCTTGACAGCGACGCCTCACAACGGAAAGACAGAGCCGTTCCTCCGACTTATCAGACTGGTGGATGAAAAGGCCTTCCCAAACATGAAAGCAGTCGTAAAAGAGCAGGTTGCGCCATATGTCATTCGTACTGAAAAGCGAGAAGCCATAGATAACAATGGTAACCTGCTTTTCAAGAACAGGAATACTCACATCGTCGAACTACATTGGGATGAGCGCCATTCACAGCAGCGGAAGCTCTATGAAATGGTATCAAGCTATGTCTCAAAGAACTATAACAAGGCTCTCCGCAATCGCGGAAAGAACATGTGGGTGATTTTCCTGCTGATTATGATGCAACGATTGGTGACCAGCAGCACGACTGCTGTCAGACAAAGCCTACAGAAACGCATCAAGATCCTGGAGGAGCAGGCTTTCCGGTATGAATCCATGACAGAGGCCGAGTTCGTTGAAATCGACCTGGAAGAAAACATGGAGGAAGCTATTGCCGCAATCTCTATGGATATCAAATCCGAGATTGAAGATTTGAATCAAATTGTGGCAGTTGCTCAGCAAGCAGAATATCAATACTTGGATGTGAAGGTTGAGCCGTTGCTCTCTATTGTTGACGACATCTTCGCCGAAGACAAGAATCGTAAGCTCATCATCTTTACTGAATTCGTTGCTACACAGCAGTATCTAAGTAAGCTACTGAAAGACAGAGGTTATTCCACTTCTCTACTCAATGGTAGTTTGTCCATCGAGGAGCGCAATTTGGTGCTTGCTGAGTTCCGGGAGGAAACCAGTATTCTCATCTCCACTGATGCCGGAGGTGAAGGTCTTAACTTGCAGTTCGCTAACTATATGATCAACTATGATCTTCCGTGGAACCCGATGAAGATAGAGCAACGTATCGGGCGTGTTGACCGTATTGGTCAGCAGCATGATGTTGAGATCTATAACTTCGTCTTGGCGGATACGGTTGAAACGAGAGTAAAGGATGTTCTGGAGGAGAAGCTATCTGTCATCCTGAGAGAGATTGGTATCGATAAATACGCCGATGTCCTCGATAGTGAGACAGCCGGTGTGAACTTCACTGATGCATACCTCAACTCCATCAGGAATCCAAGGAACATCGAATATAACATCAAGCCCATTGAAGAGGACCTCCGCACTCAGGTCAAAAATACTCTGCGAATTAAAGATTTGATTCGCGAGGATAAGGATCTTACAGAATTCATTGGTGCGGACACTTCCTTTGACATCGAAGCAGCTTTGCGGTCGATGATGGCCTACTATGAGAGTTCTATTGGAAACCCGGTATTGCCAATAGATACTTACGGCATCAATGATGAGAGAATCATCAAGCACCTGAAGAAAGAAATACGCCAGGATGAGCATTCCAGGCTCCTCAGCATAAGCATAAAGGACTTCCCTAATGAGAAAGGCTGGTTTATGTTGTGGCATCTATCTGTCGCCCCGGACGGCACTGGTGGGAAGACAATACCTGTGTTCATCAATGAAAATGGTGTGTTGAGACCTTTGGCTGGAAAGAGAATCTGGGACGCGATACTGGATGACCAGCGCATTATTTCGGTTTCAGAAGGTACTGCTGTTACGGCTGAGACTCTCGATACTTTAACAAAGGCGTCGCAGGATTACGCATATGATGTGTTCAGCGATATGCGCGCTGAATATGATCGCAAGATTGATGAAAACCACAGGAAATACGATTATGCCTTGTCCCTACGGTTTGATGCTGCAAGCAGGATTGGAATTGAAAACATACGTAACCACAAGCTCAATTCTCTTGCACAGGAAAAGGAACAAATGGAAGCGCAGTATAGGCAGAGCAAACAAATCTGTCCGGACTTTTATCTTGAACTACTGGCCCACATGGAGTGATTTGCGATGATAGAACAACGAGTACGCAAGATACTGCAAATTGAATACGAGAAACGGCTACTGATATATGACACAGAGGATTTTGCGTCTTGTTTTGACTATGCCCTAATGCTCATGGCCAATGACTTCACCGTATATCTTTATGATGATATTGAGCGTATGCGGTATGTGTACGAATCGCAAATTCGAAACACAGATGGTCCCTGTGCGATTATCGTGACAAGTGACATCTATGTCCCAACCGATATACGGAATGATTTCTTTGAGGTTAAGCTTTCACTGAAATCTCTGTATCCTCAAATGAGCATCCCGGTTCTCTACGAGCACATATATGACCTGGACCTGATAGACCGCTCATACGACGATTTTGAACGCAACTGCGTGAGAGAATCGGAGACGGAATACTACATAGAAAAGTTCTCTTATTCCGGGAATAACGTACGCGGATATATACGGGAACAAGAATATGCGATCCGATTGATGATATCAAAAGGCGCTTCATATTCCGACTGGATCAAAATCGCAATGATGAATGCCAGATTGGAACGTTACTCTTGCCTTCATCACATTGATAGGGATCAGAGCTTCATTGATGATGCCTTCAAATCTTTCATAGACAATGGATATCAGAAGCTTGCGGGTGTTGTTTCAAAGGATGCTCCAGTAATACTTCCAAAGGTGATCGATAGAATCGCAACGGGAGAAAAGGTTGCTTTGGTGGTAGCTGATGGCATGTCGATGTTTGACTTCGAAATTCTTTCGGAATACATGGACGGCTTGGACTATTCGCTTGGTGGATCCTTTGCAATGATCCCTACAATAACGAGTATTTCGCGACAGGCACTTTTAGCGGGCAAATATCCACAGCAGCTTGAGAACCCGTTTTCTCTTGCAAAGGAGGAGTCTGGTTTTTATGCAGCAGCTCAGGAACGAGGCTATACAAAAGGTCAATGCTTCTATGGTCGTGGATATGACTGTGAACCCGGATCAATGGTTAAAATCGCAGCAGTCATCATCAACGACATTGATGACATGGTACATGGCCAACGGCAAGGTCGTATGGGGATGTACCATGACGTGACACTTTGGGCTAAGCAAGGCAAGATGCAGGACCTTCTCCTGAGTCTGCTGAACAAAGGCTTCAAGGTCTATCTTACTGCGGATCATGGTAATACACATTGCGTTGGCAAAGGCAACGTCAAAAAGCTTGGCGTGGAAACCGAAACCAAGTCAAAGCGAATGGTCGTCTTAAAAGACTTTGCTGATGTTTCAGCCGACTTGGAAGAACGGACCTTTGAGTATCCGGGATACTACATGGACAAGAGCTACCGATACCGGATCTGCAACGGCAGAACATCATTTGACAATAAAAACGAGGATGTAATGACGCACGGCGGTATCTCGCTTGAAGAGGTCATTGTCCCGTTTGTAGAAGTGAGGAAGAAAAATGGCTAAGATGGTTGGTCTGTCACGGGCAATAAAAATCGAATGGCTGAACAAGGTCATTAGCCTTGTGAGTGAAGGTATGGCTCCTGAAAACATTAAAGAGGCCCTAAATGACTACATCGGCTTCGAGATAAGTAGCCATGATAATATTAGAAAATCTAGAGATATTCTTATGAATCTCTGGGTATATCCGTTTGAGGATGAAAAGGCTAGCATTATTCGCAAACAAGCCTTAGAAGCTATTAAGAACGGTAACGACGACAAGTTAGCTATGCATTGGTGCATGTTGCTCCTTTATTATCCGGTCTTTGTGGATGTAACCGGCATGATTGGTAAGCTATCATCAATGCAGGATTCATTCTCCCTTGCATGGCTCAAAGATAAAATGTTTGAGGAATGGGGAGAACGGACAACGCTGCTGCACTCACTTGATAAGATTATGCAGACTCTTCGTCAGATTGGGGCTGTTGAGTCAAAGAATGGAGTGTACACCATTAATCATTACGAGATAAAAGACGCTACCACAAAGAAGATTCTCCTGAAGACTATACTTGCTCTGAAAATGCAGGCTTACTACGAGCCTTCAGAGCTGGCCAAAGTATCTCAGATGTTTCCGTTTGAATACACTGTCGATTCAGAGATGATCTTTGGAAATCAAGACTTTGAAATGGGCAACTTCGGCGGTAGCCCGGTTGTTGTTGGATAAACATATGAAAAAAATCGATCTGCATATCCATACTGTCAATACACAAAGCGATCCGGATTTTGAGTTTTCTCTTGACGCCCTTAAAGGCTATGTAAAGGAGAAGACTCTGGATGCTATTGCTATAACAAATCACAATCTCTTCGATGAGGCACAGTTTAATGATATTGCTAACGCGTTAGCAGGAATTACAACAGTGTATCCGGGAATTGAAATCAATATAGGGACGAGAATGGGCCACCTGCTTGTTATAGCAAATTCTTCGAATGTTGCAGACTTTGCAAGCCGTTGTGCTAAAGTCGAGGAGCGTATTGTTAGCCCCAGCATGTCAATATCTGCTCAAGAGTTCATGGAGGTATTCCCGAACTTAGGACAATACATGCTTATCCCACATATGGAAAAGAGTCCATCGGTGGATGATTATACGCTCTCCATGCTGGGCGACTATATCTGTTGTGGCGAAGTCGGTAGCATCAAGAAGTTTGTTTACTATCAAAAAGACGATGCAATGCCGACACCCGTCTACTTCAGCGATTTCAGACCAGTTGATGGCGCGTTTTTTCCAGTTAGAGCTACATTTATTGACACAGAAGATATTTCTTTACAGTCGCTGAAATTGTGCCTTCAAGACAAAACAAAAGTCATGTTGTCTGCAGAAAACGGAAATAGTCAGTTTACCGCATTGCCGTACTTAATGCTTTCAACAGGTCTTAATGTTATCATTGGTGGTCGTTCATCGGGAAAGTCTTACACGCTAAATCGGCTCAATGATCAATATGAGAATGTGAAATACATACGTCAGTTTCAATTATTAGATATAAACCCCAAAGCTGAACAAGAATACTCAGAAAGGCTTGCTGCAAAGCAAGGGACGATTACCCGAGATTTTCTTCTACCATTCAGCAAAGTCGTTGATGAAGTCAAAGATATCTCTATTTCGGATAACGAAAAAGCAGTTGACGATTATATTACTTCGCTTATAAAGTACGCGGAGGAAAGAGAACGCGCAGATGCTTTTTCAAGATGTGTGTTCTATTCCGAGAGCGAGTACTCTATCGACAGTCAGGATGGTATCACTGAACTGATTGAAGCGACGATGAAGCTTCTGGATTCTATAAAGTATAGAGAAATCATCGAACGCAACATTAGTAGAGAATCACTTATTGCCTTGCTGAAGGATTTAATCGCACAATACCAATCCGAACGCGAACTGGTATTGAAAAAGTTATGGGTGAATGATTTGGTTTCTGATGTCAAGCGTAGCCTGCAATCAAAGACTGCTGCTACAAGAGTTGAAGACGTTGATTTTTATAAGGTCCAGATGGATTCGCGAAAGGTTGATAAATTCAATCGTATAGTAAGAGCTTTGCAACGTGAAAGCGTGATACATGAAAAAGAAATCGAAGGATTTAAGATTCAAGCACGAAAACGGAAGTACAACGGCGCAGGTGAATTAAAAACACATAGCGGGAGAGTCGTTACGTTTTCGAATATCTTTCCTTTATACAGCACAGATCCATATGCTTTCTTGCTTGGGCTAAAACAAATATCGGGATTATCAAACGACAAGTATTATGAATATTTTGTCAAAGTCGAGCATGTAATCCTAAACAGTTATGGATGTGAAGTTTCTGGAGGAGAAAGGGCCGAATTCAATCTCCTACAGGAGATTAACGACGCGTACCAATATGATATGTTGCTTATAGATGAGCCGGAATCTTCTTTTGACAACATCTTTCTCAAGGAACGCGTAAACCATATTATTAAAGAAATCTCACAACAGATGCCGGTAGTAATCGTTACGCACAATAGTACCGTTGGTGCTTCTATCCACCCGGACTTCATAATAAAGACGGTGCGGACGATTATTGGGAAAGAAGCTCACTATGATGTCTTCTATGGGGAACCTGGCAATAAAGAACTGATGAATTGTGCCGGCGATAGAATTGGCAATTTAGAAGCCATGCTGGATTGCTTGGAAGCTGGTGAAGTAGCATATGACGAAAGGCGCAAAGAGTATGAAATGCTTAAAAATTGAAAACGGAAAAGGCTTTTTCCTTCATAAAAACGGAAATATGGAACAAGTCGATAAAATGACAAAGGATGATGTGCTCTATTTGCTAAACGTGGCAACAACCTCAGATGAACCATTTGAAATGGATCCTATTGGGGACCAGGTTGAATTAAACGAGGCGCATAAGATCATATATCGGAATCTGTACTCTAAGTTTTCAGAGCTTCTTGAAAACAGAACCCGATTTGCTGAAGAAAGTGCTGCTACGTACAAGGATGCTCTTGAGAAATACCAGGCTAACTGAGGTGTTCATATGGATATAGATGCGAAATTAAGGCCACTTTACCTGATACAAATACTAAAAGAACGCACTGATGAGGATCATTATCTGACTACATCTCAGCTCTGCTCCATTCTCAAGAACGAGTATGGTATGGAGACTCACCGTACCACTATCAAGAGCGATATTGAGATGCTGCAGCAGGCCGGAATCAGCATCCAGGCTGTCAGATCCTCGCAAAATCAGTACAACTATATCGAGCGCGACTTCGATATTGCCGAGCTGAAACTGCTGATTGATGCTGTCATGTCTGCCAAATTCATGACCAAAACGAAAAGCGACCAGCTCGTTGCAAAGCTGACCGCTCTTGCAGGTGCGAACAAAGCCCGTGAACTGAAGCGCAACCTTACTGTTGACGGCAGATACAAGATGGAGAATGAGCAGATCCTCATGACCATCGATGCCATCAACGATGCTATCAACCAGAGACGCAAGATCAAGTTCCAGAAGATCGAATACAACGTGAAGAAAGAGCAAGTGCTTCACCACGGCGGCGAGACATATACTTTCAGTCCGTATTCGCTGGTATGGGACGGCGACTTCTATTATGTTGTCGGATTCTCCGACAAATACCAGTCTATCGGCAGTCATCGTGTTGACCGCATCTTCCAGCGTCCGGAGATTCTGGACGAAGCTGCTGTTCCGGCACCGCTTGGCTTTGATGTTAACAAATATATCAATACCACTTTCCGTATGTATAACGCTCCCCGCAGAGAGGTGGAACTGATCTGCGATAACGGTGTGATGGACGCTATCATAGACCGTTTCGGACCAGATGTAGAAACCTACGCTTGTGATCAGCAGAATTTCCGTGTCATAGCGGAAATCGCTGTCGGCAAGGTGTTCTTTAACTGGATCTTCGGCTTTGATGGTAAAGTCAGAATCAAAGCTCCGGAAGATGTGAAACAGCAGTACAAGGAGCAAGTCTTGAAAGCTGCTGAGTTGATTTAGAGTCCGGCAAATCTTGCTAATGTTTGTCAAGCAGATTTTTGAAGATTTCAAGCACCTTGAGAACAGAAAAAAGAGTAACCTTAATAAGACCTGCTGTTGCAGGCTGGCAGTTAACGGCTATAGTGAAAGCGGACGGATTTACTTGTACAACTCCATTGCACGAGCGTAGTAGATCCGCAGAAACTTATTGACGGCAGCCATTTTGGCTACGTTGTATGGTTTCCCTTCCTGTTCCTTTTTGAGCAGAAAAAGGTAAACAGGATCGTCCTGAGGTTTTGTCAGCTTGAGAGCCTGCATTACCTCAAAACAAGCTTTTCTGAGGGCCGGGTTGCCACGCTTGGATATATGGCGATTCCGGCTCTCAAACTGTCCGGACTGATAGGGAGGAGCATCGTTGCCGGCATAAGCGTTGAGTGCCTTGCCACTATGAAAACGACGGATGTCACCGATCTCACCGAGGATGATAGGCCCCAGTCGGTCACCAACGCCGGCCATAGAACGAAGCACTTTGTACTCCGGCATGGTCTCTGCTATGATCCGCATTTGAAGATTGATCTCATCGGCAGCTTTCTGAGATGTGGATACGAGATCAACACATTGATCCTGAGTCATTGCGGATAAGGGATTTTCTCCACGGGTGGTAACACTGTTAAGGACCA
>Ga0256405_10002434_pt1 | contig 42849 bp, 32 predicted proteins | sample RumenRJG_02DNA_FD_189096 | JGI IMG/M metagenome (GOLD analysis project Ga0256405, IMG submission 189096) | Bovine rumen microbial communities from Lethbridge, Alberta, Canada - RJG_02 | ecosystem: Host-associated > Mammals > Digestive system > Stomach > Rumen | place: Canada: Alberta... | reverse complement strand
GTACTTGAGGTTGTAGTATCGAGCGTACGATATCGTGATACCTTTTATTAAGTCCGATAAGCACTCGTCCTTTTCCTGTATGAGCAGATGGACGTGGTTGGACATCAGGCAATAAGAGTACAATACGCAGCATGGCGGTAATGGATTGTGCTCATTATCTTGCGGATAGCACTTTTGCTGGAGAATTGTCAGAAACCTGAGGTAATCTTCATTGCATTCAAAAATGTCCTGCTTGTTGTTACCTCTTAACATCACGTGATAAACGCCGGTCGTGCTGGCTGTTCTGTATTTTCTGGTCATTGTTTATAGGTATTAAATAATACATATGCAAACAATTCTGTAGTTGCAAATGTAAGCATTCGTCCCAATTAATTCGCAGTTTTGGGAAGAAAAGTGAAAAACCGACGCAAAGGGGTCGTTTAGTTTTGCGTCAAATGACGCATTGTTAAATGACGCATTCTTAAACGACCCCTTTGCGTCACCCCTTTGCGTCACTTTAGCCGGCCAAAATCATTCCAGCCGGACTGGAGTTTGCCGTTGTGGGTGTCTATGATCAGTTTTTCCAGAGTCTTTTGGGCGAATTCGGGGCGGTTGGTGTGCTGATAGTGCTGGATTCGGTCGGCTTTTATGCGTTTGTAGGCTTCGGGGAATGACTGCCAATTCATCCACGCTTGCTTATCGGCCCTGATAGCATTGATCAACCAGTCTTCAAAGACAAACAGCGCGGGGTCCAAATCAGGTGCTACAGCCAGTCCGGCGGGGGTCATTTCTCCAAGCCGAACAAGCCTCCTGCAGCGCTCCAGATTCTGCTCGCACCAGTTGCTGTGTTTGCGTCGCGGGGTGAAATGCTGAATGGGTTTGCCGTCATCGATACGCTTCATGGTGCTGTCAATCCAGCCAAAGCAGAGCGCCACCTCGACGGCGTCCACGTATCGGACCACACCGGGACAATCGGCCTCCGCCCGGTTTATGCGCAGCCAGAAATCACTCACTTTGTCGTGATTCTTCTCATACCACCGATACAACTCCGCGCGTGTATGAATGTCAAGCAGATTGGTTACCTCCATAACATAAGCTCAAAAGTGACGCAAAGTTAAACGACCCCTTTGCGTCAAAGTGACGCATTCTTAAACGACCCCTTTGCGGCGGAAAGGAGGATGGCGGACATGATGAGGGCCAGGACATCGGCCAGGTCAACCGCCAGCCAGACGCCGTCAAGGCCCAGGAACAGGGGCAGCACAAACACCGCTCCAAGCTCAAATACCAGCGTGCGCGCAAACGCCGCCAGTGCCGATACCAGCCCGTTGTTGAGCGCCGTAAAGTAAGCCGATACAAACATATTGATACCGCAGATCATGAAACTGAGCATATAAAGACGTATGGCATGTGCTGTAAGTGCCTTGAGTTCAGCATCATATCCCACAAATATTCCCGCCATGGGTCCGCTCAGCACCTCGGATAGCAAAGTCAGTATGGAGCCCGCCACAAACAAGAGTATCAGGCTTTTACGCAGCAGCCGCTTAAGCTCTTCATGGTTCTGCGCCCCGTAGTTGTAACTGATGACAGGCGCAATTGCCAGGTTGAACCCAATAAAGACCGATGCATACACAAACCCAATATACATAAGTATGCCGTAAACAGCCACGCCCTCCTCGCCGATAAGACGCATCAGTTGCAGGTTATAACACATGCTGACTACACTCAAAGAGATGTTACCCACGTATTCCGACAGCCCGTTGGTGCAGACCTGCAGGATGCTCCGCCCGTTGGTGCGGGTGCGCACAAACCGCAGATGTGTGGTGTTACGGCGCGATGAGAAATAGTACAGCGGATAGATGCCGCCCACAGCCATTCCCGCCGCGGTTGCGATTGCCGCTCCAGTGAGCCCCCAGTCCAGCACCACAATCAGCAGCGCATCGAGCACTATGTTTGTCAGGCCGCTTATTATGCTTAGCCGCATGCCCATCTGCGGTATCTCGGCCGTCATGTAGAGTGAGTGGAACGCCATCTGAATCATGTAGAACGGCATTACCAGCAGCACTATGCGGCCGTAATGTACGCTGTACTCCAGCATTTGCCCATCGGCCCCCAGCAGAGAGCAGACCGGTCTTATGAAAATGTAGAACAGCACGGTTGCCGCCACACCCACCGCAAACAGCGTCTTGACCACCATGCTGAATGCCCTGCAGGCGCGCTCCCGGTCGCCCTGGCCCAGAATCATGGCCACGTATGCGCTGCCGCCGGTCCCGAACATTAGTCCTATGGCACCGGTAATCATAATGGCCGGCCAGATAAGGTTGAGCGCTGCAAACGGGGTGGTTCCGGTAAAGTTGGATACAAACAGCCCATCCACGATGCTGTAGACCGATGTGGCCAGCATCATGAGTATGGACGGCACTGATGAGCGTATCATCCTGCGGTATCCGTAACTTCCCGATAGTTCAATCTTCATGATTTCAAGACATCGTCTTTGCGTCAGATTTGGAGGGTGACCATTCCACCGAATGGAATGAGGTTCTCAAAGGCGTGGCGCAGGTCGCACAGTCCGGCATAGACGCGGGCGCAGGCCAGCACTCCACCATGCGCAAATATCAGTACGTTGTCAAGTTCTTTCTTTTTCAGCTCATCCATGAATTCCGATACGCGCTGATACATCTCGCGGAAAGACTCCCCGCCTGGTATGGGCGCATCCACAAAATTATCGAACCACTCCTTGATATAAGGATCGTCAATCTCATCGTAACGGAGCATCTCCCACCTGCCGAAATTGAGCTCCTTGAGGCGGTTGTCCAGACGCGGTGTCCTAAAACCGCAATAGTCTGCCAGAATGCGGCAACGGGATAACGGGCTACTGTAGACGGCATCAAACTTAATGTCCGGAATTGCATTCTTAACAGCCTGTGCCTCAACTTTAAAGGTCTCCTTAAGAGGAACGTCGGTCTGGCCGTAGCAGGTGCCTTGCGGAACATCGGTGGCAGTGTGTCGGACAATGTAGAGATTCATATGATTGCAGTTACAAGTCGGAATGTGAGTTCGGTGATGAGCGCCATAGCGCCGCAGCAGTCGCCGGTGTAGCCACCGATTTTTTTCTTGCACAGCAGTACCAGTAGCATGAAAACCAGAACCGGAACTACGGCCACGATGCAGATTCTCAGATAGTGAGACAGCCAGGAACCGCCTGCGCCCGAATAAAACAGCAGGCCGATGGCCAGGACTCCGGAGATGATTGTAAGTATTTCTTCAGTCGAAGACGGGTGCTGATATACGGTGCGGTTCTTGCTCTCCTGCTCAGGGCGCGCATAAGGCAGGAACCAAACCACATGGCTGCTTACACATTTGCTGAATACATCGGATGAAACAATTATCACCGGAATGTACTGAGGCTGTATCCCCGCCAGAACAACAAACGATAGCAGGAAATAAAAAACAAGTCCGATGACCCCGTAAGTGCCGATATGGGAATCCTTCATGATGCGCAGGGTGCTGTCGCGGTCAGTGCCGCCGCCGAATCCGTCCATGAAATCGGCCAGCCCGTCCTCATGCAGTGCTCCCATCAGCAGGACTCTGACCAGCAGTGCCATAACGATGGCGATCTCGGCTATTGCAACCTTGTATACAAGCCAGAAGGTGAGTGCCGAAAGCCCGCCTGTAAGCCATCCGCATACGCTCCACCAGCCGGTAACGTGGCGGAAACTGTCGGCCGGCACCTGCCTGATCCTGTGGAACGGCAGGCGGGTAAAGAACATAAGGGCTGCCAGTAAGTTATTCATCAGAAGTATTTTGTGACGGACGCTTTCCTGAAAGAGTCCATCTGGTTAATCATATTGACGGCAGACTGTACGATGGGATAAGCGCAGACGGCGCCGGAGCCTTCGCCCAGACGCAGGTCCAGGTGGAGCAGGGGCCGTGCGTTCATGCTCTGCAGCAGCAGCTTATGCCCGCTCTCATCGCCCTGATGGCCAAAGATTGCATAATCCAGCACCTCGGGGCAGAGCTTTGATGCGGCCAGCATGCAGGCGCTCATTATGAATCCGTCCACCAGTATGACCATGCGCAGACTTGCCGCACGCAACATAGCACCAACGGCCATGGCCATCTCCAGACCGCCAAAGTAGCACAGTATATCCTTTACGGAGTAAGTCTTGTTATCGGTCTTGAATTTCTTTACAGCCGCACTCAGCACCTCCAGCTTGTGGCTCACGCCCTTGCCGTCCAGTCCGGCGCCGGCGCCGATGCACTGCGCCAGCGGAATTCCTGCCAGCAGATGCATCCATACGGATGATGCCGAAGTGTTGCCGCAGCCCATCTCGCCAAAGCTTATCACGTTACAGCCGTCGACGTGAGCCATATCCACGCATTTGGCGCCGCGCTCCAGGCAGAGCTCAAATTCATCGGGAGTGATTGCGGCCTCCACCGAGAAATCACGCGTACCCTTGCGCACCTTCATATCGATGATGCCGCTGCTGTAGTCCATATCGTGGTCGATGCCCGCATCCACGACCATCAGCCTGAAACCGTGCTGCCGGCATAGGAAACTGATGCCCGCGCCGCCCTGAAGAAAGTGGTAAGACTGTTGCCAGGTGACCTCCTTGGGCGATACGCTCACGCCCTGCGCCAGTATGCCGTGGTCGGCCGCAAAGAGTATGTTGCAGGGATTCCTTAGCTCCGGACTCAGAGTGTGCTGTATCATGCAGACCTGCGCTGCCAGTGATTCCAGACGTCCCAAAGCCCCCTTGGGTTTGGTCAGGTTGTCTATCTTGTCAAGGACCTGCGCCCGGAACTCCGCATCGGCTGTGGATTGTATATTGAATTGCATATCTGTCATTTGATTTTTACGGGGATTCCGCTCACCATAAGCGTTACCTCATCGGCTCTGGAAGCGATGTATTGGTTGACCCAGCCCTGGAGGTCGGTAAAACGGCGCTGCTGCGTGTTGGTCGATACGCCTCCCATTCCTATCTCATTGGTTACGAATATGAAAGTTGCGTCCTGTGAGGTAAAGCGGTCAAACTCCGTCTTGAGGTCCTGCAGGCACTCACTGACCCAGTTCAGGTCCTGGTCGGCACGCTGCAAGTCGCGGTAAAAGAAATTGGTGCACCACAGTGTTACACAGTCAATAACCACCACGCGGCCGCTCAGGTCATGACGGCTCAACTGAAGCTCCTCCTCAATGTTGGTCCACTCCGGACCGCGGCGCTCCTGATGCAGGCGCACACGATTGCGGAACTCATCGTCCCACACCCGGGCCGTGGCCAGATACACGGGATTCGCACTCATCGAAAGTGCTGTCCTTTCGGCAAAAGCGCTCTTGCCTGACCTCTCGCCTCCGGTTATCAGTATTATCTTTCTCATAATCCAAAGAATCGTTTGTATTCAGACTCAAAGTTGGGCGTGAGTATGTTTCGTCCCATAGCGTCCATGATCTGCTGCCTGGTCCAGAACCGGCCGCCGTCCAGCTCATCGGCACTGGGATTGACCGGCCCGTCATATATGGCCCGGAATACATACACCAGCTCTTTCTCAACCTTACTCTCAAACACGTAGTGACCCATTGGGGTGGCATCGGGCACATTAATGCCCAGCTCCTCCATGACTTCACGACGGAATGCCTGCTGGACGGTCTCACCGTATGATATGTGCCCTCCCACAGCGGTATCCCACTTGCCGGGCTGGATGGGTTTCCAGTCGGGGCGGCGCTGCAGGTAGAGTTCTCCTTTTGAGTTGAACAGGTGCAGATGCACCACGGGATGCAGAACCTTGCGGCCGTCATGCGCCTGTCCGCGCAGTATGCGGCCCAGCACGTTTCCCTGCTCATCGACAATAGGGAACAACTCGTTGTCATTATCACGATTCATTGATGCAAAGATAACAAAAGCATCTGTCAAAACGACGCATTGGGGTCGTTTCGATCTTATAAAGCGGACTCTATCCTTTATCATCCGGGTGAGTGACTTGTGTAAACATCAGAAAACGTAACCGCCTGGGTCTCTTTCACATTTTTTTGTATCTTTGTGAATGTTGAAAACTACAAATTATTTTTGTAACAATGGAAAGCAATCACAAATCTATCGTTTTAGCTGCCATTTGTCTGGTACTTTTCTTTATGGTACCTGTGCCGGTGTGTGCTCAAGACGATGTTGTCTCCAGTTTTCAGACAGAGTTAAGCTCCCGATACTCGTGGCGTGGAATTGACTATGGGACTCCCATGGCAAGCGGCACACTTGATATCGGATGGAAGGGGATCCATCTGGAGGCGTTCGGCGGATCTGCGTTCGGTAATGGAGCAGGAGTGTATGAGATTGACATGACGGCCTACTTTGAGCTTGGTAATTTTTGCTTTGGAGTAACTGACTATTGGCTGAATACCGACAACCCGAGATACTTCCGTTTCAGTATGCCCGAAACTGGCCATCTCTGGGAGGCTTACGCCGAATATTATTCCGGTGCAGTAAGCGTGGGCTGGTACACCTTTTTCGCCGGCCAGGACAGGGATGAAGATGATAATAAGCAGTGGAGCTCATATATAGAGCTGACATCTGCCGGATTGGAACTGGCAGGGCTGACGTGGCAGGCTCAGCTGGGTATAGTTCCCTGGAGTACTGATTTTTACGGGACCAGCGGATTTGCCGTCAGTAACGTAGGCCTGAGAGTATCAAGGGATATCCTATCATCGGACCGTCTCAGTATGCCTGTCTATATGCAGTTTACCGCAAATCCAGTGGTGGAGTCATTATACTTCTCTATGGGCTTGACACTTACTTTTGAATAAGTGCCATAATATGAAATACTGTAAATTAAGAAGGCTGTTCTATATAGTGATACTTGTTGCGGGTGTTTGCTTGGCGGCATGCGGCTCTCATTCGGGAAAACGACTGGAGGGGCCTCCCGAGTCAATCGATGATTTGAGGCAAGCCCGCCTGGGAACGTGGACAGAAAGCGGTGAGGAATACTATCTGGAGAAGTTATTTCCTGAAGCTAAGTTTGTAAGGCTTGACTACCTGAGCGATCTGGTGCAGAACCTGCTTATCGGTAAGGTTGATGCCATTATGATACAGCGTATCATGGCTGATATACTGATTAAGGAAGGAATGGCCATTGACTATTTTCCGGACACACTCTGCAGTGTTCCCGATGTATATGCATTCACCGTATCCGAACGTGGGCGCATACTACAGCAGCAGGTCAACGAATACGTGGCTGCAATTGATGCCGACGGCACTCTTGACAGCCTTAAGAGAAAATGGCTGGAAGGCGAAGAGAACGACAGATTCTTTACCAGGGCAGAGAGCTCGGGAGAGAACGGAACCATCGTGATAGGCAGTTCAGTTGAGTCAGTGCCGTATTCATACATAAAGAATGGTGAGGCTACCGGCTACGAGATAGAGATCCTTGACAGGTTCTGTGCCGCTTACGGCTATAAATACAAATTGATTACAAGTGAATTTGATGCTATGATAGCCAGCTTGTCGGCAGGTAAGATTGACATCGCGGCCTCTTATATAGAGGATGTTCCAGGGCGTGACGATAACGTTCTGTTTTCCATTCCCATAGAAGAAGGCTGCTGCGTCATGGTGTACCGAACTGGCCAGGCTGTCGGCGGCGGTTTCTTAAGATCACTGGGCCGAAAGGTCAGGGCTACTCTGATTGACGAGGACCGCTGGAAGATGATTGCCGGAGGAATAGGGGTTACATTGGTTATCACCCTGTTGGCATCCGTTTCCGGTACACTGCTAGGATTTGTTGTCTATCTGCTTTACCATGAGAAACATGCCGCCTTGAACAGAATCATAGACACATCGGTCAGGTTCCTTCAGGGACTGCCGGACCTGATACTGCTCATGTTCTTCTATTATGCTGTATTTGGCAATGTTGATATAAGCGGTACCATTGTTGCCGTCATAGTGTTTGCACTGATATTGAGCGTGTCGGTGTTCATCATGCTTAAGAGCGGCAGTGAAAGCATACCGAAAGGACAGACTGAGGCCGCGCTGGCTCTGGGATTCACCGAACGCAGGACGTTCCTAAAGTTCATATTGCCGCAGGTGGTTACAGTATTCTTTCCCACCTATCAGAACAAGCTGGTGGACCTTATGCTCTCCACCTCTGTGGTGGGATACATCGCAGTGCAGGATCTGACCCGGGTGGGTGATCTCATCCGCTCCCGTACCTTTGACGCATTCGTCCCGCTCATCATAGCCTCGCTTATATACTTCCTTATATCCTGGCTTATAATCAAGGGAATGGACCTTCTGCTAAAGAGAATCGATACAAGAAACCGTAAACCCGAACAAATACTAAAAGGAGTGAAGTGATGAGTGAGACACTGATAAGGATAAAGAACCTGACCAAGAGATATGACAATGTCACGCCTCTATGTGGTGTCAATCTTGATATTCACAAGGGGGATATCATTGCGGTAATAGGCCCTTCCGGGACTGGAAAGTCCACCCTTATTCGAATGATTAACCGTATGGAGACTCCCACAGACGGCAGTATAATGTTTGATGGCGAGGACATAACAGCCCCGGGGTGCCGCATTGACCTGGTGCGCCGTAAAATCGGCATGATATTCCAGTCTTTCAACCTGTTCTCTCATCTTACGGTTATAGAGAATATCATGGCGGCTCCGGTATCGTTGCTGCATCTCGGCAGGCAGGAGGCCTATCAACAGGCCATGACACTGCTCAAGAGTGTGGGACTGCAGAGCAAGGCGCTTAACTACCCGTCTCAACTGAGTGGCGGTCAGCAGCAGCGCATAGCCATTGTCAGGGCGCTTGCCATGAAACCGGAGATATTGCTTTTTGACGAGCCTACCAGCGCCCTTGACCCTACTATGGTGGGCGAGGTGGAAAGCGTCATAGGCAGGGTGGCTCGTGAGGGTGTGACGATGATGATAGTAACACACAGTATGGATTTTGCCCGTAAAATATCCAATCGTGTGCTTTACCTTGATGAGGGTGGGGTGTATGAGGAGGGCTCTCCTGAGCAGATTTTTGAAAATCCCCGCCGGGAAAAGACACGCCAGTTCATCCGGCGTCTGAAGGTGCTGAACATCTTTATTGATTCACATGATGTCGACTTGCTGGGCTGCAACACTACCATAGAAGAATTCTGTGCCAAAAACGATATTGTGGGCAGTACACGTGGAGCCCTTATATCTCTTTTTGAGGAGGTGTGTGTGGTGACGCTGCTGCCCCGTCTCAGTGAGCCCCGTATCAAAGTCACTGTGGAATATGGCCGCGATGGTATTCTGACTGCAGCCTTTGATTACAACGGTGACCGTTTTGATGTCAGAGAGAGCGACGATGATATTTCGCTGGCCATAATAAAATCGCACTCCGCCCGGATGGAATACAGTTACAAGGACGGTGATGCCATGCCGAATCATCTGTCCATATTTTTGTAACAATATGAGTAAAGGAAAGATAACGGTTGCCGGGATAGGCCCGGGGAGTGAGTCCGATGTTACACCGGCGGTGGCGCAGGCCCTGCGTGAGTGCGATGTGGTAGTGGGCTACAAGTACTATTTCAGGTTTGTGGAGCAGTATCTCAGCCTCGGTACCGAGTGCGTTGACACCGGTATGAAACGCGAGCGTGACCGCGCCCGCCAGGCGTTCGATCTGGCGGAGCAGGGTCGTAAGGTATGTGTGATAAGCTCCGGTGACTCAGGTATTTACGGCATGGCTCCGCTCATCTGGGAGATGTGTCGGGAACGTGGCAGTGAGATGGAGATTGAGGTACTGCCGGGCATCAGCGCTTTCCAGAAGGCGGCATCGTTGCTGGGTGCGCCCATCGGACATGATTTCTGCGTCATATCGCTGTCGGACCTGATGACTCCGTGGGAGTTGATTGAGAAACGCATCACTGCCGCGGCGCAGGCTGATTTTGTAACGGCCGTTTACAATCCCAAGAGCGTTGAGCGTTACTGGCAGCTGTATCGGCTTAAGGAGCTGTTCCTTAAGGAGCGCTCGGGTGATACGCCTGTGGGTTACGTGCGCCAGGCCGGACGCGATGAGCAGCAGGTGACGGTAACCACGCTGGCCGGTTTTGACCCGGAGCAGGTGGATATGTTCACGGTTGTGATAATAGGCAACAGCCAGTCCTACAACTGGAACGGCACCATGATCACTCCGCGCGGGTATTACCGGGAGGAACAGGATGATAACGTTGGTGTAGGGCAGGAGATAATGATAAGGAGTTTCCGTACTATCCAGGGGCTGATCAAGCGCCGCGACTGGCCGCTAGGACACAAGTGGGCGCTTCTGCACGCCATCCATACCACTGCCGATTTTGAGATGGAGGATATCCTCTACACAGACCCTGATGCGGTGGAGTCGCTGTACGGAAAGTTCCGTGACGGCTCTTTGAAGACTATCGTTACCGATGTGACGATGGCGGCATCGGGCATACGTAAAGGCGCATTGGAGCGTCTGGGAGTGGAGGTTAAGTGCTACCTGTCCGATGAGCGCACCGCCATGATGGCCCGTGATAAGGGCATAACCCGTACGCAGGCCGGCATACGTCTGGCGGTCGATGAACATCCCGATGCGCTGTTTGTCTTTGGCAACGCGCCCACCGCGCTGATGGAGCTCTGTGATCTTATCCGCAAGGGTAAGGCTCAGCCCGCAGGCGTGATTGCCGCACCCGTGGGATTTGTACACGTGCGTGAGAGCAAGTATATGGTAAAGCCGTTTACAGGCATACCAAAAATTATTGTCGAGGGCCGGAAAGGAGGCAGCAACCTGGCAGCAACCCTGACCAACGCCATCCTTACCTTTGATGACGCCGCCCAGCTAAAACCCGGTCGCGATGTTTAAAAATGACGCAAAACGCGCTCGGCCCGAAGGGGCGCTTTTACCAAGCGAAGCGACTAAAAGAAACGACCCCTTTGCGTCGTTTTTGATCATTGGCATAAGCGACAACCCTGAGCAGGAGCTCAGTAAGGAGGCGCTGGAGGCTATTGCACGCGGAAAGGTGTTCTCAGGCGGCAAGCGTCACTATGAGCTCATTAAGAGCCGTCTGCCGCAGGGCGCCAGGTGGATTGATATTACAGTTCCGCTGTCTGATGTCTTCAAGCAGTACAAAGGCCACCGGGAGATTGTGGTGTTTGCATCGGGCGACCCTCTCTTCTACGGATTTGCCGCAACCCTGCAGCGTGAGTTTCCCGATGCACGGATCGAGGTCTATCCCTGGTTCAACTCACTTCAGATGCTGGCTCACCGTATGCTGCTGCCGTATCAGGATATGCGTGCCGTATCCCTGACCGGCCGCGCCTGGAAGGATTTTGAGAACGCCCTGATACGCGGAGAGAAACTGATAGGGGTGTTGACCGATAAGACCCGCACGCCACAGGCCATTGCCGCCATGATGCAGGAGTACGGCTATGACAATTACAGCATAACCATAGGCGAATGCATGGGCAATCCGGATCATGAGAAGGTAACCACCATGACCGTAGCCCAGGCAATGTTTTACGATGCCGCTCAGCCCAACTGCCTGATACTGCAGCAGACAGAGAGCCGCGGACGTCTGTTCGGAATCCCTTGCGAGCGTTTTGATCTGCTGGACGGCCGCGTCAATATGATAACCAAGATGCCCATCCGCCTGGCCACGCTGGCAGCGCTTGAGTTGGGCCGGCGCCGTTCATTCTGGGACATAGGTTTCTGCACCGGGTCAGTATCCATCGAGGCCCGCCTGCAGTTTCCGCACCTGGATATAACCGCCTTTGAGAAACGCCCGCAGGGCCGCGACCTGCTGCTTGCCAACAGCCGCCGCTTCGGCGCTCCCGGCATAAACGGCGTGATAGCTGATTTCATGGAGATTGATCCCAATCTGTATCCTGCCCCCGATGCCGTATTCATAGGCGGTCACGGCGGTCACATGAAAGAGATTCTGGAGACTATAAATCAAGTACTTATACCCGGCGGAACGATAGTATTCAATTCCGTGTCCGATGAGAGCGCGGCCGCATTCCGTCAGGGGATAGAACGTATTGGCCGCAGAGTGACCGGCTGTACCCGAATAGCGGTCGATGAACATAACCCAATCCTGATAATGAAAGCAGAATGAATGCAATAATATTGGTATCGGAGAGCTCGCTCAGCCTGGCCCGGAAAATCCGGACAGCACTGACAGACTGTGAGATATACAGCCAGAAAGAACTGGATGGCTGCAAGGTGATAAAGTCTTACGCCCAGTTCATCAGGGAGAACTGGAGTAATCTGGAGCAGATAGTCTTTATAGGCGCAATGGGAATTTGCGTGCGCAGCATCGCTCCCTGCGTAAAGGATAAGTACAGGGACCCGGCTGTGGTGTGTGTTGACAGCACCGGACAGTTTGTGATACCCGTTCTGTCAGGGCACATAGGCGGAGCGAATGATCTGGCTCGCAGGATTGCTGAACTTACTGGCGGGCAGGCTGTTGTTACAACCCAGAGTGACAACACAGGCCTCTGGGCTCTTGATACACTGGCCGCTAAGTACAACTGGAAAACGGATTTGAGCCGTGCGGCTATGAACAAGGCTATAGCCCTGTTTGTAGAGAAGCACCCCACAGCCCTGCTGCTTGAGGTCCGTGATGCCGGCACTGATTATCTGGAGAGCACTCTGCCCGGTCACGTCAAGGTGTTCAGTAAGTATGACGATATAGATTTCAGCCAGTTCCAACTGCTCCTAACCGTTGGGCCGCATACATTTGATGCCCCGATATCTGTGCTCAGCTACTATCCGCAGGTGCTGCGCATCGGCTTTGGATGCCGTCGTCAGTGCAGGCCTGATGGCATAGCAGAGCATATTGAGAGCACTCTCCGGGAGAACGGCCTTTCACCGATGGCTATAGCCGGCATAGGTACAATAGGACTCAAGAAGGATGAGCCGCTGCTGGCGGCATTGCAGAGCCGCTGGCCGTGGGCCGGGACTGACATCTGGACTGCATCGGACCTGGAGGGGATTGATGTGCCCAACCCGTCGGAGAAAGTGTTTGAGGTGACAGGTGTCTATGGTGTGGCCGAAGGCGCCGCACTGCGCTCCAGCAATGATGGTATTCTGCTGATAGAGAAGCAGAAAGGCCGGCTGTCAGAGGGCAATGACTTTACATTTGCCGTTGCAATGGACGGCCATAGGATGCGCGGCGGATTCATAGAGATTGTAGGCGCCGGTCCCGGTGACCCCGAGCTTGTATCGGTGCGCGGCAAACGCATGCTGGAGCGTGCCGACCTGATACTCTACGCCGGCAGTCTGGTACCCAAGGAACTCACCTTTTACGCCAAACCTGGCGCTACGGTACGTTCATCGGCCGATATGGACCTGGAGCAGCAGTTCAGCCTGATGAAGGATTTCTATGACCGGGGACTCTTTGTGGTGCGCCTGCACACCGGCGATCCCTGCATCTATGGAGCAATCCAGGAGCAGATGGCGTTCTTTGACCGTTACGGTATGCGCTACCACATCACCCCGGGAATATCATCGTTCCAGGCCGCCGCTGCCGCATTGCGCTCCCAGTTCACCATCCCCGAGAAGGTTCAGAGCATAATCCTGACCCGCGGAGGTGGCCGCACGCCCATGCCTGAGAAGGAGCAGCTGCACAAGCTGGCCCAGTCCCAGAGCACCATGTGCATCTACCTGAGTGCCGCCATTGTGGAGCAGGTTCAGGAAGAGCTCCTGCAGGCCTATCCGCCCGAGACTCCTGTGGCAGCCTGCTACAAACTGACCTGGAAAGAGGAAAAGATTTACCGCGGTCAGCTAAAGGACCTGGCCCGCATAGTACGCGACCACAACCTTACGCTGACCACCCTGCTGGTAGTGGGCGATGCTATAGACAACCGCCAGGGCCTGTCCCGACTTTACGCCCACGATTTCAAGCACCTGTTCCGCAAGTGACGCAAAGGGGTCGTTTCTTTTAGTCGCTTCGCTTGGTAAAAGCGCCCCTTCGGGCCGAGCGCGTTTTGCGTCATATTGCCGAGTAAAATAAATCCATATTACCGAATGAAAACGATCCAAAATACCGAAAAATGTTCAGCCATATTACCGAATATAAATAAAAAGTATCATCTTTGCAGCGGATTCCTATAAAATGAACGTTACAATGTACAAGAAAAGGATTCTCGACAAGTTGCTTGAACGTAAGCTCAAAGGATGTGGGGCTGTACTTATGGAAGGGCCCAAGTGGTGTGGTAAGACGACAACCTGTGAACAACAGGCAAAGAGTACAGTATATATGTCAGACCCAGAACACAAAAGTCAATACCTTCGATTGGCAGACATCAATATAAAGAAGTTGCTCGAAGGTGAAACACCAAGACTTATTGACGAGTGGCAAGTAGCCCCCAAGTTCTGGGATGCAATACGATATGACGTTGACCATCGTGAAGGTGACGGCTTTTATATGCTGACAGGTTCATCTGTACCCCCAGAAGCGAACAAGGACAATAAAAACGAAATGGTACATTCCGGAACAGGGCGTATTGCAAGATTGACAATGCGTCCAATGAGTCTGTTTGAATCAGGAGAGTCTAATGGGGAGATAAGCCTTGAAGCATTATTTAGGGGTGAGACAGAAGGTCTTTACAGCGAAAACAGCCTTGACCTTTCACGCATTGCTTATCTTATATGCCGGGGAGGTTGGCCCAAAGCCACTTTGCAAAGTGAGGACATAGCCCTGGACAGGGCGCTGGAATACTTTGATGCCGTGGCAAATGTAGATGCTTCGAAAGTTGATGGTGTTCAGCGTGATCCTGAAAGAGTAAAGCGGCTAATGCGTTCATACGCACGTCAGCAAGGTAGCCAGACAGCTCTTGCCGTAATAAGAAAAGATATGCTTGCCAATGACAGCAGTACCCTCGACGAGGATACAGTAAACAGTTACTTAAAAGCACTGAGAAAGATATTTGTCATAGAAGACATGCACGCATGGAATCCCAATCTACGCTCTAAGACAGCCATACGTACAAGCGACACGCGCTATTATGTAGATCCATCAATAGCTACGGCGGCACTCGGACTCGGGCCTCAGGATTTAATAAATGACCTTAATACAATGGGATTGTTTTTTGAGACCCTATGTGTGAGAGACTTGCGTGTATATGCTGATGCTTTGGACGGCGAGGTATATCATTACAGAGACAAGACAGGGTTGGAATGTGACACCGTTCTTCATTTACGAAATGGACAATATGGGTTAATAGAAATTAAACTCGGTGGCGATGAACTTATCAACGACGGAGCATCAGCATTGAAAACTCTTGCCGATAAGATTGACACTACAAAGATGAAGAAGCCTTCGTTCCTCATGGTACTTACGGCTACTGGCGATTTCGCCTACCAACGAAAGGAAGATGGTGTGTTCGTCATACCTATTGGTTGCCTGAGATATTAAAGGCAGATGATACTCATATTGGGAGGTACTACAGAGGGCCGGATGGCGGTAAAGGTGGCCGATGAGGCCGGACGCCGTTTCTGGTATTCCACCCGGGGCGATTTGCAGCAGGTGGAAAGCCATAACGGCGTGCATGTGACCGGCGCAATGGATAAGGATGCCATGACGGTATTCTGCCGCGAGCATCAGGTGCGACTGATTGTTGATGCAGCCCATCCGTTTGCCACCCGACTGCACGCAACAGTAAGCCAAGTAAGCGGAGCATTGGATATCCCTGTAGTGCGGTACGAACGCACTTACCCTGACCGCACCGATGACATAATCTGGTGCACCGGTTATGCCGATGCAATAAACCGTTTGCTGGATAACGGTGTGGACAATCTGCTGGCACTGACCGGAGTCCAGACTATCCCGGCCCTGAAACCCTATTGGGAAAGTCACAACTGCATATTCCGAGTGCTGGACCGCCAGGAGTCCGTGGATTTGGCTGTCAAGTCCGGTTTTAGCCCCGATCATCTGGTCTATTACGGAGTAGGAGAGACAGACCTGGAACTGATGCAGCGCCTCAAACCCGGTGCTGTGATTACCAAGGAGAGCGGCCTGAGCGGAGGATTCCCCGACAAAGCCGCTGCCGCAAAAGCCCTGGGCATTCCGCTGTACGCAGTAATGAGGCCGGAGCTACCACAGGGGTTCATTACAGTAACCGGCCAGCATGGACTGCGCCGCGAGATAGAGCGTCTGGTGCCCGGATTCTATGACCTGCGCACCGGATTCACCACCGGAGCCTGCGCAACCGCCGCTGCAAAAGCCGCCCTGACAGCATTGCTTACCGGCGATGAGCAGACCTGCATCAAGTTCAGCATACCCGATGGAGAGACATTCACTCTGCCAGTTGAGGAGTGTCGGATAGGCCGGGACTGGGCACAGGCATCGGTTATAAAGGATGCCGGCGATGACCCCGACGTAACAAACGGCTGCACAGTCCAGGTAAAGGTCGCCTTGAGTGACAGGCCGGGAATACATTTCCTGCAAGGCGAAGGGGTGGGGCGTGTAACTCTGCCGGGAATAGGCCTGCCCATAGGCGATCCCGCCGTCAATCCCGTTCCGCGCCGCATGATAACGGAACAGCTGACAGTCCTTTACGAAGGTGGTCTGGATGTAACCGTCTCGGTACCGAGAGGTGCCCAGCTGGCCCAGAAGACCTTCAATCCCAAACTGGGAATAGTGGACGGCATCTCAATAATAGGCACACTTGGAATAGTGCGTCCGTTCTCAATGGAGGCATTCGTAGAGGCAATACGCCGCGAGGTTGAGGTGGCAAAAGCCGTAGGAGCACCCCGTCTGGTGATAAACTCCGGAGCCAGGAGCGAGCGCTTTGTAAAAGCCCTCTATCCCGACCTGCCGCCCCAGGCATTCGTCCACTACGGAAACTACATAGGAGAGACCCTAAGCGCTGCCAGTGAACTGGGCTTCAAGGAGATAACCATGGGTCTGATGATAGGAAAAGCCGTAAAGCTGGCCGCCGGAATGCTGGACACCCACAGCCGAGAAGGAGTAATGGACAAGGGATTCATCAAACAGATAGCTCAGGAATCAGGCTGCCCTGAAAACGTCTGTGACAGTATAGACAACATCACTCTGGCCAGGGAACTCTGGAACCTGATTCCTCAAGAAAACCAACCGGATTTCTGCAAAACAATAATCCGCCACTGCCACACTCACTGCGATCCCCTCCTGAAAAGCGGTTCATTAAAGATAATCCTAATATCCGAAGACGGAATTCTTTGGTAAAGCAAATGTCAAAGTTTCCAGTTGCACAGAACTTTTTGGGGTATAGGTATCTGAAACCAAAGCACCGCCGTACTATCCCATTTGGGGACACAGCGCTCCGAGGCTACGCTGCGCGTAGCCCAGCCTTATTTTATTTTGCTACGCAAAAGGCCTCCCCTACGGACCCTAAACGCCGAACTCGTCCTCATCGTCCCCTACGGGGCCGAACGTTCCTCGAACAAGCGGCGTTCTTAACGGGATCCTTCGGGGCGCTCCGCTTACGCCTCTCCACGATGGTCCCCAAATGGGATAGTACGGCTACTGCAAATGGAAACATTTGTAGTTTCAGATACCTATACCCCAAAAAGTTCCACCAAATAATGAGTAAGTTTTACTTGGTCCGTGGAATGATGCAGAGTGACCCCTCCACATCATGGATATCGAAAGAGATTCCCCTCTGAGAGAAGAAACTGTTTAGCGATCCGTTGGATGCCAGTTCCTGAGGTGTACCTATCATGACGCCTTTCTGCTTATCCATAAGCCAGATAGTATCGGCAATCTGAAGAGCCAGTTCCAGGTCATGTGTAGAGAGGAATATAGTCTTGCCGGTAGTGCGGGTAAGGTTGCGCAACAGCTGCATTATCTCCACCTTGCTGGGGAAATCCAGGAACGCCGTAGGCTCATCCAGGAAAATGACCGGAGTCTCCTGGGCCAGAGCCTTGGCAATCATCACCTTCTGCCGCTCGCCGTCACTAAGAGTCTGGATCATGCGGTCCTTCAAAGGCTCTATTCCTACCATCTCTATAGCCTGGGCCACGACACGGCGGTCATCCTCATGGAGTGTGCCCCAGAACCCGGTGTATGGGCTTCGGCCCAGACCGATAAGATCCTCCACGGTCATATTCCGAAGATCTGTCTTCTCGGTCAGCACCACGCCGATAGTCTTGGCTAGTTCCTTGTCGGTGTAGTCCCCAAGGTTACGGCCCATGATGGTGATATTGCCGCTTACAGGCGGCAGGAAAGCCGACAGGGTACGCAGCAGGGTGGACTTGCCGGCGCCATTGGGGCCCAGCAGGCAGGTAAGTTCGCCTCCGTGTATGGTTGCGTTGATGTCACGTGCAACAATGGTAACGTTGTTCTTGCCACGGTATCCCGTGCTCAGGGACTCTATCTTAATGGTGGGCTGTTTCATATTATTCGGCTGAATCTTCTTTACGACGTCTGAACAGGACCGATATCACTACGGGGGCGCCAACAAGTGCGGTAACTGAATTGACCGGCAGAGCGCCCTCAATGCCAGGCATTCGGGCTATCAGGCTGCAGGCCAGAGCAAACAGCGCGCCCATCAGGATGCAGGCCGGAGTAAGTATGCGGTGATCGGATGTACGGAAAACGGCGCGACACAGATGCGGTACAGCCAGTCCCAGAAAGTTGATGGGTCCGCAATAAGCGGTTACCACGGCCACCAGAATACCCGAGTAACTGATAACCAGCAGGCGTGCGCGTTTTATGTTGAGCCCCAGGTTACGGGCGTACTGGTCGCCCAGCAGGAGCAGGTTCAGCGTCTTGACAAGCAGGAAAGAGAGCGGCAGCAGGATACACATCATAGTGACAAAAAGCGTCATCTGATTACCCGATACGCGGCTGAAACTGCCCAAGCCCCAGACAACGTAAGCGCGTATATCCTCCTCGACGCTGAAATACTTGAGTACACCGATGATGGCGTTGGCCACATAACCTATCATGACGCCGATGATAAGCAGGGTGACATTGCCTTTGACACGCTGTGATACATAAACTATAAGTGCCATCACTGCCAATGCGCCTGCTATTGCGCCAACTGTCATGGCCATATCGCCGGCAAATCCCATACGGCTCAGAGCCACGCCTCCGATGCTGCCCGACAGCAGCACCACGAAAGCCACGCCCAGACTGGCTCCGGAGCATATACCCAGTACCGATGGACCGGCCAACGGGTTGCGGAAAACAGTCTGCATGTGCAGACCGCTGATGGCCAGACCTGCGCCGGCTACTATTGCCACAAGGGTTTGCGGAACCCTGGATTTTAGTATGATGTTGGTCCAGATGGGATCCTGGTCAGCAACGCCCCACAGAATATTCCATGCCGCACGGGTAGGTATGCTTACCGATCCCAATGCAACATTTAGCAGGAACAGCACCAGAATGAGTGCCGTAATGATTAGCATATTGAATATTACGGAGCGTTTCATCCTATTTACAAAGATAACTAATTTGAAACCACGAATTACACGAAATTCACGAATTACACGAAAATCACGAATTAGATTCTGTCATTCTTTAAGAAGAGTGTAATAGTGGGGTGTGTAGTCCGGGAGCAGTTCGGGATGGAAAACCTTGATGAAATCACTCAGTACAAGTTCCGGCTCCATTGGCATGCTCTCATAGAAGGGTGTGCGGCTCATGTTGCAGTAAACCACGCCGTGATTGCGCCAGGCCTTGAAATCGGTGTAACGGGTGTCGTCATCGGCTAGGACCTGATACGAATAGTCTCCCTGATAGCTGTTAACTATGCGCCAGTAGTCGGCATTGGCGGCCTGGCTGTAAACAACCTCATAATCCATGGTGAATCCGCCGGAGTGGGGGTCGTCCTTTAGGAAATAATCTCCGCCGGCATCCTTGAATATGCGGGCCAGAAAACTCTGTCCGCCCACTGCATACCAGTTACCGCCCTGGAGCTCGCCGCTGAACACAACCGGACGGGTGGTTACGTTCTCTGTCAGTCTGGTGAGAGCAAGGTAACGCTCCTCGATGCCGCGGAATATGCTGTCGGCCTTCTGCTCACAGCCCAGCAGCATACCGGCAAACTTGATCCACTCGGCCTGCCCCAGCGGAGTGGTCTCCTTGTAGCCCAGATGGGGTACAAGTGTTATGTCTACGTTCTTGAGAGCCTCATATCCGCCGCGCTTGAATGGCGAAATGAGTATGATATCGGGGTTGACGGCCATGATGACCTCATTGTCAAAATTGCCCTCGATACCGATTTTGTGCGTGCGGCCATCCTCCAGACGACGGTTCATCTCCTCATTGAACAGATGCCTGGTGCTGGTTATGCCCACTACTGCGTCCAGCCTGTCCAGCTTGATGAAACTGGAAAGCTGTAGGGATGTCATGCAGATGACCTTACTGATTGGAACCTCAATTGGTGTGTATTCCTTTGGTATGCCGTCTGTACTGGCACCTTTGGGTACCAGTGCGTAATGGAAAGACTGCGTCTCCTCCTTTTGCGGGTCCTGCAGGTCGATAAGACGTATGTCACCGCAGTATGTAAGGGTAAATCCCTGAGCATATCTGATAGTTGTGCTGTCTGTCGTACTACCGATGCCCGTACGAGTGCCCGATGAACGGCCTTTGCAGCCTGTTATGACAAGGACAGCTGTCAATAGAAGGAGTGTAGTCTTTTTCATAACTCAAAGATATTGAAAAAAAGCCAAAACCGTTATCCGGCGAGCTCCTATCATACTCTCCGGATAGCGGTATTGAAAAAAGGTATTTGAATTATTCCTCTGGGAACATGCTGTGATAGTAGTCCTCAAGGGTCTCAGCAGCTCTGGTGTGCTCTACCCAAAGGTTGCGGATTGACTCAACCTCAAGCAGGCCCTTCATGATGAGTTCATCCTCACCGCAGGAGTAACCGTTCTGGCTGAAGAAGCACTTCCAGCTCAGGTCCTCAATCTCACCCTCATCGTTGTACTCATAATCAGCAGGATTCATATCCTCACCGTCGTCGCCGCCCATATCGTTGTGAGCGTGGTCACCGGCGATAGACATCAGCGGGTGCAGGAATACCTTACCGCTTGTGATGCCTGCCTCCTTCATGCGCTCCAGAACCTGAACCTTATAGTTTTGGGGAGCATCGACAGTACCTACAAAATAGTTGGGGCTGTACTCCTGGAGTTTTTCCTCCAACTGGTTGTAACGGATGTTTGCCTTGTAAGTGTCATAGCTGTCAGGGTTTCCGTGGCCCATGAAAGCGACAACACCCTGGGCAGCCTTTGCACTGTATACGTTGTTAATAACCCTTGCGGTGGTTACTACATCCTCCTCGGATGCCAGCAGCGGCAGACCAAGCTTGATGGTAACTTCGCTCAGATACTTGTCATCCAGGTCACCCAGGCTGTTGTTGGCAAAGTCCTTGATGTAGTTTACTACGCGTGAAAACTCCTCACCGGGGATAACCTGCAGTGACTGGACGGTAATCTCCTTGTACTGCTTGGCACCCAGTCCGTGGAGCCAGAAGTTGGGAGCGTAGTAGTTACGTGAAACGCCGTTCTCACCGGCGGCTGCTCGGTTGATGCAGATGGCAGAGCTGTAACTCAGGTAAACGTCTGAATTTGGGAAAGCCTTTTTGTAGGCCTCGATTGTCTGATCAAAAGCACCGAATGCCTGCTCCCAGGTTGATCCGAATGCTACCAGAAGGATGGCGCTGTCATTCTTCTTGTTGATCTGAGCATCAACTGCATCCTGATAGCGGGTGTAGTTGTTCTTGGTCTCATCACTCTCTTTGTCACAGCTTACAAAGCTGAATCCTGCTATGGCTACCATAGCTGCCAGAATAAATCTGAATTTCTTCATTTCTTTTCTAAATTGGTTAAACAAAATATCTCACTTCTCATCAGTCATCATCATCCAGACTCCCCTTTTCCACATCGCGGGTATTCATCTTGCGTCCCTTTGAGAACTTAAGGCTCAGAGTGCAGTATAAAGTCCTGCCGGGGCTGGTGGTACCGTAGTGCAGTCCGTGTGGGGTGGTCTCATTATAATCAAGTATATTGTCAATGCCGGCTTCAACACGCCACGTCATACCGTTCTTGCCGCGGCCCAGGTCATGGGTGGTGGTAAGTTTCCATATCTGATATGGCTTGCCGTTGCCGTTGTTCTGATAATAGCGTGTGCTGCTGGCGCGTCCGTAAAGGCCGATGCCCATGCGGTAGGCGTCATTATAGCGGTGCTGCCAGGTTCCGTACAGATTGCCTTTGTGGTGAGCCATACCGTCAATGGTCACTTCACTGAGACGGCTGTGCTTGGTGTCATAAACATGCGCCTTGGTATCAAGCCAGCTGTATGATCCGCCCAGGGTGATATCGGACGTAATGCGCCAGGTCAGCGAAGCGTCAATACCCATGGTGCGGGCATCCTCCATGTTCATGTACATGCGCGGGGTAACCTGACCGCTGCCGTCGCCCATATATTCAGGCGCCTCGCCTGCAGGAATCTGGCTCAGAGGTACATTTACCAGGGTTATCATATTGTACAGCTCATTGCGGTAGCCTGTAACAGAAGCCGAGAACCCTCCGCGGCTGAATTCCACTCCGGCCGACAGGTAATCGGATGTCTGGGGCTTGAGGTCAGGGTTGCCCATATAAAAGAATGTGGTGGCGCCCATGGTGCGCAGATAGTGGTAACCCTGCTCCTTGGGAGTGGGCGATTTGAATCCGCGGCTCCAGCCGGTACGGATCCTCAGGTCTGCCACCTTGAACATGGCGCTTATCTTGGGCGTGGCATGGAATCCGAACGCCTTGTTCTCAATAAGGCGTATTCCGGCAGTGATGTTGAGCCAGTTTACTCCGGTATACTCATCCTGCAGATAAAGGGCAGTGGTCCAGTCATCGGCCCGTCCTCCCTTTACGCGCATTGGGGCGTGCAGATAATCAAAACGGTACTCGGCGCCGGCACTGAGCAGATTCCCGTAGGGCAGACTGAAAACGCCCTTGAGCTCCGCCATAGTGCGCTGCTGGTCACTCTGCAGATGCTCCTGATCCGGGAAATAGGGATAGTAGGGGGTGTATTTGCCGTTGGGGTCATAACCTTCCTCAAGAGTGGTATCGGTGTAGTGATAGTAGTAGGCGTGGCGGTCCCAGCTTACATCCAGTGTGATGCGGTCTGTCCCCTTCAGCTTGTATTCCGATCCAAACGATGCGCCTGCATCGCGGTATTTCATATCGAAAGTGTTGACATCGCATGACGGATGGCGTCCGTTGGTGGGGCGGAATATACGCTTGCGGTACAGATATCCGTCAGCCTCAAAAGATAACCTGTCCGATGGGGTGTAGGTGATGCGCTGGCCTATCTGACCGTTGGTGTACATGTTGACTGTCTTGTTACGCGAATCAAATATGTGATACTCGGTCTGTGCAGGGTCCTCCTCGGCTGTGTTCTGCCAGCCGTCGGTGTGCTGCATCTGGAATGTGGTGAGCGATGTGAACTTGCCCACACTGAACCCTATGCTGTTGTGCTGGCGCAAATCCATGTACGATCCGCCGCGGGTGGTGTTCTCCAGATAGAGGGCCTGGTCATCGTGACGGCGGGTTATGACATTGATTACGCCGGCCATGGCATCGCTTCCGTAAAGTGCGCTGCCTGCACCTTTCACTATCTCTATATGGTCTATGTTGTGCGGGTCAATGCGGCCCAGGTCATTCTCACCGCCGTTGTCGCCGTTAAGGCGCTTGCCGTCAATCATTATCAGGATGTAGTTGTTGCCCAGTCCGTTCAGGGTCATCTGGCTGCCCATATCGCCGGCGTTGAAATCAAAACCGGCGCTTAGCTGTGACAGGATATCCTCAAACGATGCGGCTCCCAACTGCTCAATCTGGCGTCGTGATATGATTTCGGTCTGGACCGGAACATCCTTAAGCGTATGGGGCGTGCCTGTTGCTGTCACAACAACTTCTTCAAGTTTTTCTGACAGAGTGGTCTCGTTCTGTGCCGAAAGCGGCAGCGTACAAGTCAAGACCAGTAATGCAAGCGCCCCCTTTCTCATTTCTTAAGTCTGATGGCCAGGCTGACATATACCGAGCGGCCAGGGTTGATGGTTGAGAAATTGGTGTTCCATGGCCTGGTGTCACGCTCGTTAAACAGATTCTCTATACCGATACCGGGCTCGATTATGTAGTCCTCGATAAGGAATGTGTGCTTGGTGTTGAGGTCCCACTGGCTGTAACCGGGAGCATATCCGTATGTGCTGGAGTAGCGCTCGCCCTGCATGTGGCCGTTCAGGCTTACGTTGAGGTGGTAACCGCCCCAGTCATGGTCCCAGCGCAGGGTAGCGTTGCCGCTGTGTTTTACGCTCTTGTCAACCGGAGTTGACTTGCCGTCACTCTCAGCCTTGGAGTCTGTATAGATGTAGCTGCCGGCCAGGTTGATGCCGCCTCCTACATACACGTTGGCATTCACGCTGATGCTCTTGATGTTTGCTTTGTCAATATTGTCACGCTGGCGTATGGTCTTGAATTCGGAGTGCAGATCATCATATCCCAATGCAGTGATCTCGGCATCGGAAAGGACACGGTAGTTGATCATGTCGGTAATGTCATTGAGCACACCTGTTACGGACAAAGAAAGCCTTTGGGTGGCGTATTCGGCATTGAGTGATGCATAACGGCTCTTCTCGGGCTTGAGGTCACGATTGCCAACGGTCGCACGGCTGGCGGTCTTGGTCTGGTCGGTCGCAAATATCTGACTCAGGGTGGGAGAGCGGTATCCTGTTGCCCACGATGCCCTGAACCTGAAACTGCCCGGCTTGTACATGAGTGAGAAATCGGGTGTGGCATGACTCTTGAAATTCTCGTTGTACAGGTATCTGACTCCTGCCACAGCCTGCAGGTTCTCGGTAATGGAAAGCTCGTCCTGTATGAATGCGGCTGCGGTGAACATGCTCTCAAAGCTTATGTTGTCAGTTTCGCTGCGCAGCTGCTCGTTGATATACTGCATACCCACTGACACCTTGTTCATATTATCCGGCTTGAGTATGGCCTTGATGTTACCGTCATAGTAATGGGTCTCCTTGCGCTTCTGCAGGTCGCCGGGCATCTGGCTGCCGCTCTTAAGGAAATAGCGGTATGACGACGTAAAGTTGTCATTGTAGAAATCGGCCTCCAGATATGCCTTGGGGCTTATCATGTAATTGGCGCTTGCTCCGTACAGCCAGGTTACATGGTTGAGGTCGTATGTGTATGCCTGGGTCTCCTTGTATATGTAGTTGCCGTCGGTATCCTTATCGGATGACTTCTTGAAATACTTGGCGGTCTGCGGACGATGGGTGTCATAGACGTTGTAGTTGCCGCGGACAGATACATCCAGTTTGTCACTGAACCTGTAGGTAAAACTCTGGCTGACGTTGTCCTGGATATAGCCTACTGACATGGGGCGGCCGGTCTTGTAACCCTCCTCGTCTATGTCATTGACCTGCCAGTTATCGGCCTCCTTGCGCTGGTACGATGTGCTTGATGAGAACTTGCCGGTGTTGATGTCGGCGTCGATGCTCTCGGTAAAACGGCCGTGACTTGTATAATGGGTGTAATTGGTCACTCCTATGCCGTTGTTGGAGTCATCGGTAATGATGTTTATCACACCGCCTATGGCCTCGCTTCCGTACAGGGCCGATGCGGCACCGCTCTGGATCTCAATGCGTTTGATGTTTGATGCGCTGATGCGGTTAAGACGCTGGTCACCTCCCAGACGGTGGCCGTTCTCCATCACTATCATATAATCCTGACCTGTGCCGTTAAGGTTAAGGAACGTTCCCATGCCGTTGGTTACTGTGGTGATGTTTGGCATGAGTCGCGTCAAAGCCTCCTCGACCGAAGTCACTCCTGCATTTTGGATATCTTTGGCGGTTATCACCTGGATGGGCACGGGAGAGTTTGACATACGGCGGTGTGTTCCGGTTCCTGTTACCACCACCTGTCCAAGGTTGATGTAGCTCTCCTGCATCTTGATTATTATGCCGTTGTCGGCCGATGTGGCGGTATAGTCGGCCGGCAGATACGATACATGAGTTACCCTGATGCGGTAGTTGTCCTGCTGTGGCAGGTTCTGGAGTGAGAACTCCCCCTTGCTGTTTGTGGATGATCCTGACAAACTGTGATCCACACGGATGTTTGCACCCTGTATGGGCTTGCCGCTTTCTGCATCAAGTACAATACCGCTTACCGTTACCTGGCTCCATACAGGAACAACCATACACAGCGATACTACAGAAAGAATGATCTTCTTTAGCATTATAGATAGATGAAAAAAACAGTTCGGACCGGTTCTGTCCCGGAGCCTTAGTCCTGTAATAAAAATGATGCGGCAGGTTTCCTGACTTGGTCCCTCTCTGGAGTGCCTTCCCGCCTGTCCTTTATTAAGCAGTGGCAAATAGAAATCTCCGGGATATGGTGGACCTTACAGTAGCGGGCACTGTTCCGGATTCTCACCGGATTCCCTCTATGCCGTCACCGCGGGTGGCGGCATCACCGTATCAGTGTGCAAATTTACAATAATTTTAATGAGGCATCATTAAAAAGCAAGAAAAGTGTATATTTGTGAATCTTATGTTGCATAGAAAACTACCCGTATGGAAAAATCATTTAAAAGAATCCTGACAGTTGCCGCTCTGGCACTCATCGGACTGCCGATGACAGCTCAGGAGACCGTTCCGGTTTACAGAAACACAAGTTATTCATTTCAGGAGCGTGCCGTGGATCTGGTGTCACGCCTTACCCTGGAGGAGAAACAGGCCCTATTGGGCAACAACATGGCTGCCGTACCGCGTCTGGGCATAAGGCAGTATAACGTATGGAGTGAGGCTCTTCACGGAGTGCTTGCCGGAGCAAATGCTTCGGTGGGCTTGCAGGGACCAACATCGTTCCCCGGCAGTGTGGCTCTGGGCTCAACATGGGACCCGGACCTGCTGGAGCTGGAGGCATCGGTCATAGCCGATGAGGCCCGCGCCATATTTCAGACCGGTACAAAAGGTCTTACATTCTGGAGCCCGGTGGTGGAGCCCATCCGCGACCCGCGTTGGGGCCGTACAGGCGAGAGCTACGGCGAGGATCCGTTCCTGGCAGCCGTTATGAGCGGCGGATTCGTGCGAGGCATGATGGGCAGTGACCCCAACTACATCAAGGCAGTGCCCTGCGCCAAGCACTATTTTGCCAACAACAGTGAGTTTGACCGTCACGTGGGCAGTTCAAACATGGACAGCCGCGATATGCGCGAGTTCTACCTCTATCCCTACAAGGAGCTGATTGAGAAGGACAACCTGCCGTCAATCATGTCATCATACAATGCAGTTAACCATGTGCCAACATCGGCAAGCGGATTGTATCTGGACACCATAGCCCGCCGTACATACGGAATGAAGGGTTACGTAACGGGTGACTGCGCCGCCATTGAGGATATCTACACTGGTCACTACTATGTGGAAACCGCCGAGGAGGCTACCGCTGCAGGTCTTAAGGCCGGTGTTGATTCAGACTGCGGAAGCGTATATCAGCGTTACGCCCTGAGCGCACTGGAGAAAGGTCTTATAACAGAGGCCGATATGGACCGTGCCCTTGTAAACATGTTCATAATCCGTATGCGTACCGGTGAATTTGACCCTTTGATGAAGGTGCCGTACGCAAACTTCCCCGCCAGCACAGTAAACTCAGAGCGCAGCCAGGCCATTGCACTGGAGGTGGCCACACGCACTCCTGTCCTGCTCAAGAATGATAAGATTGTTGGTACTGAGACAAAGGCCCTGCCTATCAGCCTTAATGATATAAAGAGCATCGCGCTGATTGGCCCGCAGGCTGACCGCGTGGAACTTGGACCGTACTCCGGACGTCCCGAGCAGTCCAGCCGTACCAGCCCGTACGCCGGTATCAGCAAGTATATAGCCGACAAGGGTCTGGATATAGAGGTAACCCTGGCTCAGGGCGGAAGTACCAAGAGCAAGAGTAACCTGCTTTATGTGGCCTATTTTGACCTTGAGAAGGCCGACGGCACCAAGACACATCATGACGCCACCAAGTACAGCTCATCGTCCGATGGCATAACAGTTGGTTCCGGTATGGGAACCGAGGAGCAGGTACGCTCCATCGATGACGGCTCCTGGACAGCATACGATAACATTGACCTGATCAATGTGGATAAGATAACCATCGGCGCCAACATCCCCACCGAGGGCGGTATCATAGAGGTACACGTAGGTTCACCCGAGGGTAACCTTATCAGCACCATTGAGGCCACCCGTGCATCGGGCAAGAGAGTAGGCGGCGTATACGGTGCCAGCACCCCGATGGAGGAGAAGGTAAACCGACTGGGTTACAACGGCCCGCAGACCCTCTATCTGGTCTACAAGGCCCCTCAGGATGAGGAGATAGATAAGGAGGTGCTCGAGGCTGCTCGTAAGAGTGACGTAGCCATAGTATTTGTGGGTACCGATGAGAATACAGCTACCGAGGAGGCTGACCGTCTGACCCTGAACCTGCCGGGCAACCAGGTCAAGCTGATTCAGGCAGTGGCTAAGGAGAACAAGAATACCGTAGTTGTGATGCAGACCCTGGGATGCGTAGAGGTTGAGGACTTCAAGAACCTGGAGAACATTCCCGGCATACTGTGGACCGGTTACAACGGTCAGGCTCAGGGTGCCGCCATTCCGATGGTGCTGTTTGGTGACGTTACTCCCGGCGGTAAGCTGAACGCCACATGGTACAAGTCCGTCAAGGACCTTCCGCCCATTACCGACTATACCCTGCGTGCCGGAAACGGCAAGCCCGGACGTACGCTGTGGTATTTTACCAAGCCGGTGTCTTACGAGTTCGGTTACGGTTTGAGCTACACTACGTTTGAGTATTCGGACTATACCATCAGCAAGAGTTCAATCACCCCTGATGACAAGATAACAGTAAGCGTAAACGTAAAGAATACAGGCGATTATGACGGCGATGAGGTGGTTCAGATTTATGTGAGGACCCCCGATAGCCCCGCATCGCTGCAGCGTCCCATCAAGAGGCTCAAGGGATTCAAGCGCGTTACCATTCCGCGTGGCCAGACCCGCCGGGTTGAGATTGATATTGACTGCGCCGACCTCTGGTTCTGGGATATGGAGGGTGACCGCATCACCTATGATTCGGGCCGTTATCTGTTTGAGATAGGCTCTTCGTCACAGGATATCCGAGGAACCGTATCGGCCAATATGAACGGCAGGTTCACCCCGCAGCTAAAGACCGTTGTGGCCGATTGCCGCGTATCGGTGCTGGAGATCGGGCAGACCGCCCAGACCGTTACATCTGCCTGCCTTACCGATGACTCGTTCATAGGTCTGGACAAGGCTACTGTCAAATATCTGAGCAGCAACGAGTCTGTGGCCACAGTGGATGCATCAGGAAAGCTTACGGCTGTTGGTCCCGGAATTGCGTCAGTTACCGTAAACGTTACCTATAACGGCAAGACCGTGAGCGACACCTATTCAATAAAGGTCAATGCCGACCTGTCACTGGCCACACTCAAGAACGGCAGCAAGTCTATCTTTAAGGCCGGACGCAAGCAGTTCAGCGTGCTGGGCAAGATGTCGTCGCAGGTAAGCGCTACTGCCAAGTCGCAGAAGGTCAAGGTTGATGTAAGTCAGGCTCCTACAGTGCCCGGAACAGCTGTCGTAAAAGTATCCGAGCCTGTTACCGGCGATGCCCAGACCTACTATGTGAATTTCGGTATCAAGGGCGTAAGCGATGAGTTCAAGAACAACAGTCTGGCCCGTCAGTGGGAAGTGCTGCGCCGCAACGATGACAACCTACTGCTGGCCGACGGCAGACTGGAGATAACCGCAGCCGCAGGTGATATAAACGGTGCTGCCGACAACGGAGCCAACGTGGTCCTGCAGAGCGCCAACAGTGACTGGACCATAGATACCAAAGTGCAGACAAGCGCTCTGCCTACCGGTGCCCAGAACGCAGGTCTGGTGGCTTATCAGGATGACGCCCATTTTGTCAAGTTTGTCTACACCGCAGCCGGATTCCGCCGCGGACAGCAGCAGGCGGCAGCACCGGCAGCCGGCAGCCTGCAGCTCTATGTTGAGGAGAACGGCGCATCCAAGAGCACAGCCAGCGTAAATCTGGCTGAGGCCGGCGTCAAGGACAACACAATCTATCTCAAGCTTGAAAAGGACGGCAGCGTCTATACCGCATTCTATTCTGTAAACGGTAAGGAGTGGATTCAGGCCGCTCAGGCAGATGTTACCCTTAAGGATATTCAGGCCGGTGTGATTGCATGCCAGGGAGTCCAGAACATGCGCGGCATGCGTGGCGGCGCAGCTCCGGCTGCGGCACAGGCACAGCAGCCGGCAGCTCCCTTCAAGGCCTGGTTTGACTGGTTCCGTATCAAGAACAGATAAAACTGATGCCGGTCAGACCAATAAACAATCTGAAACTGTTCTCCGCCATATTACTGATGTGGTGGGGGACAGTTTTCAGTTTGTCTGCCGCCCCGCCAAAGGTTGTGGATATAAAACCCTACAATGACGGATTTGTAATGGCCCGCGGTGACGGGATGATTTACTGGGCTGATATTGACGGAGTTCATATAGACAGTGTGAATATCAGGTCTGACATCGCTGGTATTGAGGTGGCAGAAGGCTCGGTTCTGGCGGTAAGCCCTGATTGTGCGGTCATGAAAGTGGAGCGTAACGGAAAGACCGGCCGGCTATGCCGCAGTCAGATAAGAGGCGGTTCCGATAAAGTGACCGGGATTGCCAGATCGGGAGACAGGACCTATATCCTTACGGAAAACGGTATAATATATAACACAACTGATTTCAAATCGTTTACGCCATTTGATTTCAATCTCACATACAGCGGTTATTATGACCCGACGCGTTTCAGCGCTATATGTGCATCGGCGGGCAGCATTTTCATAGCCGGAACTTATGATAACGGCATGCCTGCGGTGTTCACATCAACTGCCGGAAATATCTGGAGCGAGCGCTGTCTTACCTATACGGACAGAGCCGAGACCCTGTCATTGGAGCAGCAACCCCTGTCTATGGCATACGACAGCCGTATGGACCGTTTTGTGCTGGCCTGCACAGACGGTTATCTGTTCTATATGCCCGGATGCTCACACTGCAACAGCTTAGAGCACAAGGCCCTCTCTAACATAGCGGCAGTAGGGTTTAATGACGGCCGATGCCTCTGGGCAGTGGAATAAAAGTCCGTTCCCTTACCATGCCGGCCGCTGATGTGACAATATCGGCCAATTAAAGGTCTTGCCAAAAAGATTGCCGTCATCTCAGTAAGGTGGCGGCTTTTTTTTAAATTTGCCGCATAAAGGCCGGATGATTCCAATTTATGACACAAATTGAACGCATAGAGCAGATGGAGAAAATCCTTGACAGCCTGAAGGAGGCTATCGCTCAGGTAAACACCGCTATTTCCCTCCTGCGTGAACTGGGGGCGCAGGCAATGGAGCTGGATGAATATTACGGCAGTCCGGAGTGGTTTGATGACCTCAAGGCCGATGAGAATGGTTTGCTGCCGAAAGGGTTGAAGCGCGGAGTGCTGTCGGAAGACGGAATCTATGATGTGCTGAATGAATACAAGAGTTTTGATTTGTAGGATATGGGAGTAAGAAAAGGAAAGGTTCTGGTTGTTGATGACAATGCGGGAATACGCAAGGCGCTGGAGATCCTTCTGCCGCTTCATTTCGGTGAGGTAAGGACCATACCTTCACCCGTACAGCTGGTCAGCACCATAGGCACATTCCGCCCTGATGTCATCCTGCTTGACATGAACTTCAATACTGACATTAATACCGGTAATGAAGGCCTCTACTGGATAAATGAGATAAAGCGTATAGCACCTGATATAGAGGTGGTGCTTTTCACAGCGTATGCCGACGTACAGCTTGCTGTTGAGGGCATGAAACGCGGTGCGTTTGATTTCATCGTCAAGCCCTGGGATAATGACAAGCTTGTGGCCATACTCAAAGCCGCCCTTGACAAGAGCCGCAAGGTTACCAAGCCATCGGCCTCCACCAATACTGATATGTACTGGGGTGAATCCCCAAGAATGCTTGAGATAAAGCATCAGCTTGAAAAGATTGCACCTACCGATGCCACGGTGCTCATAACCGGAGAGAACGGAACTGGTAAGGACGTGCTGGCACGTGAGATACATGAGGCAAGTTTAAGAAATGGCAAGCCCATGGTTGCCGTCGATGCCGGAGCAATAACAGAAACGCTGTTTGAGAGCGAGCTGTTCGGTCATGTAAAGGGAGCTTTCACCGATGCTCATGCCGATCATGCAGGTAAATTTGAGCAGGCCGATGGCGGAACCCTGTTCCTTGATGAGATAGGCAATATTCCCCTGCATCTGCAGGCCAAGCTTCTGCGTGCCATACAGAACCGTAGCATAATCAGGGTGGGTGGAACAGAGCCAATACCGGTTGATATAAGGCTTATATGCGCCACAAACAAAGACCTGGGCCGTTTGGTTCGTGAAGGCCGTTTCCGTGAGGACCTTTACTATAGGATAAATACAGTTCACATAGAACTTCCCCCGCTCAGGGAACGTAAGGAGGACATAATCCCTCTAGCCATGCGTTTCCTTAAGAGATACGCAGAGAAGTATCACCGTCCTCTTGAGGGTATAGATGCATCGGCACAGGCTGCGCTTATGGCCCATAGCTGGAGCGGCAATATACGTGAACTGCAGAACTGCATAGAGAAAGCCGTGATACTGTCAGACGGCAGTATGATAGGCCGTGATGACATAGGCTTTGAGACATCGCAGGCGCTTGCCGGCAAGCTGCATGAGACTATGCCCGATGGATATGATGAGGAGCGTCTTGTCCGTGATGCTATGACCCAGTGCCGCGGAAATATTTCGGCAGCAGCCAAGATGCTTGGAGTGAGCCGTCCTACATTCTACGCCAAACTAAAAAAGTACGGACTCTGATGACCACGTTGACCGTCATATTGATTGTATTGGCCGCAGTGGTTATCACCGCAGTGATAGCGTTCATACTCACCCGTCGTAGTGACCGCCGCAAGGTGGCCTATATGATGGATGCCCTTGAGGATGGTGAACTAAACTTCTCTTTCCGTGACAAGAACCGTTTCAACCGTACCCTCAACCGCATACGTACCATATTTGAGCAGCAGCGGCAGCAGCACGAGCAGGACTCTTGGACCAAGCTTATCAGGGTGCTCACCCATGAGATAATGAACACCATATCGCCTGTGGCATCACTCAGCGACACCCTGTCCAAGTCAATGGATGAGAACGGCCACAGCCAGCTTGACGTAAAGGCCGGTCTTGAAACCATTTCGTCATCCTCCAAGAACCTTATCAAGTTTGTAGAGACCTACCGTCAGCTTAGCGGTGTGGCACGTCCGGTGCGCAAGGCCATAATGGTAGAGGAACTTATCAATAAGGTGTTCGCATTGGGCAATGAGATGGCTCCGAAGGGCGTTACATACCGGTTCCAAGCACAAGAACCAGACCTTATGATTTATGCCGATGAAGGGCAGATTTCCCAGATCCTGATAAACCTTGTCAAGAACGCCGTCCAGGCCGGCGCATCAGAAATAACAATCACAGGCAGTTTGGGACTTGAGGATGAGGTCATACTCAATGTGGCCAACAACGGACAACCCATATCCCCCGAGAGCCAGGAGCAGATATTCGTGCCGTTTTTCACCACCAAGAAAAAAGGCAGCGGCATAGGCCTCAGCATATCGCGTCAGATAATGCGCAACCACAACGGCAGCATAGAGCTCACCCGCAGTGACTCCACCGCCACTGTTTTCACACTTATTTTCCGTTGATTCTTTAGTGTAAAGGGTTTACACAAAAGTGTAAAGCTTTACACTTCTTTACACATTGCCAAAATGGAAATAACTCTGTAAATCAGTGTTTTACATTTTTGGCACGGAGGTTGCATTGTAAATGGTGTAAGTGTTTTACAATACAACTTTATTATGAACCTGAGACTTTTTTGTTTGACGATAGTTATGGCGGCGGGCGGTTCCGTAAGCCTGCACGGGCAGGTTATGGGCCTTAAGGACTGTATGGAATATGCCATATCAAACTCCACCAAGGTCCGGATACGGAACGCTGAGACCGCTGATGCCCGTATTGCACGGCGTGATGCCGTGCTCAGGGCATTCATGCCGTCCATCAGTGCCGACAGTTACGCCTACTATAACTTTGGCCGCAGCATAGACCCTCAGACCAACACCTATTTCAATCAGACATCGTTCCATAACAGCTACGGCATAAGTGCGGGCATCATACTATTTGACGGATTCAGCGCTGTCAACAATATGCGCATATCAAAAACGGGACTTGACATATCCCAGTCTCGTGAAAGGCAGGCCCAGGCCGATATCTGTCTGGCGGTGATGGAGGCATACTACAATTCGGTCTATTATTCCCGTCTGGCATCGGTTTATCAGGAGCGCGTAAATACCGTCCAGACTATGCTTGACAAGATACACCGTCAGGAGCAGCTTGGACAGAAAGGATATGCCGATGTCATCCAGGCAGAGTCTGATTTGGCAGACTCAGAATATGAGTTGGTCAATGCCCGTAACATGAGCCGTGACCAGCTCACCATACTCTCTGACCTGATGTTCTGGCCTGATGACAGACCGCTCCTTATAGATACGGTTCTTCCTCTTCCGGATAAGTTGCAGGATATGGCATTTGAATCCGCTGACGCAGCACTTGAAAACAATCCGGACTACAGGATTGCTGCAGCAAACCTGCTTAACAGCCAGAGGGAACTCAGCACAGCACGCTGGCAGCTGTTTCCCAAGCTCTCACTCTATGCCGGTTGGAACACCAACTACTTTACCATGGACGGCAGCACAACGGCACCATTTGCAGAGCAGTTCCGAAACAACAGCGGTGAGTACGTGCAGCTTTCGCTTTCCATCCCTCTGTTTGACAGACTGCAGAAACACTCCACGGTGGCACGTAAGCGTAACGCACTGACAGTAGCCCAGGCCGAGAAGGAGCAGAAGAGCCGTGAGATTGAACAGGAATACCGCCGTGCCACACAAGACTGCGAGGGTGCCATTGAGGCCTATCGTCAGGCTGCCGGTAAGGCTGACATTCAGGAGGAGGCCTACCGCCTGAACCTTAAGAAACTTGAGCAGGGGCTGGTGTCGCAGCTTGAGTTCAGGGCTATAAATGATGCATTGCTCAAGTCTAAGGCCGACCTCATGAACTCTCTTTTCAAACTGCTCATCAAACAGAGTGTAGTAAGATATTATGAGGGCGTTGATTATATTGACCAGAATAAATAGTAAGATAAAAACAACACAATATGGACAGGATAATAGAACGTAAGAAAGGTTTCGGGGCCGCTTTCACTAAGAGAGCGCTGCCGTACTGGCTGGGCGCCCTGTTTGTGGCGTTTATCATCTACCTGATTGCACGCCCCAATGACAAGACACTGCGCATATCAAAGGATACTGTTACCATATCCCAAGCACGTAAGGGTGAGTTCAATGACTACATCCGCATAAGCGGTCGCGTACAGCCCATGACCACCATACAACTCAGCCCCCAGGAGGGCGGTATAGTACAGGAGATACTCATTGAGGAGGGCTCACCAGTCAAGGCCGGCGATGCCATACTGGTTCTCTCCAATGACAACCTTGACCTGCAGATTCTTAACTCTGAGGCAGAGCTTGCCGAGAAGGAGAACATACTGCGCAACACACAGATACAGATGGAACAGCAGAAACTTGACGTGCGCCAGAACCAGTTGGAATACGGCACGCAGGTGGATCGTCTGCGCCGTGCTTACGAGCAGCAGAAATCTCTTTATGAGGATAAGCTCATAGCCCATGAGGAGTTTCTTAAGGCTCAGGAGGATTACCGCCTGGCACAGCAGAAATATGAACTGATAGATGAGCGTTCGCGTCAGGACAGCCTTTTCCGCGGCACACAGATAGACCGTATGGAAGAGAGCCTGGAGAACATGCAGCTCAATATGCAGATGATACGCAAGCGCAAGAGCAACCTGATAGTAAAAGCTCCCATAGACGGAGAGCTTGGCCTGCTTGATGTAGTGCTTGGCCAAAGCATAGCCAGCGGCACCAAGATAGGTCAGATAAACAGCGTAGGTGTATATAAGGTAGAGGCCCAGATTGACGAGCACTACATAGACCGTGTTGTGTCAGGCCTGGAGGCTACATTTGAGCGTCAGGGTGATACCTATTCAACCGTAATCCGCAAGGTCTACCCTGAGGTACGTGACGGCAAGTTCAAGGCTGATTTCAAGTTTTCCGGCCAGCAGCCCGATAACATTCGCGCCGGCCAGACCTACTATCTGAACCTGCAGCTGGGCCAGCCCGAAGAGGCTGTAATCATCCCGCGCGGTACCTTCTACCAGAAGACCGGCGGAAAGTGGATATATGTGGTTAACAAGGATGGCACCAAGGCCGTCAAGAGAGAGATACGCATAGGCCGCCAAAACCCGCAGTACTACGAGGTGCTTGAAGGCCTGCAGCCTGGTGAGAAAGTGATAACCTCCGGATATGACACATTCGGTGATAGTGATGTACTGGTATTCTGATAATAATTATGATATTTTTGAAAATATGATTAAGGTAACAAATCTAAGTAAAGTCTTCCGCATGGAAGAGATTGAGACAACCGCGCTTAACGGAGTATCGTTTGAAATCAAGGATGGTGAGTTTGTGGCTGTCATGGGCCCGTCGGGTTGCGGCAAATCCACTCTGCTTAATATCCTGGGACTGCTTGACAATCCCACATCGGGATCATACGAGTTGCTTGGTACAGAGGTTTCCACGCTTAAGGAGAAAGAGCGCACCCGTTTCCGTAAGGGAAACATAGGCTTTGTTTTCCAGAGCTTCAATCTGATTGATGAGCTTAATGTTTATGACAACATTGAACTGCCGCTCAAGTACCTGAACATAAGTGCATCGGAGCGCAAACGCCGCGTGACGGAGATAATGAAACGTATGGCTATAAGTCATCGCGCCCAGCATTTCCCACAGCAGCTCTCCGGCGGTCAGCAGCAGCGTGTGGCAATAGCACGTGCGGTTGTGGCCGGCCCCAAGCTGATACTGGCCGATGAGCCAACAGGTAACCTGGACTCCAAGAATGGCCGCGAGGTTATGAACCTGCTGCGTGAACTTAATGATGACGGCACGACAATCGTGATGGTGACACACTCACAGAAGGATGCCGCCATGGCCCAGCGCACCATAGACCTGTTTGATGGCCGCATAGTATCGGACGTGAAGAACGAGCTTTAATACCTGTATGAAGAGTTATCTTAAATTCTTGAGCCGCAACAAGCTCTACACAACTATTGAAGCGGTGGGGCTGGCTGTGAGCCTGGCGTTCGTGATCGTCATCGGCATATCGGTCATCGACCAATTGAGAATTCGAGGAAATGTACCGGAGGGGCTCAACTTGTATGCTCTTGGCCCGAACAGTTACGGTACGGAATACAGGAATCTTGAGACCCTTTCTTCCATTCCGGAAATCAAATCACTTGCGGCCGTAAAGCGCAGTGAGTTCCTGGTGAGCATGGACGGAGAAAAAAGCCTCGTCAATGCATTGGTTGCCGATCCCCTCATTCTGGATTATGTGCCCCAGTATGTAATCAGAGGGGATGTTTCCCAGTTCCGTGATGGAGTGGGAGTCTTGATTACCGAATCGGCCTCCAAGAAATGGTTTCCGGGGAAAGACCCGCTGGGCGAGTTTGTAACCATATCCAATCTGGATATAGAGGGGCAGGAAGAGACTCCGGTATCCGAACCCATAATTGCCATTATCGGGGATCCCTCGTATACTGCGCTTGACGATTTCGACCTCATGTTCAGCTTCCGGTCCAGGATTCCTGCTATAGTGGAACTGGTGGAATCGGACATTTTCAATGACGGATTGGGGCAATTTGTGAATGTTCTTGCGGACATGGTCCCAGGATTTGACCTTGAGGCCTTTTCTTCTAAATACAAGGACCTGCTTGACCGGTATCTCACACCCGATGAAAAGGAGAAAATGATGGCTGTTCCCTTCAGCGAACTCTTTTTCTCAAAAGACAACTATGAAGAGTTGCGCCAGGGAAACAGGCTGTATCTGACTATTCTTGTGATTTTGGGGCTCGTCCTTTTGTTGTCTGCCGTCCTTAACTACATGAATCTCAATCTTGCCATTTCCTCGGGCAGGGCGAAGGAAATGGCGACAAGGCAACTTGTAGGCGGGAGCCGGAGCTCGATCATCCTCAAGGTCATGGCAGAGTCCCTTTTTTTCACCCTTGTCTGCTATTTGTTTGCCATACTAATAGCCGTATGGGTGGCTCCGCTTCTTAACAATCTGAAACCGGAGGGCCTGTCTGTGCCTTTCCATGTGCCGCTGAGCGGAACCTTCATTTTGCTGTCGCTCGGCATTGTGGCAGTCATTGGAATTCTTTCCGGCCTTTTTCCGGCTCTTGCAATGGCGGCCTATCGTCCCCTGGATGTTGTCACGGGAAAGGTGCGGAGGAAACGCAAGATGGGAGCAAACCGTGTTTTCATTGTAGTTCAGTCGGTGCTATCGGTCCTGCTCATCGCCATGTCAATAACGCTGGAAGCGCAACTGAGTTTTATGCTCAGACAGGATACAGGTGCCTCACCGGTGAAGAATCTCTATCATTTCTGGCCGGGCCTGTATGAGCCGATGACGGGGCTCGGCAATGAACTCTCTTCCCACCCTCACATAAAGACCATCGGATATGGGGAAGGCTTCCCTACAAGACCTTGGGGCATTCAATCGGGGCCGGACGGGGCCTTTTACAGCACCATCGATTGTGACAGTACGGCTTTCCGCCTGCTTGGCTTCCGTGTAAAAGAGCAATGGGGGCCATCGATTCCGGGCACATTCTGGCTCAGCGAGAATGCGGCGAACTATATCGGCGTAAGCGAGGAGGACTCCGATCCCTCCCGCCTCTGGGGGCGGTATCCGAACCCTTCCGTCACATCCATCGGAGGCATCATTGAGAATTTCCGCGGAAGCCCTGTAAATGTAGCGCCGCGCATGGGATTCGGTGAAATGCATGAGCTTCTTTCCGTGAGCATCCGTCCTTCAGAAACTTTATCCGGTATCTGGATGGAAACGGACGGTGACCAGGCCGAATTCAGCCGCTGGTTCAAATCCACAGTAAGGTCTTACTATCTGGAAACCAAAGGTTTGTCCGATGTGTTATCACTTCCCGGCTCCATTTGCGGATATCTGGACGAGATTCTGGCCAGTGATTACGACGACTTCAAGCAGTATGTAAGGCTTGTTGAAGTGTTTACGCTGGTTGCCGTCATTCTTTCCATTCTGGGAATGATAGCCATGAGCGTATGGTATGCCAGTTCCAACGCCAAAACCGTTGCCATACGCAAGGTATTCGGAAGCACTGAGGCAGAAGAAGTGAAAAGGATTTCCGGAAGTTTCCTGCTGCATACCCTGATTTCCGTCGCTATCGGCATTCCGCTTGCCGTTTTGATGGTGGAAAGGTTCCTGGAGAATTATCCCGAGAGGATAAGCGGCTACTGGTGGATATTCGCTGCGACAACTTTGCTTTCTGTCGTGATTGCTCTTGTCTCCGTCTTCTGGCAGACGCTTAAGACGGCAAGGACGAATCCGGCCATAGAACTGAAGAAAGAATAATGTTGAGATTCCCGGATAAGCCGGGAATGACGATTATCTGAATGAAAACAAAAAGTGATATTCTAATCAAGGTGCTCTCCTTGGGCATCGGGTTGGCCGTGGGCATCGTGCTCATTGCAAAGGTGTTCTTTGAACTGAGTTACGACAGCTTCTACAAGGACATCGACCGGGTGTATTGTATTCGCACCTGGTACTCACAACATGGGGACGAACACGATTATGGCCAGGTGAGCGGCGCCGTATCGGTGGGCTTCATGAAAGAAGTTCCTGGCGTCAAGGTGGGTACGCGCACGACCTATTTGTTCAATGGCGATACCTATCTGGACGAGGAGGGAAACAAACTCAAAGGAACGCTCGTCTGTGCCGACACCTGTTTCTTCAAGGTCTTCGACCGGCCCATCCTCGCAGGAGACCCGGTGAGCGCTTTGGGGAAATGGGGTTGCGTGATGGTTTCACGGTCGTTTGCAGAAAAACTTGGAGGCGATGTCATCGGCAAGCAGATTTCCAACGCCGATATGGACGGCCTGAAAATGACTATCGAGGGCGTCTTTGAAGACTTTCCGAAGAATGGCAGCTTGGACTATGACATCCTCCTATCCATGGAGACCTACGGAAAGCAGAGCACCGACAACTGGAACGGCAACGACCGGTATAAGGGCTATGTGAAGCTGGCTCCTGGCGTGGATCCTGCAACGCTTACGGATGCTATCCGCAAGATGCAGGAGGCCCATCAGCCGCTGGAGCGTATAGAGGCCCATGGAAACACTTTTCGCTATTTCCTGAAACCTTTCAGTTCCATGCACACATCGGCCCCGGAAGTACGTCAACAGGTGATTTTACTATCCATAGTGGCAGCCCTGCTCATCCTGATTTCCCTGCTGAACTACATCCTGATTGTGATTTCTTCCCTGGTGAAACGCTCCAAGGAAGTGGGCGTGCGCAAGTGCTACGGCGCTGAGGGTAAGCACATCTACGGGATGCTGTCGAAGGAAGCCTCTACCCATATCTTGCTTTCCATGGGCCTTGCGGCCGTTATCATCTTCGCCGGCAGGGGGATTGTTGAGAATCTTCTGGGGGTACCTTTCCAGACGCTGTTGGTGCCTCAGAGCATTATGGCCATCCTCGCCGTGCTGGTATTCGTACTTGTCATTTCCATCGTGGTTCCCGCAGAGTTGTATCAGCGGATTCCAGTGTATGCTGCGCTTAAAAACTATACCGAGAACTCTCGGAACTGGAAACTCGGTCTCCTGGGCGTGCAGGTGCTTATCAACGTGTTTCTGGTGGTGATGATGCTTATCATCGGCCGGCAGTACCAAAAGGTGTCCCATGCCGAAACGGGTTATGACTACAAGGACCTCTATTATTTCGTTATGTTCGACGGTGACCGTCAGGCGCAGGTCCGTGCCGCTGAAGCGCTCCGGCGTATTCCGGAGGTGGCGGGGGTTGCCGCCAGCTACAACCTGCCGTATGCGGGCTCCAATGGCGACAACGTGTATTTGCCCGACGATGACCGCGAACTCTTCAATATTGCCGACCAGTACGAATGCTCTGAAGGCTTCTACGACCTGATGGGCATTGAGTTCCTGGAAGGCCGTGCACCTAGAGACTCTTCAGAAATCGTTGTAGATGAGAAGTTTGTGAAGAAGATAGCCGAGTTTACGGACTGGAGCGATGGCGCCGTGGGCAAGCAAGTGTTCATTACCGGTCACGACCGCTCACGCGATTCGGAGCTGAGTTATTTCACCATTTCAGGTGTGTACAAGAGTTACCTTATCGGCAATCTGCAGGGTGTAGACCAGCGCCCGAGCGCCCTGTTCTACGGCGAGATTGGCTCGATGTCTTCGTGGATGCCGCATATCCTGTTCAAGGTGCGTCCGGATGCGCTGGAGAAAGTGCGCGGAGCTTTGAACGAGGCGCTGCCTGATAAGGAAATCAACATCGTTTCTTACGAGGAAGAGATGCGTGCCGCCTATGCCGACAGTAAGAAAATGCGCAATACGATGGCGCTGGGAGCCGTGTTCTCCCTGCTGATTGCGCTGCTGGGCCTTATCGGCTTCATCAAGGATGAAAGCCTGCGCCGCAGCAAGGAAATGGCCGTGCGCAAGATCAACGGCGCTACTACCAAGGACATACTGAGCGTCTTCGCGAAGGACATCATGAAACTGTCCGCAGTGATGGCCGTCATCGCCTGCGTGGCCGCCTACTTTGTGGCCCATAAGTGGCTGGAGCAGTTTGCCGAAAAGGTGTCGCTGAATCCGCTCTACTTCATTGGAGGTGCAGCCCTGGTGCTGCTGATTGTGCTGGGCGTGGTGGTGCTGAACTGCCTGAAGATTGCCAGGGCCAATCCGGTGGAATCGCTTAAGAACGAGTAGTATGAAGAGTTATCTGAAATTCCTATCCCGCAATAAGTTATACACCGCCATCGAGGCGGTGGGGCTGGCTGTGAGTCTGGCGTTTGTAATCATCATAGGTTCCTATGTATGGCAGCAATATGCCGTGACGTGGGAGAATCCAGACCGGGAGCGGGTTTATGTGCCTGGGACGCCGGGATTCCCTGCGTTGACTTATGGCTTTCCTGATGCCATTGGGGACATTCCGGAAATCGAGTCCATTTCCAGGATGTGCAATGTAGTGGTACATCCAGTCATTCGGGGAGAGAATACGGAGGCAGAAAGCGTAGGCGTAGAACCGGCGTTCTTTGAGATATGTCCTCAGTTCCGCTTTGTGGAAGGCTCCGCAGATGTACTTTCAGCTCCGACCAATGCCATTCTTTCAGCCTCTTTTGCCAGAAAGCACAGCCTTTCGGTAGGTGATGCTCTTGACATCAGTGGGAGCAGCTATGTGGTGGGTGCCATATTGGAGGACCTTAAGGGTACGGTCATCAAGCCTTATGATATATTCCTAAATGCAGCTGTTTACAAAGACGAGTGGCAGCCATTCGATAATTACGGAAGTACGGTCACACTGATCAAGGTCCGGCCCGGGAGTGACAGAAAAGAGCTATTTGATAAACTTGAGGGTGTTTGCAAGGATGTTTATTCAAGTATCTATGGCCAATCTTTCTTTGAACATCTGGAACTCTCACGTTATGATGAATTGTTTTTCAAGGAGACGGAGGGCTTTTTCAGACATGGAGACAAAGCGACACTCAGGGTTCTGATGCTGGTTGGGCTTCTGCTCCTTCTTTCGGCCATTCTGAACTACATCAACCTGTCTGTCGCACTCACCGGAAAGAGGGCAA
>Ga0256405_10002433_pt1 | contig 42868 bp, 37 predicted proteins | sample RumenRJG_02DNA_FD_189096 | JGI IMG/M metagenome (GOLD analysis project Ga0256405, IMG submission 189096) | Bovine rumen microbial communities from Lethbridge, Alberta, Canada - RJG_02 | ecosystem: Host-associated > Mammals > Digestive system > Stomach > Rumen | place: Canada: Alberta... | reverse complement strand
TAGTCCATCACTTAATTTGTTTCACCTAAATTCCGCAGCACTTTAATTTAACTTTCTTTATAAGTACCTGAGCAACAAAAAGTTCTTCGACGCGCGAAGCGGCAAAGCCGAGCGGCTCAGGATTTGGTCATGTCAGAAATTTCACTTACCTTAGTGCTGCAAATCAAGACAAGCAAAAATCGTCAATGACATGGCAAAGGTACAACAAAAATCTGAGAATATCACTCCTTTAGGAGGAATATTTCATGTGAGAGAGCTTTTTTCCCGTTACGTCGGCCCCGTTATCGACGAAGTGTTGGGTCTCCGGTGCACGTCATACGGCTATCAATACAGCGAGATTGCGGGTTCGCGATCAGGGGGACGATCAGGGGGACAGGTCATTGATCTTTTATTTTGAAAGGGGAAGGGATTCGGGAGTCAAAGCGACTTCCGTTTTTTCGTCTGGCTAGGGCACGTCGATCAAGGGCACGTCAATCGCCTAAAGATCCTTCCACATCTTATATACAACAGCATAGGTCAATCCGCAGACACGAACCATCTGACGTGGACCTGCTCCAAGTTCACGCATCTCGTCACGGACTATATCTTTCTGTCTATCCTTAGTGTGGAGTTGGAATTCTGGAATAATCTTTTGCTGTCTTTACCAATCCTGTCTTTACGGGATTCTGATGGATATAGCGAAAAAGTGTCAGGAAATAGCCAGAGTCATTACACGGCTCGCTCTTGAAACGATCCTGAAGGAGATGACCTATACGGCCATATTTCTTGTTGTAATACGGCACATAGCATGAAGCGATGGATTTCACTACCTCACCCACCTTCAAACTCTTTTCGGCAATCAACAGATGGACATGATTGGGCATCAGGCAATAGGCGTAGATGTAACAAGGAACCGCTGACATCATTTTGATGAAAGTCCAGTAGTCTTTGGTATCATCAAAAATGTCCTGACGGTTAATACCGCGCAGCATCACATGATAGATGCCTGTTCCGCTTGATTCTCTTGGCTTTCTTGGCATAATACTAAATTTAAAGATTATACAAAAACGCTGCAAAGATACAACTTATTATGGGAATTCACAAACTTTTTGGAGAAAAAAAATCAATGACCTGTCCCCTTGATCCCTCCCCTTGATCCCTTGCAAACGTTTGCATCGACGTTTTATATCTTTTTAAGCAAAAAAAGAACAACGTATTAAAAAGTATCCTACCTTTGCACCAAGTTTGAAATTTCACTGTAAGATGAAGCTATTTGAATTTACCCAGCGTTTTCCCGACGAGGCCTCCTGCGAGTCTTATCTCAAGGCTCAACGTGAGAAGTCTGGTATTGTTTGCAAGAAGTGCGGTTGCCACAAGAACTATTGGGACAGCCATAACAAGTGCTGGCGTTGCTCCAAATGCGGGCATGAGACCACATTGACGGCAGATACAGTAATGCACAACAGCAAATTGCCCCTTATGTACTGGTTCAAGGCAATCCATAATTTTATATATCCTTACACAAAACAATCAATTAAAAACATCGGTATGAGAAAGATTTTTTTACAATCAGTTATCGCCCTAAGTGCTATTACAGCATTTATGTCGTGTTCGAAAGACATTGAAGCATTCAACGCTTCTGCCATCGAAGAAAAACAGAAAAATGATTACGCTTCGAGTTTCGTAGCGAAGTATGGTCCTATTGATCCTAACCAGTCTTGGGACTTCACAACAGGTGAGCGCCGGTTGGCTACTCGTGGTGCTACAACCATCTCAACCACAATCATGGAGAATGGTATCAGCTGGGGAGATCCGTCGAAAATCAAGGTAACAGCTGGCAATGCCAATTGGCTGGAATCTTTTATTCAGGTTAATAGTGATAATGTTACCGAAAAGAATGGAGCCCTACTGAACGCGATGGTGAAAGCCCTGCCTGAAAAACAAAAACAAAATGGAAAGCCTGTCGTTTTGGTGGCTCCTTCCAGCGGTTTCTGGATATATCCTTTGTTCAGCGGCGGTGTTCTGACATACGACCTGATGGTAAAGGTGGGCGATCAGGAGCCTGTCAAAGTATTCACCAAGGACTGGATCAACTTCCAGACTGTCAATGGCATGCAGAAAGTGATTAATAAAGATGGTAAATATGTAGAAGACGGAACTGTCAATATGAAGGGCATCTACATTGAGGCTCCTGTCGGTACAGCTATCGAAGTATATATTGACAATATTTACTGCTATACGAAGGCCGCAGGTAATGCATACGAAAAAGCATTTCCATCACCTGCTGGCACCACCAACGGACGTGCCATCTATGTGGGTATCGACGAGGGCATCCGTCCTGAGATTGAAGGCGTAACGCTGAAAGAGAATGCCGTCATCAAGTATATCGGTATCGAGGATATTTCAGCAGGTGCTCCTATGTCAGGCGACAACGACTTTAACGATCTCGTGTTGGCTGTTATCGGTAATCCCGATGTACCCCAGGAGAAGATTATCACTGAGGACCATTATGAGGTGAAGACCTGCGTGCCCAAGCGTTATATGATTGAGGATCTTGGTTCGATTGGCGACTTCGACTTCAACGATATCGTGGTAGATGTTGAAGACTATACCGTTGAGACCCACAAGGTAAGTTACGAGAACGGCGTCATCAAGACCGACGAGGTGGAAAGCACCAAGTCCGCCCCCTCTAAGGCAGTTATTCGCGCGCTGGGTGGTACAATAGACTTTGAACTGCAAATTGGCGATACCAAGTGGAAGAAGAGCGAGAACGGCTTCGAAGTGACAACCATGTACAACACGCAGGGAACCATTGACTACGATAAAGTGCTGGCCGAGTTTGAAGTATCGGGATGGAACGCCGGCGCCAACAATATCTCTGTCACAGTAACGGAGAAGAGTGGCAACGTCTTTACCATCACGTTCCCCAAGAAGGGCACAGCCCCGATGATCATCGCGGTTGATCCCACACAGAAATGGATGGGTGAGCGCAAAAGCGTGCCTAGCTCTTGGTTCTATACAGAGTAACATCTTTAAACAAAATACGCAACGGAGTCCATGCCTTTTCACTAGGCATGGGCTCTTTATGTAAAATGAGGCACAAACTCAAAAAGAAGTGCTTTTTCTTGGTGGTTTGGGAATTATTTCGTAATTTCGCAGCCGAAAATACGAAGTAGCAATGATGAATATAGCAATTTTTGTTTCAGGCAGCGGGTCTAACTGCGAGAACCTGATCAGATACTTTACCGACTCCGAGAGCGCGAGATCAGGGGGACAGGTCATTGATCTTTTATTTTGAAAGGGGAAGGGATTCGGGAGTCAAAGCGACTTCCGTTTTTTCGTCTGGCTAGGGCACGTCGATCAAGGGCACGTCAATCGCCTAAAGATCCTTCCACATCTTATATACAACAGCATAGGTCAATCCGCAGACACGAACCATCTGACGTGGACCTGCTCCAAGTTCACGCATCTCGTCACGGACTATATCTTTCTGTCTATCCTTAGTGTGGAGTTGGAATTCTGGAATAATCTTTTGCTGTCTTTACCAATCCTGTCTTTACGGGATTCTGATGGATATAGCGAAAAAGTGTCAGGAAATAGCCAGAGTCATTACACGGCTCGCTCTTGAAACGATCCTGAAGGAGATGACCTATACGGCCATATTTCTTGTTGTAATACGGCACATAGCATGAAGCGATGGATTTCACTACCTCACCCACCTTCAAACTCTTTTCGGCAATCAACAGATGGACATGATTGGGCATCAGGCAATAGGCGTAGATGTAACAAGGAACCGCTGACATCATTTTGATGAAAGTCCAGTAGTCTTTGGTATCATCAAAAATGTCCTGACGGTTAATACCGCGCAGCATCACATGATAGATGCCTGTTCCGCTTGATTCTCTTGGCTTTCTTGGCATAATACTAAATTTAAAGATTATACAAAAACGCTGCAAAGATACAACTTATTATGGGAATTCACAAACTTTTTGGAGAAAAAAATCAATGACCTGTCCCCTTTATTCCTATCCCCTTGATTCCTACAGGCCAAACTACAACTGAAATACAGCGACCTGCCTGTCTGGCAGATCGCTGAATCTTTGAACTTCCCTAATCCTTCGTTCTTCTCCAAGTTCTTCAAGCGCGAGACGGGGATGACTCCCAATGAGTTTAGACTGGGATAAAAAGTTGTAGTCATTTATTAGTCTCATGTATTTTCTCCTTCAGTTTCTTGTTTTCTGCCTGCCATTCGGCATTGCTTTTGCTCACCCAATCGTTCATCCATTTCAGCTTGCTGTTGGTATCGACCAGATGTTTGTTGGTGTCTTCCAATTGTTGGCGTGCTGCTTTCAGTTGCTTTCGCTGCCTGAAGAGACAGAACAAAACGATGACAAAGAATATAGACAGTAGCGACACTACGCCTCCCCAAATAGTCAGAATACGGCTTTTGTGCAGGATTTTGGCCTCATAACTATCCTCGATGGCCGTTAGCAACGGGGCAATCTGCCACGAGCGCATACGAGGAGAATACCGCCGGTTGCACTCCCAGGTGAAACTGATGTAACGGCTGGCGCGCTCGGTGGCGCCTTCTGCTTCGAGCAGTTCGGCTAGAGCGATAAGCGACATCTGGTCGAGCACGGCATTACGCACATCGTCCAGAGCCGAACGGCAGAGCCAGTACTTGGCCATCTCCATATCGCCCATCTCGCGGTAGATGGTATAGCGGCTGTAGCACACGATGGCGTTTTCGTGGGAACCGTCTGTCGTCATGTTCAGCCGCTGCGTGTTCATCTTCAGGGCCTCTTCCAGCCGCCCTTCGCCCACCAGTTGCGGCTCGCGATGTCGGCAATACGTCTCGGAGCCTTCGGGGGCTGTCGCCAGCAGACTGTCCATATAGCAGGCGTACAACTCACCGAACTCCTGACGCATCTGCTGGAGTTGGGTGTTATTGGAGAGATTGTTGTAAACCATCATGTAAGCCCTGTAATAGGTGACGAGAGCTTCGCCGGACAGTGCGTGCGGACTCATTCTGCCGAGCAGCGTCAGCGACTCTGTCTGAGAGCCGAGGAAGGTGCAGAGATAGGCCAGTCGGGCCATGCACTCGCCCTCAATCTCGTTGTAGCCGTCTTGGCGTGCCAGCTCCAGAGCCCGTTCGGTGTACACCTGTGCAGAATCGCCACAGAACGACTCATACATTCTGCTAATCTCCATCAGTTGCATCAGTCGCTGTTCCTCGTTGGCGGTTTCTAAGGCCTGTTTGGCTTTGCTTATTTTCTCTTCATAATCGGCAATATAGCGTGGCGACTGGCTGATAGCCTCGTCTATCTGCCGGTACATATCGGGCAGGTCTATGTTTTTGACTCCCTGAGGGTCTTGTGCCAAAGCTACCAATGACATCAGGAAACTAAACAGGAAAAAACTAAAAACTCGTTTCATGTCGTCTGTCTTTTATAAACCCTAAATTCCGCAGCACTTTAGTTTAACTTTGTTTATAAGTTCCTGAGCAACAAAAAGTTCTTGCTGTGGCAAGCGGCAGAGCCGAGCGGCCCAGGATTTTGCCATGTCAGATTTTTCACTTACCTTAGTGCTGCGTTTCAAGACAAGCAAAAAAATCTTCAATGACATGGCAAAGGTAAGCATAAAATCTGAGAAAATCACCGCTTTTGGCGGAATATTTTTCGTCTTGGACAAATTTGACCGTATTCTGTTCTCCGTAACCTCTCGACCTTACGGGGTAAGGGGGAACTAGTTCATGTCCCGTCGGATTACGTGCTTGTATGGCAAAAAAAAAACAGACAGGCATGTCTCAAATGACGGCAAGACTAGACCGTTGAAAAATTATCTGCGGATTTTAGGAACAGTATAAACATTAAAAAATAAAGATTATGAAACAGCAGAATGAAATGAGCACCCGCGCTCTCACAATGGAAGAGTTGGAGAATGTAAATGGTGGTATTCGCGTTAAGAGCAATGGTGGTGAGACTGATCCACGTAAGAAGACATTCGAGGTTCGTGTATAATGAACATTACCACAAAGAGACTAAAAACTAGGCGTCCTGGAAAGTCATTCCAGAACGCTCTTTTTTTTTGTTTAGTACCCAATACATGATACCGTTCCCATCGCTGTCAGAATCGCCGTCGCAATAGAGGCGATAATCTGCACAACCCACTTAAAAGTTTCCTTCTTCGTCATACGCTTTAGCTTTTAATGATCAGTAAACTAAGGGGGGGAGAGCCGGAGCCCTCGCCCCTAAAGGTTAATCGCCTTCGCCCGGAATGGTCGAGCCACCGCCAGTGTCAGTGCCGCCACCGCTCTGCGTGCTGCCACCACCTGCGGTCTCTGAGCCTGTCGAAGAGCCACCGCCCAGCTCAGCAGCCTTGGCTTCGGCAATCTGCTTGGCTGCAGCGTCAGTCCAGCCCAGCTTGGCCACCTTGTTCAGTTCCTCACGGGTGTACTCGCCAGTAGCCTGAGCAAGCAGCTTCAGCGAAGCGACTGCAGGACCAGTCAGATCGTTCTGCTTGGTCTTCGGGTTGTAGAGTGATCCGAGCGAAGCCGAGATGGTCTTGTCGGAGTCCTTGTCATACAGCTTGGAGCAGCCGTTACCGATGACGCTCACCTTGAAGATCGCCAGGTCGTCCACCTTGACGGTGTTACCCATCAGCGTCTGCTCACGCGTACACTTCACGAAGTCGCGGAGGATACCCTCGATGGTGCCTTCCGAGAAAGGCGTGTTGTGCTCGGCCATGTGTTTTGCCATCAGGTGAATGTCGAGCGTTTCCTTGTAGCTCACGCGAGGATAGTACTTGCCGTAGGCCTCGCTGGAGTGGTTGTTGTTTTTTGAAAGATACAGTTCAATCATCTTCTTTTGTTGTTTAAATTGGTTAAAGTTTAAGTTGTTAATTCACGTTGTCTCCGGTACTCCTCCAGCCTGCGCACTGCCTTTGTTTTCCTTTGACACTGCAAAGATAGCAAATAATTATTTGGCATTACAAGTTCTTGCAAGTTGTTGCAAATTATTGCTACTTATTCATTCGTTTTTCTCGGAATAATTTCGTAAATTTGCACCATAAAACAATAAACAATAAAAACGATGGAAAAAACGATCAGAACTTTCGGGCGCAGCGAGCTCGCCCAACAGTACTTCCCCCAGATCTCGCCCATGTCAGCATGGCGCAAGTTCCGGGAGTGGCTTGTCCTTAATCCCAGCCTTCGTAGTCTGGCTTCAGTCACGCGTCGCACGTTCACGCCAGCAGAGGTACAGCTTATCTACACAGAGTTGGGAGAGCCGTAGAAATAATCACTTCTCAGATTTTCTGAGAATCTTATTTCAGAGTAAGAGCCATTTGTCACTGTGATAAGTGGCTCTAATTTTACTATACTCTAATATATTGATTATCAATCATTTATTGATTAGGTTTACAATAATCTGTTTCGTGTTTCATGTTTCAAAATGCATATTAGGAATTGACTCAAACTACCTATATAAATATTATATTAATAATAATATTATAATATTATTATTAATATAATATTTTGAGCATCTATCCACAATTTACTACATAATTAATTTTAGGTTTTGAAACATGAAACATGAAACAAAGCTGCCGCCAAAAATCTCAAAATCTCAAATCTCAAAATAGACTTTTCAAAAGTCTCAAATAGAGTAATATTTATATTAATATAATAATATATTATAATATATTATTATATTAATTAATTTTGAAGAGATTTTGAATTCAAAATGAATTTTAGTTTTGAGATTTGAGATTTGAGATTTTGAGATTTTGCTGCCTGCATATTGTGCCATTCGAAACGGCACAAATCCCTGCAAGCCTTGTGGAAATAACATTTCTATGAAAAATCTCTTTTCTTTCGGAAAATAATTGTATCTTTGCCATGTCAATAACAAATAAGTATATTTGTAATCTAAAAGAATAAATATGGCAAAAAGAAGAGAAATAAGAAATAGCACAGCTGAGTTCCTGATATTCCAGATAGAGGGAAAGGAACAAGGTATTGAAGTGTACTATAAAGACGAAAACATCTGGGCTACTCAGAAAGCAATGGCTACATTGTTTGATGTCAATGTTCCTGCTATCAGTAAACATCTGAAGAATATATTTGAGTCAGGTGAGTTGAAGGATGATGCAGTTGTTTCCAAAATGGAAATAACTGCTTCTGACGGTAAGCGCTATCAGACGCAATTCTATTCACTCGATGCTATCATCGCCGTAGGCTACCGAGTAAATAGCATACGAGCTACGCAGTTCCGCCAATGGGCTACGAGCGTATTGCGAGAGTATGCCATTCGTGGCTATGTACTCGATAGGAAGCGTATGGAAAATGGTACATTCCTCGATGAGGACTATTTCGAGCATCTGTTGGCAGAGATCAGGGAGATACGACTCTCTGAACGCCGTTTCTATCAGAAACTGACAGACATTTATGCTACAGCCATAGATTACAACCGTGATGCTCCTACCACGAAGATGTTCTTCAAGATGATGCAGAATAAAATGCACTATGCTGTGCATGGGCATACGGCTGCAGAACTGATTGTGGAGCGTGCAGATGCAGAGCAGGAGCACATGGGACTCACTACCTGGGAGAATGCGCCTGACGGTAAGATTGTGAAGACGGATGTGTCGATAGCCAAGAACTATCTGAAGGAGATGGAACTGGCAGACATGGGACAGCTAGTGAATGGTGTACTCGAACTGGCAGAACGTATGGCTAAACGCCATATCCCCATGACGATGGAAGACTGGGCCAAGCAGATTGACACTATCCTTGCAGCAGGTGGCAATGAGGTGCTTCAGAGTCCTGGCAAGGTGACAGCAGAAGAGGCGAAGGAGCATGCTGAGACAGAATTTGAGAAGTACCGTATTCTGCAAGACCGCCTCTTCCAGAGCGACTTTGACAGATTCTTGGGCGAATTACCCTTTATCGATGAAACTGATACAAAATGATCATCGTCGAGTCGAAACGGAAAATTTGAACTTGCCTTATTTTTAATAGTCATATTCTATGCAACAGAGGATCTTGTATTATATTTCACCTTTTAATTTTGGCGAATTCGCCACATTAACAAAAATGTGTTTCTTACATTAACGCATGTAGGGCCTGCATCACTGCGGGCCCTACATACATCATTACTAACCTAAAATAAAATGCACTATGAAAAAAGAAAATTCAATCTAACCTGTTTTATAACTAACGTTTAATTCTTAATTGCATAGAATTTTGGGGATATGTTGATGCATTTCAAAAATAATGCTTACCTTTGCACCGCAATTCAGAAAGACAGGCGTGAGCAGTAAAACGATAGAAAGACAAGATAGTCGGAGGGTGGAGATCGCCCGTGGCCTGCGTGACGGCATCCCCATTGCCTTGGGGTATTTTGCCGTCGCTTTCTCGTTGGGTATCATTGCCAAGAAGGCAGGACTGACGGCCATCATGGGTTTCGTGAGCAGCTTCTTCACGCGGGCCTCGGCGGGAGAGTATGGTGTCTATACGCTGGTGGCTATCAATGCTGCATACGTCGAAGTGATAGCGATGTGCCTGGTGACGAACCTGCGCTATATGCTGATGAGTGCGGCTCTCTCGCAGAAAATCGCGCCCGCCACCTCATGGGTGCACCGTCTGCTGATGGCCTGTTGTATCACGGACGAGGTGTTTGGCATCTCCGTGAGCCGTCAGGGTTATACGCCGCCTGCCTATACCTATTCTGCTGCCTTGATATCGACGCTCTTCTGGGCATCGGGCTGTGCTGCGGGCATCGTGGCTGGCGGGATGCTGCCTGCGCCCATCGTCTCGGCGCTCAGCGTAGCGCTCTACGGCATGTTCCTGGCTATCATCATGCCGTCGGCACGGGCAGACCGTAACGTGCTCTACGCCCTGATAGCCTGTGTGGTGCTGAGTGGCGGCTGCAGTGTGGCGCCCGTCGTGAGCGAGTGGAGCAGTGGTACGCGTACCATCGTGCTGACCATCGTGATCTCTGCGGTGGCAGCGTGGTTGAAACCTATTAACGTGAACGACGATGGAGAAGCATAGTATCATCCTCTATATCCTGCTCGGCATCCTCGTGACGAATCTCATCCGCGTGTTGCCGATGGTGCTGATCAAAGGTCAGATACGTAATCAGTTTGTGCGCAGTTTCCTTTACTATGTGCCTTACGTGACGCTGGCGGTGATGACCTTCCCTGATATCATCCATACGACGATGACGCCTGTATCGGGCGTCGTGGCCCTGATTGTGGGCGTCGTGGCGGCCTGGTTCAGGTTCGGACTGTTCCCTGTGGCGGCCATCTGTTGTGCGGTTACCTACCTGATAGAGCACTTTATTTGACAAGAAAAACGCACATTATTATATAAAAAAGCATTAAAAGTTTGTACATATTAAAATAAAGGCCTACCTTTGCACCCCGAAAAGATTGTATCAAACCATTGAAATTGAAATGAGAAAAACAATTTTTGATCTGTTGAATCGTAAGGGCACACTTCCTGTGAGTATGCTGACAGCTTACGATTACAACACCGCCCGTGCCATCGACGAGGCAGGAATCGACATGATTCTGGTGGGCGACTCACTCGGTAATGTGATGCTGGGGTATGAGAACACACTGGCTGTAACGGTGGACGACATGATCCATCATGGAAAGGCCGTCTGCCGTGGGGCTAAAGAGGCCTTTGTGGTGATTGACATGCCGTTTATGTCGTATCAGGCCTCAGTAGAGGACGCTGTGCGCAACGCAGGACGCATCATCAAGGAGACGGACTGTCAGGCTGTGAAGCTGGAGGGCGGCGTGGAATACGCAGACCGCATCCGCGCCATCGTGGCAGCAGGTATCCCTGTGGTGGCTCATATCGGACTGACGCCGCAGTCGGTGAATGCGCTGGGCGGCTATAAGGTGCAAGGCAAATCGCTGGAGCAGGCGCACAAGTTACTCGAAGACGCGAAGGCTGTCGAAGAGGCTGGTGCCTTTGCCATCACGCTGGAGTGCGTGCCCGAGGCGCTGGCAAAGCTCGTGACGGAGCAGACACAGGCGCTGACCATCGGCATCGGCGCTGGCAAGTACTGCGACGGACAGGTGCTGGTGTATCAGGATATGGTGGGCTATAGAGACGGCTTCACACCTAAGTTCGTGAAGAAGTATGCCGACGTGCACAGCGTGATGCTGGAGGCCTTCCGGCAGTACAAGCAGGACTGCGAACAGCGCAGTTTCCCTGAGGTAAGCCAAACCTATAAGATCGCCGACGAGGTGATGGAGACACTGACAAAAGAGCAACATCAAATAAGAACTTATAATCATGAAAGTAGTAAAGACCGTAAAGGAGGTAAGAGAGATTGTAGCAGGCTGGCGCAAGGAAGGACTGACAGTAGGACTGGTGCCCACGATGGGATTCCTGCATGAAGGTCATCAGAGTTTGATTCGTAAGTCGGCAAGTCAGAACGACCGTACGGTGGTGTCTGTCTTTGTCAATCCCATACAGTTTGGTCCCAACGAGGATCTGGAGGCCTATCCACGCGACTTGAACCGCGACATGCAGAAGGTGGAGGAGGCTGGCGGCAACCTGATCTTCAATCCGGAGCCTTCGGAGATGTATCCTGGTCACTTTACATCGTTTATCGACACGACGGAGACGACAGAGCTGCTTTGCGGCGCTGTGCGCCCCATCCATTTCCGTGGCGTGTGTACGGTGGTAGGCAAGCTCTTCAATATCGTTTGTCCTGACAAGGCCTATTTCGGACAGAAGGACGCCCAGCAGCTGGCTACGGTGAAGCGTTTTGTGCGCGACCTGAACTTCCCTGTGGAGATTGTGGCTTGTCCGATTGTCAGAGAGGCTGACGGACTGGCAAAGTCGAGTCGTAATACCTATCTGAATGCCGAGGAGCGCAAGGCAGCCCTGATCCTCTCACAGAGCCTGAAGAAAGGCCGTGAGGCCATTGAGGCTGGCGAGCGCGACAGTCAGAAGGTGATCGACCTCATCCGTAAGAATCTCGAGACAGAACCGCTGGCCCGTATTGACTACGTGGAGGTGGTGGACTTCGAGAATGTCCAGCGCACGGCGAAGATCGAGGGTGAGACGCTCGTGGCTATCGCCGTCTATATCGGGAAGACCCGTCTGATTGATAATTTCATCGTGAATCAATAATACTGAGCGACAATGAATATCACGCTGCTGAAAGCGAAAATCCACCGTGCGGTGGTGACGCAGGCCGACCTCGACTATGTGGGTAGTATTACCATCGACTCGCACCTGTTGCGCGAAGCCGGCATCATGGAATATGAGAAGGTGGAGATCGCCGACATCGACAACGGCAGTCGTTTTGCCACCTATGCCATCGCTGGTGAGGAGGGTTCGGGCATCATCTGCCTGAACGGTGCTGCCGCAAAGTGTGTCAACGTGGGCGACAAGGTGATCATCATGGCCTATGCCGACATGACGCCTGAGGAGGCTAAGGCACACAAGCCCGTGGTGCTCTTCGTGGACGATGAGAATCGTATCGTTCGCAAGGCTAACTACGAGAAGCACGGTTTGTTAAGGGAACAGTGAATTATGTTGACAGGAAAGACCATCGTTCTGGGTGTGACGGGCAGTATCGCCGCCTATAAGATTGCCAATCTGGCATCGATGCTGGTGAAGTTGAATGCTGACGTGCATGTGATCATGACGCAGAATGCAACGCACTTCATCACGCCGATGACGTTTGAGACGCTGACGAACAACAAGTGCATCGTGGATACTTTCGACCGTAACTTCAACTTCGACGTGAAGCACGTGTCGCTGGCCAAGCGGGGAGACCTCTTCCTGGTGGCTCCCTGTACGGCTAACGTCATCGGCAAGGTGGCTAATGGCATCTGCGACGACATGCTCACGACGACCATCATGGCGACGAAGGCGCCTGTGCTCTTCTCGCCGGCAATGAATACGGGCATGTGGGAGAATCCTGTGTTGCAGGATAACCTGAAGAAGCTGCAACACTATGGCTATCACGTGATTGAGCCCGTCGTGGGGCGTCTGGCCTGTGGCGATACGGGCAGTGGAAAGATGCCTTCGGAGGAGACGCTGCTGGAGCACATCCTGTTGCATCTGGCGCGAGAGAAAGACCTCAAGGGTAAGCGGCTGCTCATCACGGCTGGTCCTACGCAGGAGGCTATCGATCCCGTGCGTTTCATCAGCAATCGCTCTTCTGGCAAGATGGGCTATGCGCTGGCGAAGATGGCCGTGCTTCGTGGTGCTCAGGTCACGCTGGTCTCGGGGCCCGTGAGCATCGCTCCTTTCGCTGGTATAGAGACGGTGGCCGTCAGAAGTGCGCAGCAGATGTTTGAGGCCGTCAGTGAGCGGAGTGCTGAAAGTGATGTCGTCATCATGTGCAGTGCCGTAGCTGATTACAAGCCTGCCAGTTATTCGGAGCAGAAGATGAAAAAGAGCGACAACGACATGAGTATTCCTCTTACGCGGACACAAGATATCCTGGGTTGGCTTGGCGATCATAAGCAGGCAGGACAAGTGCTCGTGGGCTTCTCGATGGAGACGGAAAACCTGATAGAGAACTCACGTCGGAAACTGACGAAGAAGCATGCAGACCTCATCTGTGCCAACTCGATAGCCTCTGAGCAGACAGGCTTCGCGGTGGATACGAATAAGGTGACGCTCATCACGCAGGAGAACGTCACAGAACTGCCGCTCTGTACGAAAGAGGAGACGGCAGACCTGATACTCGACAGCATCAAAGACTACATCAAAAACTGACTATCGCTTCATGCATTTACTGATAGACATCGGCAATTCTACCATCGTGGTGGCCATCGCAGACCAGGATGGGCAGATCGTCCACACCTGGCGCTTCAAGACCCGCAAGGAGGAGACGGTGACCTATTTCCGTTATGAACTGAAACAGGGACTGCGGAAATACGGGGTGACTCCCGACGATGTAGAGAGCGTGACAGTATCCTCGGTGGTGCCTGAGGTGGACGACGATGTGGCGCAGGCTGTCGGCGACCTGACAGGCATCGTGCCTCACTTCTTTGGCATTGATGACGCGCAAGGCTTGATCACCATAGATATCGAGTCACCCTCGCAGTTAGGCAAGGATCGCCTGGCTGATGCTTTGGGGGCTGTCGCTTGTTATGGTGCGCCTGCGATTGTAATAGATTTTGGTACTGCTACAACCATTGGCGTAGTTGACGAAAATAAAGTCTTCAAGGGCGGACTGATCATTCCTGGGGTGAAGACCTCGCTGAACGCACTCAGTCAGCGTGCTTCGCAGTTGCCCGTCATTCGTATCGAGAAACCCAAACATCTGGTAGGTCGTAACACGCTCGAGTGTATGCAGAGTGGTATCTACTATGGTACGATTGCCATGATCGACGGTTTGTTGGACGGTGTGCTACAGACGGTCTCTGGACGTGTGCATATCGTAGCGACAGGCGGTATGGCGAAAGACTTTGTGCCGCAGAGCCGTCATCAGATGGTGCTCGACAGATACCTCTTACTTAAAGGACTCTTTAAAGCGACTCACAGCGTATGAAAATAGTCATGATCGGTTCAGGAAATCTGGCCACGCAGTTGTCGCTGGCATTGAAGGATGCTGGCAAGGAAATCGTGCAGGTGTATAGTCGTACTGAGGCGCACGCCCAGGAACTGGCAGAGCAGCTTGGCTGTGACTGTACAGCCGCTATCGAGGCGATCCGCAAGGATGCCGACGTGTATGTCTTCTCTGTGAAGGACGATGCACTCTCAGGCTTGATTGCAGCGGTTTGCAGCGCGCGGCCCGAAGCACTGTTCCTTCATACGGCAGGCAGCGTGGCGATGGACGTCTTCAAGGGCTATGCCTCGCGCTATGGTGTGCTCTATCCGATGCAGACCTTCAGTAAGCATCGTCGTGTGTCGTTTCGTGAGATCCCTTGTTTTGTGGAGGCTTCTGGCGAGGCTGAGCTGGCAGTCGTCCGTGAGTTGGCGGAGAGCATCTCTGAGCACGTGGTGGACTGCGACTCTGAGAAGCGCAAGAAGATGCACCTGGCTGCCGTGCTGGCCTGTAACCTTACCAACCACTGCTACCGTCTGGCAGAGCGCGTGCTCGAGCGTGAACAGATAGACTTTGGTCTCTTCCTCCCGTTGATAGAGGAAACGGCCCGTAAGGTCAAGACGATGTCGCCCAAGGATGCACAAACAGGACCGATGGTGCGCTACGACCAAAGCGTGATGGCGATGCAGATGGCGATGCTTCCTGACGAACGTACACGCGAGATTTATCGTCTCATGGCTGAAAGCATCCATGAGGACTATACGGCGAAAGATTAATCTTTGTAAACTTTTTTAGATGCCTTTCAGTGACAGCGAGATGCGATTGCGACGGCGATCTACCTCGATGACTCTCACCCGCAGATGCTGGTGAAGCTTCACCACATCGGTAGGATGGGCGATGCGACGGTTGGCCATCTGGGAGATATGGATGAGACCATCCTGATGGACGCCGATATCGACAAAGGCTCCGAAGTTGGTGATGTTGGTGACGATGCCAGGCAGGATCATGCCTTCCACGAGGTCGTCGACGGTGGAGACATGCTTGTCGAACTCGAATTCCTCCAACTGTTCGCGAGGGTCGCGGCCAGGCTTCTCCAGTTCCTGCATGATATCAGTGAGGGTAGGGATGCCCACCTCGGCAGTCACATACTTCTTGATGTCGATGGCCTCGCGCTTCTCCTTGTTGCTGATCAGTTCGCCGACGGTGCAGCCATGATCCTTGGCCATCTGTTCGACGATGGGATAGCTCTCAGGGTGAACGGCAGAGTTGTCGAGGGGATTCTTGGCCCCTGGGATGCGGAGGAAGCCTGCGCACTGCTGGAAGGCAGAAGGTCCGAGGCGAGGTACCTTCTTCAACTGAGCCCGTGAGGTGAAGGCGCCATTCTCACGACGGTAATCGACGATGTTCTTGGCGAGTGTTGGACCCAGTCCGCTGACGTACATCAGCAGGTGCTGAGAGGCGGTGTTGAGATTGACACCTACAGCATTCACACAACTCTCGACGGTCTGGTCGAGTGCATGTTTGAGTTTCGTCTGATCGACGTCGTGCTGATATTGTCCCACACCGATGCTCTTGGAATCAATCTTCACGAGTTCTGCCAGCGGATCCATCAGACGGCGCCCTATCGATACGGCACCACGCACGGTGACATCCTCATCAGGGAATTCGTCGCGTGCAATCTTCGAAGCGGAATAGACGGAGGCACCATCCTCGGAGACGGTGAATACCTGCGGCTTCGGCAGTTCTTCAGTCTTCTTGGTATCGATGTTATAGCGGCCAGCGAGCACATCCTTGACGAAGTCGTTGGTCTCGCGGCTGGCTGTACCGTTGCCGATGGAGATGGCCTCTATCTGGAACTTGCGAATCATCTTCTGAACGGCCAGCGCTGCCTCTGTGCGCTTGTTGACGGGCGGGTGGGGGAAGATGGCTTCGTGGTGGAGCAGATTGCCTTGAGCGTCGAGACACACCACCTTGCAGCCCGTGCGGAACCCAGGGTCGATACCCATCACCCGTTTCTGGCCTAAGGGCGCACCCAGGAGTAGCTGTCGCAGATTCTCGGCGAAGACGCGGATGGCCTCTTCATCAGCCTTCTCCTTGCTGAGAGCAGCGAACTCCGTCTCGATGGAAGGCTTGAGCAGACGCTTGTAGCCATCTTCCACCGCTTCCTCTACCAGTCTGCCGCAAGGCGTATTGCCATATACATAATGACGCTTCAGACGGCTGACAGCCTCTTCGTCGTCGGGGGTGATGCTGATGCGGAGGATGCCTTCGCTCTCACCGCGTCGCATGGCCAGCAGACGGTGCGACGAACAGCGCTTCAGGGGTTCCTCCCAATCGAAGTAATCACTGTATTTGGCAGCTTCGTCGCTGTCGGCCTTGGCTTTCACCACCTTTGAAGTGATAAAGGCCTGACGACTGAAGGCGTTGCGCAGTTGCTGACGGCTGCGCTCATCTTCGCTGACGGTCTCGGCAATGATGTCCTGAGCGCCCTTGATGGCACTCGCTGCATCCTTCACTTCACCTTTCACGAAACGCTCTGCTGCCCGCTCAGGGTCGCGCTCGCGCTGCAGCATCAGAAGTTGTGCCAGCGGTTCCAGACCTTGTTCTCTGGCCACCTGTGCCCTCGTGCGCCGCTTGGGTTTGTAGGGCAGGTAGATATCCTCCAGTTCTGTGGCGTCCCAGCAGGCATCGATGCGCTTCTCCAGTTCTGGCGTCATCTTACCCAGATCGGTGATGGTCTTGACGACCGTCTCCTTGCGTTTCTGAATCTCCTGCAACCTGTCGAAACGGTCGCTGATGGCTGCTATCTGTACCTCGTCGAGACCGCCTGTGCGCTCCTTGCGATAGCGTGAGATGAACGGGATGGTGCAGCCCTCTTCGAGTAGGGCCAGCGTGTTGGCTACGGCCCGCTCCTGAAGGCTGAGGGCTGTGGCTATGATGTGGGCAAAAATGTTCTTTTCCATATAATAAGGAGATAATTACGTTAATTTGTGTGCAAAAATAGTGAAAATCCATGAGAAATGTGTAATTTTGCAGCTCGAAACTGAAAAAAACATGAGAAATAAGATTATTTTAGTCATCATGCTGCTGATTTCAGCACTATGTGCGGTGCATGCTGATGAGACGCCGAATTCACGTCAGGCGAAGCGTGTCTTCAACCAGGCTTACAAACAAGTGTTTGGTGAGCAGGGGGCCACACTCCACTATGATGTCAATATCATAGGTATCTACAAGACCAGAGGTACGATATGGTATAAGGGTAAGAAGAGCAAGTTTGTGGATGCGAAGATGGATTCTTGGAACGATGGTACCACCGTTTACACCATCAAGAAGAAAAACAAGAAAAAGAATGAAGTGGAGATCCACAATGCCAAGAACAACAAGTCGGACAAGTATTCACGGAAATTCAAGTTTGTGCCTGAGAACTTCGACTACAGCATTGCGGACGACCCAGAAGGACTGATGCTGACGCTGAAGGCCAAGGATGGTGTGAAGGGTATCAAGGAGGTTCAGGCCCTCGTGGAGCGCAAGACCTACAATCCCATCCGTCTGAGGATCAAGATCTCGTTTATCTGGACTACCATCAAAATATCGGATTTCCGGTCTGGTGGTATCACTGATGAGATGCTGACCTTCCCGAAGGAACAATATAAGGACTATGTATTTGTAGATAAGCGATGATTTCTGTAGAAGGACTGAAGGTGGAATTCGGGGTGAAACCCCTGTTCGTTGACGCCAGTTTTGTGGTCAACGACCGCGACCGCATTGCCTTGGTGGGAAAGAACGGAGCAGGTAAATCGACGATGCTGAAGATACTCTGTGGACAGCAGAAGCCTACGGCAGGTGTCGTCAGCGTACCTACCGACTGCCATATCGGCTATCTGCCGCAGGTGATGATCCTGCAAGACGACACGACGGTGAGAGAGGAGGCCCAGAAGGCCTTTGCCGACATCACCAGGATGAAGGAGCGTCTTGACAAGATGAATCAGGAACTGGCTGAGCGCACAGACTATGAGAGTGAGAGCTATCTGGCATTGATAGAGAAATACACCACGGAGCACGAGCGCTACATGATGATGGGTGCCGAGAGCCGTGAGGCAGAGCTGGAACGCACCCTCGTGGGCTTGGGCTTCAAGCGGACAGACTTCGATCGCCCCACCTCGGAGTTCTCTGGTGGTTGGCGCATGCGTATAGAACTGGCGAAGATCCTGTTGGAGAAGCCCGACGTGCTGTTGCTCGACGAGCCCACCAACCATCTGGACATCGAGTCTATCCAATGGCTGGAGCAGTTCCTGGCACAGTCTTCAAGTGCGGTGGTACTTGTGAGTCACGACCGTGCCTTCATCAACAATGTCTCGAACCGTACGCTGGAGATCTCCTGTGGTCGCGTCATCGACTATAAGGTGAAATACGACGAGTATGTCGTCTTGCGCAAGGAGCGCCGCGAGCAGCAGCTCAGGGCCTATGAGAACCAACAGAAGGAGGTGGCAGAGATGAAGGCCTTCATCGAGCGCTTCCGCTATCAGGCCACGAAGGCTGTGCAGGTGCAGCAGAAAATCAAGCAGTTGGAGAAGATCGTGCCCATCGAGATTGACGAGGTGGACAACTCCGCGATGCACCTGAAGTTCCCGCCTTGTCTCCGAAGTGGCGACTATCCGATCATCTGTGATGATGTGCGCAAGGACTATGGCGCTCACACGGTGTTCGATCATGTGTCACTCACCATCAAACGTGGTGAGAAAGTGGCCTTTGTCGGCAAGAACGGTGAAGGAAAATCCACGCTCGTGAAGTGTATCATGGGCGAGATTCCCTATACGGGAGAACTGAAGGTGGGTCATAATATCCAGATCGGCTATTTCGCCCAGAACCAGGCTCAGCTGCTCGATGAGAACCTGACGGTGTTCCAGACTATCGACAATGTGGCGAAAGGTGAGATCCGCCTGCGCATCAATGATATCCTGGGCGCCTTTATGTTTGGCGGCGAGGAGTCGGATAAGAAGGTGAAGGTGCTCAGTGGTGGCGAGCGCAGTCGTCTGGCGATGATCCGGCTGTTGCTGGAGCCTGTGAACCTGCTGATCCTCGACGAGCCCACGAATCACCTCGATATGCCCTCGAAAGATGTGCTGAAGGAGGCCATTAAGGCTTTCGACGGTACAGCGATTATCGTGAGCCACGATCGTGAGTTCCTGGACGGACTCGTGACGAAGGTCTATGAGTTTGGCGACGGTCGCGTGAGGGAACATCTGGGTGGCATCTACGACTTCCTGCAGGCGAAGAAAATCAGTGAACTGAATGAACTCGGCAGAACAGCCAATCATCCTTCGAGCAGCGAAACGACAAAAATGGGTTCCCAAGGTGGGAACACTACATTCCCAGGGAGGGAACAAAATGTTCCCACGGTGGGAACAAAAGGTGAGCCTTCGGCAGACTCGGACGTAGCCCTCAATAAAGCCCTCAGCTATGCCGAACATAAGGAGCAGCAGAAGCGCGTGAAACGAGCCGAGAAAGCCGTGAAGGAGTCGGAGGCAAAGATCGAAAAGATGGAAGCCCGTCTGAAAGAACTCGACGAATTGCTGATGCAGCCAGAGAAGGCTTCAGACATGATGCTCGTGACGGAATACACCCAGACCAAACAGGCACTCGACGAAGAGGTGGAGCGCTGGGAGCAACTGAGTGAGGCGCTTGAGGAACTGAATCAATAACAACAATCAAATAATTAAATGAAACGATTTGTAACAATGATGGCTATGGCATCTGTATCACTGATGACAATGGCACAAACCCCACTGGGGTCTGGACTAGACGTGACAGACTTTGACGCCAGCGTGAAACCTGGTAATGACTTCTACGAGTATGCCTGTGGCGGATGGATGAAGAAGCATCCGCTGCCTGCTGCCTACTCGCGCTATGGTAGTTTCGACAAGTTGCAGGAGGACAATGACAAGCGTATCAACGCGATCCTCTCTGAACTGCAGCAGAACACCTATGAGCAGGGAACCACAGAGCAGAAACTGAGTGACCTCTACAAACTGGCGATGGACATCGATCGTCGTAACAAGGAGGGTGTAAGCCCAGTGATGCCCCTGATCAAACGGCTGGAGGCAGCCAAGAGCAACAAGCAGCTGCAGGACATCCTGTTGGAGTTGACGCCTTATGGCACGCAGGAGTTCTTCTATGCTGGTTTTGGTGCTGACGACAAGAACGCTACGGAGAATATCCTGAACATCTATCAGAGTGGACTCTCGCTCGGACAGAAGGAGTATTATCTGGACACAGACAAGGCGACAACGGATATCCGTGAGGCCTTTAAGGCGCACATCGTCAAGATGTTCCAGCTCTTTGGCTTCAGCAAGGGTGCTGCCGCCAAGAAGATGCAGAACGTGATGAAAATCGAGACGGAACTGGCCAAGGTCAGCAGGTCGCGCACAGAACTCCGCAACCCTGAGGCCAACTATAATAAGATGACCTTGAAGGAGTTCCAGACGCGTTATCCGAACCTTCCGCTGGAGCAGCTGATGAATGCGCAGGGCATCGACAGCAAGTACCTGCAGGATATGGTCGTGGGACAGCCCGACTTCCTCGACGGTGCCAATAAGCTGGTAGGCAGCATCAAGCCGGCAGAGTTCCGCGATGTAATAGAGTGGGGTATTATTTCCTCTGCGGCCAACTATCTGAGTGATGCGACTGCCGCAGAGAGTTTCGATTTCCACGGACGTGTGCTCTCAGGACGTCAGGAAGATCATCCCCTCTGGAAGCGCAGCACTGCCCAGGTGGAAGGCGTGATGGGTGAGGCCCTTGGCAAAATCTATGCCGAGAAATTCTTCCCAGAGTCATCGAAGCAGCGCATGCTGACACTCGTGAAGAATCTGCAGATAGCCCTTGGTGAACGTATCGCAGCACAAGACTGGATGGACGACTCGACGAAGGTGAATGCACTTCTCAAGTTGAATACCTTCTATGTGAAGGTGGGCTATCCTGACAAGTGGACAGACCTTACTGCCCTTCAGATAGACCCCAAAAAATCTTACTACGAGAACATGCGGGAGTGCCGTCGGTTCTGGAAGAAGTGGAACAATGATCATCGCGTAGGCAAACCCGTGGATCGTGATGATTGGCACATGACACCTCAGACGGTGAATGCCTATTATAATCCTACCACCAATGAGATCTGTTTCCCCGCAGGTATTCTGCAGCGCCCGTTCTTTGACCCCAAAGCCGACGACGCCTTTAACTATGGTGCCATCGGCGTCGTGATAGGTCATGAGATGACGCACGGATTTGATGATCAGGGTCGCCGTTTCGATAAGGATGGAAACATGAAGGACTGGTGGACTGAGGCTGACGGAAAGAATTTTACACAGCGTACGGATAAATATGCAGACTTCTTCTCTGCCATCAACGTGCTTCCTGACCTGAAGGCCAACGGTCGTCTGACACTGGGTGAGAATCTCGCGGATCATGGTGGTCTGCAGGTGGCTTTTGCAGCCTATCAGAATGCCACGAAGTGTCAGAAACTGGATGTCGTGGACGGTCTTACGGCAGACCAGCGCTTCTTCCTGGCGTATGCAGGTGTCTGGGCTAACAATATCACAGAGGCCGAGATTCGCAAACGCACGAAGAGTGATCCTCATGCGCTGGGTCGTTGGCGTGTGAATGGTGCGCTGGCACATATCAATGCCTGGTACGAGGCCTTTGGTGTCAAGGAAGGTGACAAAATGTTTATTCCTGAATCAGAGCGTCTGCAGTTGTGGTAATTGGTGAATAATTACATAGTATTGTGATATTTTGCCGTCGTAAATGTAAATTTACGGCGGTTTTTTTTGTTGTTTTAAAATATTTTTTTAATTTTGCACCTACATAAGAAAAAATTACCGGTATATGAACGACGATATTACTAAAACCCCAGAGATTACCAATCGCGGCGTTAATCTGCAAATGCAGCAGGAGCTCTATCAATCTCCAAGTGAGGATGCCCCGATGCAGCAGCAAGCCCAGATGCAGGCAGCCGTAGGCGTACGATGCCCGAGTTGTGGTACCATGAACGACGAAGGTGCGATGTTCTGTGCCTCCTGTGGTGCTCCCTTAGGCAAGACGACTTGTCCGAATTGCGGTGCAGAACTGGATGCTGATGCTGATTTCTGTGAGACTTGCAGACGTTATGTCAAGAAGGATGTTTGTTCCTTCTGTGGTGCACATCTGAATGACAATGACGCCTTCTGTCCAGAGTGTGGCAGCCCGAGAGGTGGCATTGTCTGTCCTGTATGTCATACGCTGAACGAATTCTCTTTCTGTAAACAGTGTGGCACGGCGCTGACAGAGGATGCCCGACAACTGGTGGCCCAAGTCAGTGCGATGCCAGAATACCTGGAGATGCAGAAACTGGCATCCGAACTCCAGCAACTGGATTTGATCCTCCCCTATTCATCAGAGCGTGAACAGGTTCAGGAACAACTGAATACGAGACTGCGTGAGCGTGTGCTGACGCTGTTGGCCAATGATCGTGGTATCGCTACACCCGATATTCCTAAGTCGAACAGCAAGCGTATGAGCAAGGAGGAATACGAAGCGAAGAAAAACGACCGTATGCAGGAGATTGCCAAGATCTTGGAACGTATGGCTCAGGCCCCTCAGCCGAAACCGGCGATGGTGCGTAACTATGCGATGGCATGTCGCCCACAGGGCGTCAGGCTGGCGTGGGAGTGCAATTTCAAGCACGCCCTTCATTCCAGTCCCTGCGGTTGTGCAAAGCCTCAGATGGGTGGAAAGTGGATTATCTTAGGTAAGGATACGAAAAAGGAAATTAAAGACGATAAATAAATGAGTACGGAAAGAACTGTCAGACCCGCCGAGGGTGGTAACGCTATGACGATACGCCCTGCTTCCCAGGATATGACGATGCGTCCAGCATCTCAAGATATGACCATGCGTGGTGCATCTCAGGATATGACCATGCGTGGTGCCTCGAATGCCCGTTCAGGGGATGGAACAGTCAGAGGTGATGGTGGTATAGCCAATACAGATGACCTGACGGAAAATTCCTTCGTGCTGAAGGGAGTCAGTTATCACAAAATCCGCTCTCTGAGCAACAATTCTGGTGAGGCTCAGGTTTTCCTTGTGGAGCGTGACGGCGAGAAGTTTGTCCTCAAGATTTATTATCCGAGTTTTGACGTCAATAAGAAGATCCTGCAGAGCGTTTACAACTTCGACTTTGAGATGATTGTCAAGGTGTACGATTTTGGCAAGACATATGTCGACGGTAAGCATCGCTACTATGAACTGATGGAGTACCTGCAGGGTGGCACTATGTCAGACTATCACCTGAATGGTGACTTCGACAAGTTCCGCAGAATCGCCCTCCAGGGTGCTGCGGCCTTGGCCTACTGCCATCAGAGCAATATCATCCACAAGGATGTGAAGCCGAGCAATTTCTTCTTCAGAGATAAGGATCATTCCGAGCTCGTCCTTGGTGACTTTGGCATCTCAAGCATGCTCGACCAGGACGGTAAGGCTCATAAGACTACACAAGCCAGAACACCTATCTATGCAGCGCCAGAGATGTACACGGACGTGATCGACGGTGTCGTGGAGGTTACCTCAGCTGTTGATTTCTATTCCCTGGGCATCAGCCTGATGACCCTTTGGCTTGGCGAGTCGCCCATGAGCACGAACGAGCGCGTGATGATGCGCCAGAAGAATGAAGGCAGACTGCCTCGTATTCAGGAACTGCCTGAGAGAGTGAGGATGATCGTGCAAGGTCTGACGGTGGTGAATCCCAACAACCGCTGGGGCTATGAAGAGGTGGAAGAATGGTTCAAGGGCGGCAGTCCGAAGGTGGACCTGTCTTCGCCTTTCCTGAAGTACAAGAGCTTTATCGTTGATCCAGAGAGGAACCTGGTAGCCGACAATATCCATGAGTTGATACCCTTGCTCCTGGATAACGAGACACTCGCCATCGGCTATCTCTATAATGGGCGAATCAGTCAATGGCTTGAGTCGTGCGGTAATCAGAAACTCAGTACTATTGTCAAAGACATTGTCGAAAATCGCTACCCTGTAGATCAGCGTGCAGGTCTGTTGGCTGCCGTATATGCTATGGAGCCTACCTATCCTTATAAGGACGCCAAGGGGCATCTCTGTGATGATGTGCACAGCGTGGCCATATCCTTGTTGAGTTACCAGAAGGAGTACGGCCTGCTGTTGAGTAATCCCAACGATAGCCTGTTCCTCTATTTGGAGTCACACACGAAATGCAACATCAAGCGTATCCGTTCGTATTTCTCCAAACCAGAGAGTGATATGAAGGTGGCCATCATGCGAATGGTCTACGAGATTGATCCGGAGATACCTCTGCTGTCGCGCTACCCGTCTTCTTCCTTGAAGGAGATTGTCCATGCGTATGGAAAAGACAATCTGACGGAAGATGACTGGCACTGCCTGACGGATGGCCGTCTGTTGTCGTGGATGTATAGCCATGAGGACAGAATGGCCTGCGAGAGTCTTCGTATCATGACTCAGGGACAGCCTTATTCCGATACGCTGGCCTATAAGGTTCTCTACAATCTTGATCGCGAGGCTGCCTACGACCTGAAGAGTGCCTTCACGCCTAATCAGATTGCAGAGCAGCTCAACGAACGACTTAAGAATGCAGAACATCTCAGTGATCAGGAGTTCGAGGAGGAGATGAAAGACTTCCTGGATCTCAATGGTCGTTTCAGCTATTATGCACAGTTGCACGGATGGACGGAAATGCTCAGTGAGTTTACGCGATGCTTCGATATGAAAAGCGAGGAGAACCGTAATCGTATGGGAGCTTATGACGCTAAGACTGCCGTTTACCGTTTCTGCCGTATCATGGGCGTGACACCTACCTATCTCCTGCCCGAGGGACTTGAGGTTACTGACGGCCGCAATCTGGATATGAGCAACAGCAGCCAGTTGCGTTCTGAACTCAGGAACGGATCTCTGGCTCAGTGGATGTCAGTGTTCTATCACGAGAATCCAGAAACGGATTTCTCTGAGGAGTACGCTTACGAAAATACGCTGGTGGAGTGGTTGGCTGCCTTAGGAAAGATCGATTCTGCCCAGACCTACTATAAGCGTTTCGTGGATGCGCGAGAGGAAACCCTCAAGCGTGTGAAGAGCGTGCGCGACAACTGGGGAAAGGCCAAGCGTCGTGAGAACTTCTGGAGAACAGCCTTCTATGTTTTCTGCGGCCTGTGGATATTGATGATTCTCCTGATAGGTGTGAAAGACCGCACTTATCTGCTCAATCATACCTTCCTGTCGATTGGACTTCCTTTGGGCGGCATGACTGCCATCATTGTCGGTACCCGTGCCTATTTCCGAGGCTACGACTTCATGCTTTCCTGTCTGTGGGGGGCCGTTGGTGCAGTGTCTTCCCTTATACCTATATTAATATTAAGGTATTTCAATGAGTCTCATCCCTCGATGTTCAATTTCGCCATCATCTTCATTACGCTTGTGTATATGCTGATATGTCATCTGACAGATTTCAGGGGAGACCAGAAGGCCGATAGTAGACTGATATCAGAGGTTTTGGAAGACGATGTCAAATCCACCTTGCTTGAGCCGCTATACTATACTTTCAAGACAAAGGCCTATAAGTTTAATGGCTCAAAGTTCGGACTGCTGAATGATGTGACAGATCAGGTGCGTTCGATCAGTGGTGAGAGCGTGCTTCACTATGTGTTGTGGAGCTTGCTGGCATTCCTGTTTGTGCTTGAGTTCATCGTCTTTAGCCCAAGACTGATGAATGTCAGTAACCCGAATTCGGATGCGATTACAACTGCGCCATCCGAGATTATTGAGCAAATTGAGAAAGATGTAGAATAATGGTTTGCGAGAATTGTCATAAGGAAAACCGAAATATAGCGAAGTTCTGTAAGTGGTGTGGACAACCGCTTGCATCACAGGATATGCTGGACAAATTGGTTGGGCTCGACGATGTTAAGTACCAACTCAAGACCATTGTGAACACCTACGCATTCTTGCGGTCACGTAGGGACATTGCAAATGTGCGTATTTCCGTGAATGCTATTATTATAGGTGAGACAGGTACTGGCAAGACCGCATTGGCAGAGATTCTCCGTGATTATTTCTATAAGCATAAGATTATCGAGAAGCCTAAACTGACAATGGTGGATGCCGTAGATTACCAGCGCTTTGTTGACAAGTGGGATGATAATATCAAGAAAGCCAGGAACGGCATCCTGTTCTTCGACAACGTGCAGAAGTTGTTGCCAGACAAGTACTCTAATCAGGTGAATCCGCTAGATAAGTTGTTTGTGGAGATGGACAAGTGGGATGACAATCCCATTGTGATTATCTCTGGTCTCACTAAAGGTCTGGAGGACTTTCTGGAAAGTAATCCTGCCGTCGCAAATCGATTCAAATATACATTCCGTCTGCCGACTCCAGGTTATCAGGAACTTACGGAGATCTGTAAGTTGAACCTGCGCATGAAATATGGTGTCACGTCTTTTTCTGCTGAGGCGGAGTCACAGTTGTCCCGATTCTTCAAGTATCAGGTAAAGACCAAGGATGAGACTTTCGGCAATGGTCATTTAGCCAATAAGACGGCTGAGGATATCTTTACCCATTTCATCAGCCGAGGGGCCGATGCCGTGCAGGTGGAGAAAGAAGATATCAGGGGCTATGTTCCTGAGGAGCGTACTGTCGATGATATCCTGAAGGATCTCGATAAGTTCATCGGCATGGATGAGGTGAAGAGTGCCGTGCGTGAGATTGCCTATGCGGTGCAGAACAGCATCCAGCGGCAAGAGCGCGGATTGGGTGAGCAGGAGAAGATGGGGATGCATATCATCCTTACAGGTAATCCTGGAACGGGTAAGACTACCATCGCCCGTAAGTTGGGAGAAATCCTGGCTGCTGTGGGCTATCTGGACAGCGGTCATGTCGTAGAAGTGGACCGTGCGAAGATGGTGAGTCCTTATCAGGGCGAGACGCCAAAGGTGGTCGATCGTTTGTGCGACAAGGCGAAAGGTGGCATTCTCTTTGTGGATGAAGCCTATACGCTGGCGCCTCAGAATGCAGCCGGTGAGCGTGATAATCAGGGTGCCCAGGCTCTGGAGAAACTGATGAAACGCATGGAGGATGATCGTGGAGACTTCGTGGTGATTGCTGCGGGCTATCGTACGGAGATGGAGAATCTCTTCCGTATCAATCCTGGTTTCAGGAGCCGTTTCAACTATTTCCTGGATATCAAGGACTATACGCCAGAACAGCTATATCAGATCATGCTCCTGTTTGCCAAGGAGAAGAAATACATTTTCTCACCAGAGGCAGAGACACTTGCCAAGAAGATGATCGAGGAGTTGTACAACTCTCGTGACAAGGACTTCGCCAATGGACGTACGATGCGCTCCCTGTTTGACAAGATCTGTAAGCGACAGGCTCAGCGTCTGCAGGGCGAGAGCATCTCTTCGATGAGCAATGAGGAACTGATGACCATCGTGGAGGCAGATGTACCATACGAAGCACCACAGTCTGTGGATGTCTCTGAATGTCTGAAACAGTTGGATGGCCTCGTAGGTCTGGAATCGGTGAAGAAGGAGATCTCGAATCTCGCTGCTTTCCTGAATCTGCAGATCAAACGTGGAGAGACGAATACCTTCCAAGGCAAGCATTATGTCTTTACGGGTAATCCAGGAACGGGTAAGACTACGGTGGCGCGTATCATGGCTGATATCTTTAAGACGCTTGGTGTCGTTGCCCGCGGACAACTGGTGGAGGCAGATCGCTCCAAGCTCGTTGCTGGCTATTCTGGTCAGACAGCTATCAAGACAAATCAGCTCGTGGATCAGGCTATGGGTGGCGTGCTCTTTATCGATGAGGCTTATACCCTTAAGTCAAGTGATGGCGACACCTTCGGATCAGAAGCGATCGACACCCTGCTGAAGCGCTTGGAAGACGATCGGGGTAAGTTCGTTTGTATCGTGGCGGGCTATACTGACCAGATGCACGACTTCATCGACTCTAACCCAGGACTGAAGAGCCGCTTCACACAGACTATACACTTTGATGATTATACACCTGACGAACTGACGCAGATCTTCCTGAATCTTGCTAAGAAGAAGGAGTTTAACGTCGATGAGGAGACCCAAGGGGCTATCCATCGTCAGTTTGAGCAACTCTACCTGCGTCGTGACAAGAATTTCGGCAATGCCCGTGAGGCGCGTCGCATCTTTAATGAGACTGTAGAGCGTCAGAGCCAGCGTCTGGTGAAGTTGATGAACGATCCAGGTTTCCAGGAGAAGGATATGTTCAGTCTTACAAAAGACGACCTGCCAATGGCACAGAGTGAGGCTGCACGTCCGCTGGATGAAGTACTCAACGAACTGGATGAGTTTGTTGGCATGCGTACTGTCAAGAACTCCATCCGCCGTCTTGCCGTGCAGAGCATGTTCATGAAACAGCGTGCTGCGATGGGTGCTGGTAAGGTGCAGCAGATGTCGATGAACTTCATCCTGACTGGTAATCCAGGAACTGGTAAGACCTCCTTGTCTCGTAAGATGGGTGAGGTGTTGCAAGCGATGGAGATTCTTCCCACTGCTCGTGTGCTGGAAGCCAGTCGTGCTACGTTGGTAGGAAAATATATGGGTGAAACGCCCAAGATTGTCAATAACATCTGTGACAAGGCGATAGGTGGTATCCTCTTCATCGATGAGGCCTATACGCTCAGCGAGGGTGGCGATCAGTATGGAAAGGAAGCCATTGATACGCTGATGAAGAGAATGGAGGATGACAGAGGAAAGTTTGTGGTGATTGCTGCTGGCTATAAGGATAAGATGGAGGATTTCCTGCAGATGAATCCTGGACTTGCAAGCCGCTTCACGCACAAGCTGCATATCGATGACTATAATGAAGACGAGCTGCTCGCCATCTTCAAGTCGATGGCTCAGAAGGAGCAATACACCCTGTCACCAACGGCAGAGTTCAAGGCCTTGGATGCTATCTATAAGATGGTGTTGGCTAAGGACGAGTCATGGGGTAATGCGCGAGAGATGCGCAACCTGCTGGATGCCACGATACAGAAACTGTCAATTCGCGTGTCGCAGATGCCTCCTGACCAGGTTACCAAAGAGACATACCAGATTATTTTACCAGAAGATATTTAGATAAGAAATGATAGTTTGTCCTATATGTAAAGAAGAAATCGATGACGACTCCCACTACTGTGACCAGTGTGGACAAGCGTTGTTTTTCTGTCAGCAGTGTGGGCGTGTCGGCGTAGGGCGCCGCTGTACCTATTGTGGAGGACTGATGGTGTCGCCTGATGGCAATAAACATGCAGGTGTGCCGACAGGTTCCATCACGGGGTATGTATCCACAGGATCCGTTGGTAATATCTCACAGCCAGGATTGTCTGGCACTATGCCAGTCCTGACACTTTCCAATGATAGCCTGAACATCCGAATCGTAGGCATGAATGGTGCTATTATCGGACGTCGTCAGGGGCCTTATACGCAGTTCTTTGCTAATCAAGGATATGTTTCAGGCGTACATGCGCAACTTAAGTTCCATCCCAATACAGGTTGGTGTGTTGTTGACAAGCACTCCTCGAATGGAACGAAACTCAATCAGCGTCAGGTGCAGCCTGATGTGGATATGACATTGAAGAACGGTGATATCCTCACGCTGGCCAATGTCAATCTGCAAGTAAATATTAGATAGAATAATGATAACATTAGAGATAACCTCAGCCAGTAAGGTTGGATGTGTAAGATCGCAGAATGAGGACATGATCCTTGTCGATAGTCATTTTATCCGTAATAATGAGTATTCAGGTTCAGCTTCCCTAAACCATGAAGACAGATTCATTATAGCAGTAGCAGACGGTATGGGTGGTCACAACAGGGGCGATGTAGCAAGTAGCGACACGCTGCGCAATCTACAGTTCTATTTTCATGATATCCCAGAGAAGTTGCATGCTGGCGATCTTAACGAGGCGATGGTAGAATGGTTGGATTCCATTAATAATTTTATCTCTGCCAAGGGGCGTGCTGATGAGCAATATAAAGGAATGGGCACGACACTGGTTGGATTCTTTTATTATTATAATGAATTCTATTCCATCAACTGTGGAGACAGCCGCTTGTATCGTTTCCGCAATGGCGAACTTACCCAGCTTACTACAGACCACTCGCTGAATAACATGCTTGGTAAGGAGAAACACTCCAATATCATTACCAACTGCATCGGCGGTGGCTGTAATTCTTCCTTTGTAGATATGGTGAAGATTGACGTACAGCCAGACGATGTCTTCCTGCTTTGCAGCGACGGCCTGACGGATATGGTCTCAGATCATGAAATAGCCGCCCTCCTGGCAGAAGAAGCCCATGCAAACGTTCTCTGTGACGCAGCTATCGAAAATGGTGGTCTTGATAATGTGTCATGTTGTACGATAACGATAAAATAGTGAGAAAATGCCTTTAAGATTACCAGATAGGTTACCAGCCATAGAGCTGCTGAAAAAGGAGAATATATTTGTGATGGATAACTCGCGGGCGACGACACAGGACATACGCCCGCTGAAGATTGTCATCCTGAATTTGATGCCATTGAAGATAACAACAGAGACCGATCTGATCCGATTGTTATCCAATACGCCGTTGCAACTGGAGGTGAGTTTTATGAAACTCCGCAGTCACACATCGAAGAATACGCCGATAGAGCACATGATGATGTTCTATCGCGACTTCGAGGAGATGCGCAACGAGAAGTTTGATGGTATGATCATCACGGGTGCACCTGTGGAACAACTGGAATTCGAACAGGTGACGTACTGGGATGAGATAACGGATATCTTCACTTGGGCGCGCACGCACGTCACGAGTACGATGTATATCTGCTGGGCAGCACAGGCTGGCCTGTTCTATCATTACGGCATTCCGAAATATCCGCTGGCGAAGAAGATGTTCGGCATCTTCCCACAGATACCGTTGGATACGTCATTGCCTATCTTCCGCGGGTTCGATGATGTGTTCATGATGCCTCACAGCCGTCATACGGAACTGCATCGCGAGGATATCCTTGCGAATCCGGATCTGACGATGATTGCTGAGTCGCCCGACTGTGGGGTCAGCATGGTAATGGCTCGCGATGGGCGTGAATTCTTCATCACAGGTCATCTGGAATATGCCCCCAATACGCTTGATACGGAATATCGCAGAGACCGTGGGATAAGGGATGACGTTGAACTGCCTAAGAACTACTATCGGGATGATAATCCGGATAATCCTCCTGTTGTCTCATGGCGCGCTCATGCCAATCTGCTCTATTCAAACTGGATCAACTATTACGTTTATCAGGAGACTCCGTATAACATCAACGACATTAAGTAACGCACAAAGCATTGACTGCATTAGAACTATTAGCTCCTGCCAAGAATCTGGCCTGTGGCATAGCTGCCATAGACCATGGGGCTGATGCAGTCTATATCGGTGCTTCCCGTTTTGGAGCGCGAGCAGCTGTAGGCAACAGCGTCGATGATATTCGTCAGCTTTGTGACTATGCCCATCGCTTCTGCGCGAAGGTCTATGTCACTGTCAATACCATTGTCTATGACGAGGAACTGGATGCCACCCGCCAGTTGCTGAGCGAATTGCGCGAGGCTGGTGTGGATGCCGTCCTGGTGCAGGATATGGCCGTTCTCTCGATGTGTCAGTTGCCGCTTCATGCTTCCACGCAGACGGATAACAGGTGTGTAGAGAAGGTGCGCTGGCTGCGTGAGCAGGGCTTCGTGAGAGCCGTGCTTGCCCGTGAACTCTCCCTGGAGGAGATTGCGACGATCCATCGTGAGGTGCCCGATATGGAACTCGAGGTGTTCGTCCACGGGGCTTTGTGTGTCAGTTACTCTGGCATCTGCTATGCCTCTCAGCATTGTTTCCGACGGAGTGCCAATCGAGGTGCCTGTGCCCAGTTCTGCCGCATGCCTTTCTCGCTTGTGGATGCCGATGGCCGAGAGGTGGAGCACGATCGCTATCTGCTCTCCCTCAAGGATCTGAATCAGAGCGATCATCTGTTGGAATTGGCTGAGGCTGGAGCCACTTCGTTTAAGATTGAAGGGCGCCTGAAAGATATCTCCTATGTGAAGAATGTGACAGCTGCCTATAACCAGCAACTCAATAGGATTGTCAGCCGCTATCCCGATAAGTATTGCCGCAGTTCGCTGGGGGTATGCAGTTATACGTTTACCCCAGATCTCCGCAAGACGTTCAATCGCGGTTATACCACCTATTTCCTTCATGGGCGCCAGCCTGATATTGCCTCCTTTGATACGCCAAAGGCAATGGGCGAATTTGTAGGCACCGTCAAGGAACTGCGAGCTGACTCCTTCAATGTTGCAGGAGTCTCGAGTTTTGCCAATGGCGACGGCCTTTGTTTCTATCATGGTCATCAGCTCGAAGGGTTCCGTGCCAATAGGGTAGTGGGAAATCGCATCTATCCTTATCGTATGCCCCAGGGTCTGAAGGCTGGGGTGCGGCTTTACAGGAACAGTGACCAGGAGTTCGAGCGTCTGTTGGCTAAGCCCAGTGCTGAGCGTCGTATTCCCATCCGTATCTCCTTGCAGGCTATAGCCGATGGCTTTCAGCTGACGGCTGTCATCCTCTCGCAGTCTTCTGCTCCCGCACCGTTGACGGTACGTTTCGCAGCAGAACATCAGGAGGCTCAGAAACCGCCTCGTGAGAATATCATCCGCCAACTCTCCAAACTGGGTGATACCATCTATGTCTGTTCTGAGGTAGAGATCCCAGATGATTTCAACTATTTTATCCCCAATAGTCTGTTGTCTGAGATGCGGCGCTCGTTGACAGAACAGTTGCAAGAAAGCAGGAAGCAGATTCAGAAGCTTGTATCTGCTGAGGCTCAGGAGAAATCCGCAGACCGTCAGGTGACGGCTGTTGATGCACCTCCAGCCTACCCATATCCCTATCTCTACAACATTGCCAATCGTCTTTCTCAGGCGTTCTATGGTGCAGACAGACAGTCTGCCTATGAACTGAAGGGTGGGGCAGGTCCCATCATGCAGTGTCGTCATTGCATCCGCTACAGTCTCGGCTATTGTGTGAAGCGCGGTGGAAAACGGTCCGTGTGGCATGAACCACTTTCCCTGAGACTGGGCGATGGCCGCAGTTTCCGCCTGGAGTTCGATTGTAAGAATTGTCAGATGAATGTGTTTGCCAGTGAATAGTTTTGGATGTCATAGGGTTTTGAAAAGGATGATGAGGGTACTGCTCTTATCACTGATCACTATCCACTATTCACTATTTACGGTCTCTTGCTACAACCGCGGACCGTTGACTTCCGACGCTTGGGATCTCACCAGTCAGCAGATTGATTCGATCTCCTTCTATACCACCCATCATTACACGCAGAACTATAACTTCATTGTGACAGGCGACTCGCTTGTTGTGGTGGCCCAGCAGCCCAACGATATACCTGTGCCAGAGGTCATGTCGCTGGAACTCGCGACTGACCAGGGCGAGCGCCAGAAGGATTCTATCACCATTCACCGTCATGAGCGAATCGTGGTGGCCGATATCAAGACGCTGCCTGCTGATACGATCGACTCCGTATGGGTAAAGGTGGCGCGCGATCAGCTGACATTCGGATGGATCCATGAGCGTGAACTGTTGGCGAAAGTGTCGCCCGATGATCCTATCAGCCAGTTCATAGACTTGTTTTCCGATATCCATCTGCTGGTGTTCTTGGGTTTGGTGGTTGTGATTCTGGCAGCCTATGGCGTGCGTCATCTGCTGCGTAGGGGCGCTAAGATTGTGCATTTCAATGATATTCCTTCGTTCTATCCCACGGCCTTGTGCCTGCTTGTCTCCGCCTCGGCTGTGCTCTATAGTTCCATTCAGGTCTTTGGCCCTGAGACGTGGCGGCATTTCTATTACCATCCTTCGCTGAATCCTTTTGCGCTGCCATTCTGGCTGGGACTCTTTGTCTCGTCTGTATGGGCTATCATCATTGTGGCGATTGCTACGGTTGATGATGTCTCGCGACACTTGCCGCTGGGGGATTCGATACTCTATCTGGGCGGACTGACGGCCGTGTGTGCTGTCGATTACGTCATCTTCAGTGTCACGACCTTGTATTTCGTGGGCTATCCTTTGCTTATAGCCTATTTCTATTTTGCCATCCGCCGTCTGAATCCGGATTCATACTAGCATCAGGTCGCTCATGATCATGTCGCTGATGAAAAGGCCGCGACGGGTGAGCGAGAGCTGATGGTTGTCGTGGGAGAGTTTCAGCAGACCGTCATCGATGAAGTGCTGGGCGTTCTCAAGACAATACTGGCGATGACGCGCAGAGAGATTTTTCAGATTGATGCCCTCACAGGTACGAAGGGCAACAGTCACGCAGTCGTTGTAGCGGGTGTCTTCGTCGAGTATTTCTTCCTCGAAGAGACGTTTACCATGATTTATCCCCTCTATGTAGCGGCGCAGGTCGCTTACGTTCCACGAACGACTCTGTATGTCGTATGAGTGGGCTGCAGCGCCGATGCCGATATAGGGCGTGCCGTTCCAATAGCTGCTGTTGTGGCGCGAACGGTAAGACCGTGACTCCCTCTCCCTTTGCAGAGGGCGAGGGGAGAGACCCCAGTTACTGATCTCGTAGTGTTCGTAGCCTGCTGCTTCCAGACGATCCATCAGCAGTTCGTACATCGTGCGCTCCAGTTCTTCGTCGATAGGGGAAATCTGCATGCGGTAAAGTGGTGTACCTTCCTCAATCATCAGACAGTAGGCCGACAGATGCTCCACATCCAGCGAGAGGGCTGTGCTGATATCCTGCTGCCATGAAGCCAAGGTCTCTTCAGGAAAGCCGTACATCAGGTCGATGCTGATATTGCTGATGCCAGCCTTGCGCAGCCTGTCGATGGCCTCACCCACCTGGCGTGAGGTATGCCTGCGGTGAAGGAAAGCCAGTCGCTCGTCGTCGAAGGTCTGCGCTCCCATCGACACGCGGTTCACGGATAGTGCGGGGAGGGCAGCTGCCAGTTCTTCTGTGACATCGTCAGGGTTCACCTCGATAGTCACCTCCGCATCCTTTTCCACCTTATTATATTTATATATAGTGTCGAATATCTGATGCAGTTGGGGAAGGGTGAGCTGTGAGGGCGTGCCGCCACCAAGATAGATGGTGCCTATGGAGCCTGATGCCCTGTCGGCTATCTCGCGGCATAGGGCATCAGTGTATTGCTGATGGAGCTCGAAGGCGGTTGTCGAGTAGAACCCACAATAGATGCAACGGCTCTTGCAGAATGGAATATGGATGTATAGACCTGCCATTTTCTGTGCAAAGTTACGATTTAACGAGCAAAATACCAAATAAAATGGGCGTATTTTCGAGTGCAAGTGAGTGCGGGCTTTATGTAGAAATACTAATTTTGTTTAATATTTAAAAGAAATCTTTGGCTATTTGTGGAAAAATGTCTAATTTAGTGCCCCGAAAAGAAGTATTCACCTAAAACTAAAAAGATATGAAAGTTTATCAGACTAACGAGATTAAGAACATTGCGCTGCTTGGCAGTGCGGGTAGCGGCAAGACTACTCTTGCCGAGTCAATGGTTTACGAAGCAGGCATCATCAAGCGCCGCGGTACCGTAGAGGGTAAAAACACTATGAGTGACTATTTCCCTGTAGAGCAGGAATATGGCTACTCTGTGTTCTCAACCGTCTTCCACGTCGAGTGGAACAACAAGAAGCTGAATATCATCGACTGTCCAGGTAGCGACGACTTCGTGGGTGGTGCTATTACAGCTCTTAACGTGACCGATCAGGCTGTTATCCTCATCAATGGGCAGTATGGTCCTGAGGTGGGTACGATGAATGCCTTCCGCAATACAGAGAAGCTTCAGAAGCCCGTCATCTTCCTGGTGAATCAGCTCGATCGCGATAACTGCGACTTCGATCAGATTCTGGGCCAGCTGAAGGAGGTCTATGGCAACAACTGCGTGCCTGTTCAGTATCCTATCGCTACGGGTGCTGGCTTCAACAGCGTCATCGATGTGCTGCTGATGAAGAAGTACTCTTGGAAGCCCGAAGGCGGTGCTCCCATCATCGAGGATATCCCTGCCGATCAGCTGGAGAAGGCCAAGGAGTGGAAAGCTGCCCTCGTAGAGGCTGCTGCCGCTGGCGACGACACGCTGATGGAGAAGTTCTTCGAGAGTGAGGACCTCAGCGAGGACGAGATGCGTGAGGGTATCCGCAAGGGCCTTGTCACACGTTCCATCTTCCCTGTGTTCTGTGTCTGCGCAGGTCGCGACATGGGTGTTCGCCGTCTGATGGAGTTCCTCGGCAACGTGGTGCCGTTCGTCAGCGAGATGCCTGTCATCAAGAATGCTGCCGGCAAGGACGTGCCTGCAGATGCCAGTGCTCCCACATCGCTCTATTTCTTCAAGACTGGTGTCGAGCCTCATATCGGTGAGGTACAGTACTTCAAGGTGATGAGTGGTATCGTCAAGAGCGGCGACGACCTGACCAATGCCGATCGTGGTTCTAAGGAGCGCATCGGTACGTTGTATGCCTGCGCTGGTGCCAACCGTATTCAGGTCGATGAGCTGCGCGCTGGTGATATCGGCTGTACAGTGAAGCTGAAGGACGTGAAGACTGGCAACACGCTGAATGCCAAGGACGTTGAGAATAAGTTCGACTTCATCAAATATCCTAACTCTAAGTTCTCTCGTGCCATCAAGGCCGTCAACGAGGCTGAGACTGAGAAGATGATGGCCGCTCTGCAGAAGATGCGTCAGGAAGATCCTACATGGGTCGTTGAGCAGTCTAAGGAGTTGCGTCAGATCATCGTTCACGGTCAGGGTGAGTTCCACCTGCGCACGCTGAAGTGGCGTATGGAGAACAATGAGAAGATCCAGATTGAGTATCAGGAGCCGAAGATCCCGTATCGTGAGACTATCACGAAGATGGCCCGTGCCGACTACCGCCACAAGAAGCAGTCTGGTGGTGCAGGTCAGTTTGGTGAGGTTCACCTGATTGTGGAGCCCTATACCGATGGTATGCCTGATCCTACCTCATACACCATCAACGGCCAGGAGTTCAAGATGAACATCAAGTCGAAGGAAGAGAAGGATCTGGAGTGGGGTGGTAAGCTCGTCTTCATCAACAGCGTCGTTGGTGGTGCTATCGATACGCGCTTCATGCCCGCTATCCTCAAGGGTGTGATGGAGCGTATGGAGCAGGGCCCGCTGACAGGCTCTTATGCCCGCGACGTGCGCGTCATCGTCTATGATGGTAAGATGCACCCCGTTGACTCTAACGAACTCTCGTTCATGCTTGCTGCCCGTAACGCCTTCTCGGCTGCCTTCAAGGAGGCCGGTCCTAAGGTGCTCGAGCCGATCTACGACCTCGAGGTGCTCGTGCCTGCCGACTACATGGGCGACGTGATGAGCGACCTGCAGGGCCGTCGTGCCATCATCATGGGTATGGACTCAGAGAATGGTTACCAGAAGCTGACAGCCAAGATTCCTCTCAAGGAGTTGGCCAGCTACTCAATTGCACTCAGTTCTCTGACTGGTGGTCGCGCTTCGTTCACAACGAGCTTCTCAAGCTATGAACTCGTGCCGAACGATATCCAGCAGGCTCTGATTAAGGAGCACGAGGCTGAGATGAAGGAGGAAGATTAAGTTTTTCTTCATACTGACAACGATGGGGGTGGTTGATTGCGATCGGCCATCCCTTTTTCATGTCAGTAGATTCTGGAGAGTGATATTCTTAATTGCTGATATATCATTAAATTTTATCATTTTGTTAATTATTATAAATTTAGGTTCGAAAATTAACAAAACATGCCGTTTTATTTAAGATTTCGCCTAACTTTGCAGCAGTTTTGAAACCATTACGATGAAGAAAAGTACAATTTGGATTATAGCGATTATCATGGGACTCTCATTCGTGGGACTTCTCTGGCTGCAGATCTCCTATATCGAGGAGATGGCCAAGATGAAGAAGGAACAGTTTGACGAGTCTGTGAACCGTAGCCTGTACCAGGCATCGCGTAATCTGGAGATGAATGAAACGTTACGCTATCTGGAGAAAGACGTCAAGCAGACCGAACGTAAGGCCATCAAGCAGGACTCCGTGATGGTCGATGGTCTCGACGGCACCATCAAGCAGAGTCATCAGTTTGCGGTGGCAGCCGACGACGGCACCGTCTATTCCTCTTTCGAGTTGAAGACCTTTGCCATCAAGCCCGCCAACGTACCCAAGGCCATGATACTGCGCACTGACAAGAACTCCATCTCAGAGGCCTCGAAGTCGCTGCAGGAGATCGTGCGCAACCGCTATGTCTATCAGAAGGCCCTGCTCGACGAGGTGGTCTATAACATCCTCTACACGGCCTCCGACAAGCCCCTGAAGGAGCGCATCAACTTCAAGCTGCTCGATCAGGACATTCGTGCCGAGCTGATGAACAACGGCATCAACATCCCCTATCACTTCCGAGTGGAGACGGCCGATGGCCGCGAGGTCTATCGCTGTCCTGACTATTCGGAGGAGGGCGAGGAGTACACCTACAAGCAGACGCTCTTCCGCAACGACCCCTCCCCGAAGATGGGTGTGGTGAAGATTCACTTCCCCGACATGAACTCCTACATCTTCTCCAGCGTGCGCTTCATGATTCCTGCGATGGTCTTCACGGTGGTGCTGCTCATCACCTTCATCTTCACCATCGTGGTCATCTTCCGGCAGAAGCGCTATAACGAGATCAAGAACGACTTCATCAACAATATGACGCATGAGCTGAAGACCCCGATTTCCAGCATTTCGCTGGCGGCTCAGATGCTTAACGATGACTCCGTCACAAAGAGTCCCACGATGCTCACCCATCTGGGAGGTGTCATCAACGACGAGTCAAAGCGCCTGCGCTTCCTCGTGGAGAAGGTGCTCCAGATGTCGATGTTCGACCGTAAGCAGGCCACCTTCAAGAAGAAGGAGCTCGACCTCAACGAACTGCTCGAGACGATTGCCAGCTCGTTCTCCCTCCGCGTCGAGCATACAGGCGGTAAGATCTATACCGAGATCGAGGCCATCGATTCATCCATCTATGTCGATGAGGTGCACTTCCAGAATGCCATTACGAATCTGATGGACAATGCCGTGAAGTATCGCAAGCCCGAGGAGGCGCTCGACATCTATATCCGCACGTGGAACGAGAAAGACCGTCTCTGCTTCTCCATACGCGACACCGGTCTGGGCATCAAGAAGGAGAACGTGAGGAAGATCTTCGACAAGTTCTATCGCGTACATACAGGTAATGTGCACGACGTGAAGGGCTTCGGACTCGGACTGGCCTACGTCAAGAAGATCATCACCCTGCATGAGGGCGATATCAAGTGCGAGAGCGAACTGGGCAAGGGCACCACCTTCACCGTCACGCTCCCCGTACTCAAGGAAGACAATTCATAGTATTCACAATAAAAAAACTAAAGATTATGGACGAGAAAATGAAAATTTTGCTTTGCGAGGACGACGAGAACCTCGGCATGCTGCTTCGTGAGTATTTGCAGGCTAAAGGTTACACCGCAGAACTCTGTGCTGATGGTGAAGCCGGATTCAAGGCTTTTCTCAAGAACAAGTTCGACATCTGCGTGCTCGATGTGATGATGCCTAAGAAGGACGGCTTCACGCTGGCTCAGGAGATCCGCTCTGCCAACGCCGACGTGCCCATCATCTTCCTGACGGCCAAGACGCTGAAGGAAGACATCCTCGAGGGCTTCAAGCTCGGTGCCGATGACTATATCACCAAACCATTCTCTATGGAAGAGCTCGTGCTCCGCATCGAGGCTATCATACGCCGCACGAAGGGCAAGAAGACCAAGGAGTCGACCGTCTATCGCATCGGCCGCTTCACCTTCGACACCCAGAAGCAGCTCCTCAGCATCGGCGAGAAGCAGACGAAGCTCACCACCAAGGAGAACGAGCTGCTCGCACTGCTCTGCTCTCACTCCAACGAGATCCTGCAGCGCGACTTCGCCCTGAAGACCATCTGGATCGACGACAACTACTTCAACGCCCGCTCGATGGACGTGTATATCACCAAGTTGCGCAAGCACCTGAAGGACGACGACCAGATCGAGATCATCAACATCCACGGCAAGGGCTACAAGCTCATCACGCCCGAAGAGGAGTAATAAGGGAAGAGTGAATAGTGAATAGTGAATAGTGAATAGTGAATAGTGAAGAGTGAATAGTGAAAAGTGAATAGAGAGTCATTTGCTTCAATATTAGGGATGGCGCTGGTGGTAGCCGGCGCCCTCCTTTTGGTAGCCAGTTACATCGCAGGCTGGACCTCCTCCAACCTCGTGCTGCTCACAGGACTGATAATCATCATCTTAGGCGCTGCACTCCACATTCGGCAGCTGAAAAAGGGTAGTAAGTATTAAAAATGGTTAAAGTTTGGGCTTGTCACAACGCTTGCCTCACTTTTCTCACCTCTTTTTTGTACCTTTGCACCCGCTTTTCGAAGCACATTATTAATTTTTTATTTTCAATTTAGTATGAATCAATACGAAACCGTTTTCATTTTAACTCCCGTTTTGTCTGATGATCAGATGAAGGAAACGGCCGCAAAATTCAAGAAGGTTCTCACCGATAATGGTGCAGAGATCCTGAACGAAGAGGCCTGGGGATTGAAGAAGATGGCTTATGCTATTCAGAAGAAGTCAACAGGTTTCTACTACCTGGTAGAGTTCAAGGCTGAGCCATCAGTAATTAAGACTTTGGAGACTGCTTTCCGTCGCGACGAGAAGGTGATTCGTTTCCAGACAGTTAAACTTGACAAGTATGCAGTGGAGTATGCTGAGAAGCGCCGCGCAAAGCTTGGTAAAAAAGAGGAGGCTTAAATTATGGCACAGGAGACAGAAATCCGTTATCTCAACGCTCCTTCTATCGACACGAAGAAGAAGAAGTACTGCCGTTTCAAGAAGAGCGGTATCAAGTACATCGACTACAAGGATCCCGAGTTCCTGAAGAAGTTCCTCAACGAGCAGGGTAAGATTCTTCCCCGCCGCATCACTGGAACATCTCTCAAGTACCAGCGTCGCGTGGCTCAGGCCGTGAAGCGTGCCCGCCAGATTGCGCTGCTGCCTTATGTAACTGATTTGCTGAAGTAATTAAGGAGGACGCAAGATTATGGAAATTATACTGAAAGAAGATATTATCGGTCTGGGATTCAAGAACGATATTGTGAACGTAAAGTCAGGCTATGGCCGCAACTACCTCATTCCTCAGGGAAAGGGTGTGATTGCCTCACCATCTGCTAAGAAGATCCTTGCAGAGAACCTGAAGCAGCAGGCTCACAAGCTGGCAGCCCTCAAGGCAGCCGCTGAGGAGAAGGCCGCTCAGCTCAACGGTGTGGCTCTCGAGATTGCCGCCAAGGTCAGTGCTACTGGTCAGCTCTACGGTTCTGTTGGCGCCGCTCAGGTTGCCGAGGAGCTCGCAAAGCTCGGTAAGGAGGTTGATCGCAAGATCATCACCATGAAGGATGCCAAGAAGGTTGGCGACTACGTGGCTCTCGTACACTTCCACAAGGAGGTGACAGTCGAGATCCCTGTAAAGGTCGTAGCTGAGAACGCTGCCGAGCTGAAGGCTGCTGCTGACGCAGAGGCTGCCATCAAGGCTGCTGCTGAGGCTCGTACAGCTGCTGCTGCCGCTGCTGCTGATGCAGAGGAGTCAGAGGCAGAGGCAGAGACCGAAGAGGCTCCCGCAGAAGCATAAATCTGAAAAAACAATTAATAATTAACATGCTGTAAGGCATCATTATTTATTATTACGTAAGGTCCCGAAAGTCATACAGACTCTCGGGACTCTTTTTTTTCTAATACTCCCGCTAGGCCTGGATTTGTATCAACATGTCAAAGATATTCGCTAGTCACCGATTTGACGCTGTTTTGCGATTTCCCTAGGAAACACGTGCCTGCGCGCTTGGCAATTTTTGTTGCCTAGTTAGGCCGCAAATTTCGTCTGCTTTGTTGACAATGCAAAAGTACGAAAATTTCAGATGCGAAACAATAGTTGCCGGCAATTATTTTTCGATTTATTTCAAATGTTAAAATGACGAACGAAGCAAGAGCAGAGCCAAACTTGTTTGAGCTATGCCTTGCAAGGAGGAATTCGACGAAGTCAAATGACGGAGCAGCGAGAGCAGAATCCGAGCTTGCTTGAGTTCTTGTAATATGTAACTTTGTACCGCCAAAATTTCGTAATTTAAAACCACCAGAAATTGGCAAAGTTAAATAACCAACTATGGTAAGTAAAATAAATCGGGATCAGGTAGCATAAGAAAAGGAAGTA
>Ga0256405_10002431_pt1 | contig 42907 bp, 39 predicted proteins | sample RumenRJG_02DNA_FD_189096 | JGI IMG/M metagenome (GOLD analysis project Ga0256405, IMG submission 189096) | Bovine rumen microbial communities from Lethbridge, Alberta, Canada - RJG_02 | ecosystem: Host-associated > Mammals > Digestive system > Stomach > Rumen | place: Canada: Alberta... | reverse complement strand
AATCCGGGGCTTTTCGATAAATTTTAAAAATATTTTACTGACCCTTATATTCCAGGCACAGCATCGTAAGATCGTCGAAGGGTTCTGCGTCGCCGACAAAGCCGGACACGGCCTCGCGGACGTTCTTCAGCACGGTCTCGGGACCTGCCTCCGCCTCTTTGTTGAGGGCGTCCAGCATACGGTCCAGGCCGAAAGCGTTTCTGTCTTTATCCATGGCTTCGGGCACGCCGTCCGTGTACAGGAACAGGCGGCCGCCGGGTTTCAGCTGGAATTCATAGGGCAGATAGAACTCGTCGTCGAAGCCTCCCAGCACGAAGCCGTGCTTGTCCTTCAGCAGCTCGTACCGGCCGTCCGGCTCCTTGATGACGGGGAATTCGTGGCCGGCATTCGCCGCCGTGAACTTGCCCGTGGAGATCTCCAGGATGCCCAGCCAAGCTGTTACGAACATCTGCATCTGGTTGTTGGAGCACAGGGCTTCGTTGGTCTTCGTGAGGATCTCCGCCGCGTTCTTGCCCAGCATGGCGCAGCTCTGGATGATCACCTTGGAGACCATCATGAATAGCGCGGCAGGTACGCCCTTGCCGGAGACGTCCGCCATGACGACGCATAAATGGTCGTCGTCGATCAGGAAGTAATCGTAGAAGTCGCCGCCTGTCTCCTTGGCAGGCTCCATGGAAGCATACAGATCGAACTCTTTTCTGTCCGGATAAGGCGGGAAGATATGGGGCAGCATGGAGGCCTGGATCTCTCCGGCCATGTTCAGTTCCGTGCTTACCCTCTCCTTCTCAGCCGTAACTTTCGTCAGGTTCTCCACGTAATCCGCCACGTCCTTCTCCATGTCCGCCATGGTGAGGGCGAGGTTCTCGATCTCGTCGCCGGTGCGGATGTTGAGCATGGAGAAGCGGTCCTTGATGTCCCTTCCGGCCTTCTTATCGTCTCTATAATCCTGGCAGGCCTGGGCGATCTGGTTGATGGGATCGATCACGGTCTTCTTCGTGCGCTTCGTGATCAGATAAGAATAGACGAACATGACCGCCGCCAGCAACAGCGTATACAGGAACGTGAAGGTCTTCATGCCGCGGGCCACGTTGTTGAGGGTGACGTCGGACATCACGAAGGCCACCGGCTTGCCGTCTTTTCCATAGAGCGGCATGCCCGCGGTGCACATGCGTCCGTGGAGCGGATTCTTTACGATGGAATAGAGTTTTCCCTCGCCGTCCCAGTTCATGAACTTTTCCCGTTCCTTTTTGGAAGCAGGCTCGCGGTCGCCAGGCAGAAAGCCGGATTCTGCCGATGTGTCAGGATCCGCGATCATCACCAGGGAGCTGGTGGCCGCGTCGTAGGTCGCGACGTACAGGTCGTTTACGTCGCTGGTCTTCAGGAATTCTCCCAGAACTTTCTTCAGATATTGATAATCTTCTCTTTGCGCGATCTCCTCGAAATGCGCCCGGTACTCTTCCGTGCGGGTCTTCTCCAGCTCTTCGCGGTACAGTCCCTTATAGATCGTTAAGATGTCGCCTGTCAGATCTTCCACGTCCACGATGTTCTCCACGACCATCGCGGTACTGCGGCAAAGCCCGAAAGCTTCGCCCGTATACTGGCCGACCAACGCGTAGGCAAACAGACCGAGCCCGATCAGAAAGGCGACGAGCCCCACGATGACCGAACCGATGACGCTTCCCCAAAACGTGCGGGCTTCCAGAGAATACATCCTCCGTTCCCGCCAGCTCATTTCTCTTACGCTTTTTTCCGGCATGATTCCCCCGTTTGTTTCGTTTACAGTTTCTTTAAGATCGTTAAGATATTCTTGCCTTCCTCATAGGAATAGGACACTTCATCCATGGTCTCCTTCACGAGAAGGATACCCAGACCGCCGATGCGCTCCATCAGCGCTTCCTCGGACGTGTCGGCGTCTTCCCTCGCCAAGGGGTCGAAGGGTTTTCCGTGGTCCAGGAACTGGATGACCACCCGCAGCGGATCGTCCAGCACCTCGCAGCGCACTTCCGCAGGGCCGATGGCCGGGTCATACGCGTAGCTCGCGATATTGACAAAGACCTCCTCGACGGCGAGGCGCAGCTGCAGCTGCGTGTTTTTGGGGCAGGCGGCGATCTCGGGACGCTGCAGGACGAAATCCGTGACCGCGTCGAGATTCTTCACCTCCGCCGTTACGATCAGATTCTCCATGACCGGTACCTCCCCATCAGATAAATTTGAACAGGCGGGTAAAGCCCGTTACTTCCAGCACTTCCATGACGGATTTACCGGTATTCTTCGCAAACAGAACGCCGCTTTTGCGGTGCAGTTCCATATAGACGAGCTTAAACGTGCGAAGACCGGCGCTGGAGACGTACTCCAGTTTCTCCATGTCCAGCGTAAGGTTGTCGAACTTGGACGCCACGTCCAGAAGGATCTTCTCCACTTCCGGTGCGTTCGTCGCGTCGATGTAGCCGTCCAGCTTCAGCTCGGCATCATTGCCGTGTTTGATCAGATCCATATTCATGCTCATGGTCCTCATCCTCCTTATGTATAGTATACACCCTGCCGGAATAAAAATGAACAGGCCCCCGGAAGGACCGGGGGCCTGAAATGCTTGCTGTTATGCGTTTTCCTTGATCGCTGCCTGCGCTGCTGCCAATCTCGCGATGGGTACGCGGAACGGGCTGCAGGAGACGTAGTCGAGGCCCACCTTGTGGAAGAATTCCACGCTGGAGGGGTCACCGCCGTGCTCGCCGCAGACGCCCAGGTGCAGGTCGGGTCTGGTGGCTCTGCCCAGCTTGCAGGCCATGTCGACCAGCTTGCCTACGCCCTTCTGATCGACCTTCGCGAACGGATCGTTCTCGTAGATCTTGGCGTCGTAGTAAGCGGAGAGGAACTTGCCGGCGTCGTCTCTGGAGAAGCCGAAGGTCATCTGGGTGAGGTCGTTGGTGCCGAAGGAGAAGAACTCGGCTTCGGTCGCGATCTCGTCCGCCGTGAGCGCGGCTCTGGGGATCTCGATCATGGTGCCGACGAGATACTTCATCTCGATGCCGGACGCCTTGATGAGTTCATCCGCGACCTTTACGACAATATCCTTGACGAACTTGAGCTCCTTGACCTCGCCTACCAGGGGGATCATGATCTCGGGGACCATGGTCCATTCGGGATGTCTCTTCTGGACGGCCAGCGCTGCCTTGATGACCGCCCTGGTCTGCATCTCTGCGATTTCCGGATAGGTCACGGTAAGGCGGCAGCCTCTGTGACCCATCATCGGGTTGAATTCGTGCAGCCCTGCGATGATGTTCTTGATGGCTTCCACGCTCTTGCCCTGGGCCTTAGCCAGCGCTTCGATGTCGTCCTCTTCCTTGGGAACGAATTCGTGGAGAGGAGGATCCAGGAAGCGGATCGTAACGGGATAGCCCTGCATCGCCTCGTAGATGCCTTCGAAGTCGCTCTGCTGCATGGGTTCGATCTTGGCCAGCGCCGCGACTCTCTCCTCCACGGTATCCGCGCAGATCATCTCGCGGAATGCAGCGATCCTGTCTTCTTCGAAGAACATGTGCTCGGTTCTCGTCAGGCCGATGCCCTGAGCGCCCAGTTCGATGGCCTTGGCGGCATCCTTCGGGGTATCCGCATTCGTTCTTACCTTGAGTCTTCTGTATTTATCGGCCCAGCCCATGATGCGGCCGAATTCGCCGGCGATCTGAGCGTCTACCGTGGGGATGACCCCTTCATAGATATTGCCGGTGGAGCCGTCGATGGAGATGAAGTCGCCTTCGCGGAAGGTCTTGCCTGCCAGTTCGAACTTCTTGTTCGCTTCGTCCATCTTGATGTCGCCGCAGCCGGAGACGCAGCATTCGCCCATGCCTCTGGCGACGACGGCAGCGTGGGAGGTCATGCCGCCGCGGACGGTCAGGATGCCCTGCGCGGCCTTCATGCCTTCGATGTCCTCGGGGGAGGTCTCCAGTCTTACGAGGATGACCTTTTCGCCCTTATCGGCCCATTCCTTGGCGTCGTCCGCAGTAAAGACGACCTTGCCGGAAGCAGCGCCCGGGGATGCGCCCAGACCCTTGCCCAGCGGCGTCGCAGCCTTCAGAGCGGCAGCGTCGAAGGTGGGATGCAGCAGCGTATCCAGGTTTCTGGGATCGATCATGGCAACAGCTTGCTTTTCGTCGATCATGCCTTCGTCCACGAGGTCGCAGGCGATCTTCAGAGCAGCCTGAGCCGTTCTCTTGCCGTTTCTGCACTGCAGCATGTACAGCTTGCGGTTCTCTACCGTAAACTCCATGTCCTGCATGTCTCTGTAGTGGTCTTCCAGGATGCCGCAGACCTTGACGAATTCGTTATAGGCTTCGGGGAACTTCTCCGCCATCTGGGCGATGGGCATCGGCGTACGGACGCCGGCTACCACGTCTTCGCCCTGGGCGTTTACGAGGAACTCGCCCATCAGCTTCTTTTCGCCGGTGGCCGGGTCACGGGTAAAGGCAACGCCTGTGCCGGAATCGTCGCCCATGTTGCCGAATACCATCGGCATGACGTTGACGGCGGTGCCCCAGCTGTAGGGGATGTCGTTGTCTCTTCTGTAGACGTTGGCTCTGGGGTTGTCCCAGCTGCGGAATACGGCTTCGATGGCTGCGAACAGCTGTTCCTTCGGATCGTCGGGGAAGTCCGCTCCGATCTTGCTCTTATATTCTGCCTTGAATTGATTTGCGAGCACTTCCAGATCTTCCGCCGTGAGTTCCACGTCGTAGGTGATGCCCTTCTCGGCCTTCATCTTGTCGATGAGTTCCTCGAAGTACTTCTTGCCCACTTCCATGACGACGTCGGAGAACATCTGGATGAATCTTCTGTAGCAGTCCCACGCCCATCTGGGGTTGCCGGACTTGTCGGCGATGGTGCGCACGACCTGTTCGTTGAGACCCAGGTTGAGGATGGTGTCCATCATGCCGGGCATGGATGCTCTGGCGCCGGAGCGGACGGAGACGAGAAGCGGATTTTCCTTGTCGCCGAACTTCTTGCCGTTGACCTCTTCCATCTTCTCGATGTACTCCATGATCTCGGCTTTGATGGCGTCGTCGATCTTTTTGCCATCTTCGTAGTAACGGGTGCAGGCTTCGGTGGTGATGGTAAAGCCCTGGGGCACGGGCAGGCCGATGTTGCTCATCTCAGCCAGATTGGCACCCTTGCCGCCCAGGAGGTTGCGCATCTTCGCGTTGCCTTCCGAGAACATGTAGACGTACTTTGTGCTCATAAAACAATACTCCTTTCGTTTATATTGTGAATGAAATGATTAACTCGTATTCAAAGCATAGTATATGCCTTTTACATCAAATTGTGCAACGGTTTAAATTCATAATACTTGTATATCGGTATTCATTTTCTTGCCGACGCAAACAGATCCTTCAGAGAGGGATACAGGCTTCGGTAGACCGCGTAATTTCTGGCATAGACGCCATCGTTTTCATGGTTTGGGACAAAGGTGCGCCAGACGGGGCGTTCCAGAGCGTCCGCGGCCGTCTGCAGATCCTGCCAGACCCCGGCCGTGACCCCGCCCAGCAGCGCCGCCCCTGCCGCCGCCATGTCACTCTCCTCCAGCACGTCGATGGTGCGTCCCGTGATATCCGCCTTGATCTGTGCCCACACGGCGCTCTTTGCGCCGCCGCCGATGGAGGCGAATCGTTCGATCGGTTTTCCGGTAAGCTGCTCGCTCCATTCCAGGAACTGCCGCAGACCGTATCCGCAGCTCTCCAGCACCGCCCGGTTCAGGTCCGCCCGGGTGGTGGCGAGGGTCATCCCAAAGAAAACGCCCCGGGCGAACGGATCCCATACGGGGCTGCGCTCGCCCTGCATGTAAGGCAGAAAGACCACGCCGCCGCAGCCGGGAGCCGCTTTGGCTGCCTGTTCGCCTGCCCGTTCGAATACCGCTCCGTCCGGCTTCTGTCCGCCGTTTTCAAATTCCCGGCAGAACCATTCGTTCGCGGCACCCGTAAAGGACATGGAGCCCTGGTAGACCCAGGTACCAGGGGAAAGATATGCCCGGTTGATAAAACGCGGATCGAAGACAGGCTTTTCCACGCAGACCGTCAGCACGTTGGAGGTGCCCACGGATTCGCAGACGTCACCTTCTTTCAACACGCCGCAGCCCAGCGCCGCACAGGGGGTATCCCCTGCCCCCGCCGCCACCGGAATGCCCGCAGGAAGGCCGAGAGCCGTCAGTTCCCTGCAGTTTAAAAAGCCGGCGGGTTCGCAGGACTGCTTTAAGGGCGGCAGCTTCTCCCGGTCCGCGCCAAGCGCTTCGCACAGTTCTTCCGACCAGCGGTCGCCCTTCACCGTATCGAACAGGTTCGTATAGGAGGCGTTCGTGGGGTCGATGGCGGTCTGTCCCGTCATTTTCAGGCACAGCCAGCTGTTGAGGTGACCGAACCAGCGAGCCCTGTCAAAGGCCTCCGGCATGTTCTCCTTCACCCACAGCAAAGAAGAACCGGACAGTCCGCCCGCCATCGCGCCGTTGGCGGTGACCGCAAACAGTTTTTCCGCGCCAACGCGCTTCAGGATATCTTCCGCCTGCTTCGTGCTGCGCCGGTCGGAATACAGGATGGGACCTGCCAGAACGCCGCCGGTCTCATCCATGCAGACGAATGCCGGGCAAAGCACGGAAAGCCCGATGCCGGCCACGCGAGAGAGGTCGATGCCGCTGTCCCGTAGATCCCGGATGGCTTGCAGCATCGCGTTCCATAAGCTGTCCGGATCGATCTCCGCCCAGCCTTCGTGCAAGGCAAAAGAGCGGTAGGCGGCCCTCGTACGGGCTGCCTGCCGCGCGTTTTCATCCAATATGCAGGCCTTCAGGCCCGACGTTCCGACGTCGATGCCCAAAATATATGCTCTTGTACAATCTCTGTTTATCATATAAGCATCATACCACAACAGATCGGCAAAGAATAAAAAAGAACCGGCAGAAATTCACTGCCGGTCAAGCATGTTTACATAATATTTTTTACGATCTTTCCGTCCTGAATGACGAGTTTTACATTGTTTGGATCGGTGATGGGTGCAACTGACTGGGATAGATCGCCCTTCACCAGGATGACGTCCGCCAGTTTGCCCTCTTCCAGAGTCCCCAATTGGTCTCCCATCAGCAGGATCTCGGCGTTCACCTTCGTGGCCATGCGGACGATCTCCAGCGGGGTGAACCCGGCATAGGCCATGCGCTCGAACTCCATCGTAGCCTTGTCGTAACTGCAGCCGAAGTCCGCATCGCCCAGGAAATCGCAGCCCATGCCGATCTTGACGCCGGCCTTTCTTGCCATCTCCAGGGAACGGTAGTGCGCCTCGTAGGACTTGAGGGTCTTCTCCTTCAGATATGGCAGCACGCCCTCCTTGTTTTCGAAGTACAGTTTGGACGTGTGCATGATGGACAGCGTGGGCACCAGCCAGCAGTCGTTTTTGATCATCAGATCGATGCAGTAGTCGTCCAGATAGAATCCATGTTCGATGGACTTTACGCCGCACTCCAGCGCCGTGCGGATGCCCCGGTTGGCCTGGGCGTGGCTCGAGACGTACGAACCCATGTTCTCCGCCTCCTCCACCGCAGCCCGGATCTCATCCCGACTGAAGTGGGAGTGCTCCCCTGCCTTGTCGCCGTTGGAGAACACGCCGCCCGTCGTCATGATCTTGATGAGATCCGCGCCGTTGCGCATGTTGATGCGGCAGGCCCTGCGCATCTCATCCACCCCGGTCACCAGATAGGAGATCGTGTAGACCTTCTCGCTGGCTTCCAGAGTCAGTTTCTGATAGGAGTCTCCATGACCGCCGATCTGGGAGATGATGCGGCCGGCGGAAAAGATCCGCGGACAGCTGATGAGCCCCGCAGCCGCCGCCGGTTTGAGCAGCACCACGTCGGAACCCAGGTCCCGGAACGCGGTGTAGCCCGAATCGCGCAGCTGCTGCATGTCCCGCAGGGCGATGCAGGTCTGCATCTGAGGCGTGCTCGATACCCAGTCCAGCGCCGTGGCCGAGCCCCAGCCCATATGCACGTGTGCATCGATGAGCCCCGGCAATATGCTGCCGTCCTCGATCTCGTAAACTTTTGCGCTTTCCGGCAGCTCCGGCAGGACCGCCTGCCGGCATACGGTCCGGATCTTATTGTCTTCCAGGATGACGGCACCCTTTTCGATCGGCATGCCGCCGTTTCCGTCGATCACTCTTCCCTTTAAAACGATCATGGAGAACCTCCGTTCAGATAAATAATGCCGTTTCTTTTTTATTTTCTCTCAAAGACGACGTCGCCGTCAATGATGGTCATGTCGCACTTGATGTCCTTGATCTGCATGGGATCGCAGGTGAAGATGTCCGTATCCAGCACCGCCATGTCGCACAGGAAGCCGGGCTTGATGCGGCCTTTCTCGTTCTCCTTGAATTCCTGATAGGCAGAGCCGGTGGTATAGGCATCCACGGCGGTGCAGACGTCGATGCATTCCTGGGGATTCCAGCCACCCTCCGGCCAGCCCTTCTTATCCTTGCGGGTCACGGCGCAATAGATGCCGGGGAACGGATTGAGGTCCTCCACCGGGGAGTCGGTGCCGAAGCTCTGATGGATGCCCAGCTTGTCCGCAGTGCCGAAAGCGTAGGACGTGGAGCAGAGTTCCTTGCCGCAGCGGCTCTCCACGATGTGCATGTCGTAATCCAGGAAGATGGGCTGATAGCACGGGATGAGGTCGTTCTTCGCGATCTCCTGCATCATGTCGGCATCCGTGATCTGGCAGTGCATCAGGATGTGGCGGTACGGATTGACTTCCTTCTCACCGTAGTGCAGAACGGTCTCGTAGGCCTTCATGGTGTCTTCCACGGCCTTGTCGCCGATCACGTGGGTGCAGACCTGCACGCCGTACTTATCTGCGATGCGGCAGTATTCCAGCAGTTCTTCGGGCTGGATATTGGGTACGCCGAAGTTGCCCGGGTCATCCTTGTAACCGCCGCGGATCGTGGCGGTACGGCCGCCCAGAGAACCGTCGCCGAACAGCTTGAGGGGACCGTTCGTCATCTTTGGATTGCCGACTTCGCCGATCTTGAAGTACTCGCCGCTGGCGCATGCCTTCTCGAATTCTGCGGGGCTGTAGTAGCAGATCTGGTGATGATAGCGGATGTGCGCTTTGTTGGTCTTATAGACGTTGTCGATGGCGGTGTGCAGATCTTCCCGGTTGCCGACGATCTGGTTGAGGTCGTTGGACTGGACGCTCGTAACGCCGCATTCGATGGCGTGGGCGTCGGCCAGCATAAAGAGGCGTTCGAAATCCTCCACCGTGAACTCCGGCAGCAGCTGTTGGGGATAATAGGCCGCTTCGTTGAAGGCACCGGTAGGTTCGCCGTTCTCGTCGAACACGGGATAGCCGCCTTTGGGCAGCGGGCCGGGCTTTACATCCAGCATTTCCAGAGCCTTGGAGTTGGTGACCGCGATATGGCCGCAGACTCTCACCATGATGACGGGGACCTCCGTGGAGATCTTGTCCAGGTCGTAGCGGTTGGGTGCCCGCTTGGGACCTTCCGTAAACAGATCTTCGTTATATCCCATGGAGAAAATGCCGTGCTTGCACTCTTCCGGGTGAGCCGCCATAAAGTCTTTGCAGCGGCGGATGAGCTCGTCCAGGGATCTGCAGCCCATGGTGTCGACCCGGGACAGGCCGATGCCTACGAACAGGAAATGCAGATGGGCGTCGTTGATGCCGGGGATGACGGTCTTGCCGGCAGCGTCGACGACTTTGGCATCGCTGCCTGCCAGAGCCAGGATCTCATCGTTCGTTCCAACCGCTTTTATGACGCCGTCTTCAGCGTAGACAGCCTGGCGGAAATCGCCTCTTTCCACGTAGACCTTACCGTTGATGAGCGCAAGTTTTTTCATGAATACACCTCCCGAAGGCCGCAGCCTCCTTTAAAAATGCCCGGCCCGAAACAGTTTCGGACCGGGCGCGTTGTTAAAAAACTTATTTAGCCTCGTTCTTGTTCTTCTTGTCGAAGATGAAGTAGACGATCGCACCGATGACCCAGACTCCCAGGCCCATGATGGCGGAAGTACGGTCTTCCATAAACGTGTTGTACATCAGAGCGATGTTGACCAGCACGGCGATGATGACGGTAACGGCACCGCCCCATACTTTGTAGGGACGCGGCAGATCCGGCATCTTTTTACGCAGGATGAGCACGGATGCGATGATGAGAACGTTGGTAAGCTGACCGGTGAAGACGATCAGGTTAGTGAGCTGATCCAGGGAACGGATCCAGATGAGCAGCAGGATGAGGACCAGCTGTACCCACATGGCGTTGGCGGGAACGGCGTTCTTGTTCAGCTTGCCCAGGCCCTTGAAGAAGTGGCCTTCCTTACCCATGGCGTAACCGAGTCTCGGGAATGCCAGGGTCATGGAGTTGATGGAGCCTAGCTGGGAGATCGCCATACCGACGGATACCAGCGTAGCGCCGGCAGCGCCGAAGATCCGCTTTGCAGCCTCGGTACCCAGGAAGTAGGTGCCGCCTTCGATCAGATCGTGCATCTCCTGCAGGGGCAGGACCTTCCAGATCGCGTAGTTGAACAGGCAATACAGGATGGTGATGGCACCGATAGCGACGATGATGGACAGAGGCAGATTCTTCTTCGGGTTCTTGATCTCTTCCGCTACGATATTGAGGTTCGTCCAGCCTTCATACGCCCACAGGGTGGCAACGGTAGCGAACGCGACCATGCCGAAGAAGTTGCCGGTCCCCTCGCCTGCCATGGGCTGCATGGACAGCGTGTTGCCGGAATCGCCCTTGAACAGCGCTGCGAACAGGATGATGAGGATGGGGATGACCTTACCGATAACGGTGATGTTGGTGAGGATAGAGCCCTGTTTTACGCCCAGCAGGTTGAAGACCGTGAACGCAACGGCGATAGCAGTCGCGAAGATCTTGCCTGTGGTGCCGCCGATGGAGAACATGGCAGCCAGCGCCAGCGCACCTGCGGAGATGGACCCCGGGGAGCCGATGAGCCAGTCGCTGAAACTGGAGATAAAGCCTACGACGGGGTGGAATGCTTCGTTCAGATAGATGAGTTTACCGCCGGCTTTGGGCATCATGGCACCAAGTTCTGCATAGCAGATACCGCCCAGCATGGAGACGACACCGCCTAAGATCCACGCGAGCAGGCACATGCCGAGACTGTAGCCCGTACGCATCATAACGTAGGAGCCCAGGTAGAAGATACCGCCGCCGATCATAATACCGGCCAGGATGGACGCGCCGCCGAACAGGCCTATTTCGCGCCGGAATTCGGTCTCTTCAGAAGCAAGCTCGGCCTCGTGCATTTGGAGATTCTTGTTTTCATCCATAATGTAGCCTTTCTCTTCTAAAAAGATTATAAAAGAAATATTACGTGATATTCATAATATAACACGATTAATAGCGGAGTACAACACTTTAAGCCGTTAAAAAGGCCCCGGTTCAGCGCTGGGGCCTTAATTTGTAAATATTTAGATGTCTGAAGAAATTTATTCACCTGTTTCCGGGGCCGGTGCGGCATCCTCCGTTTTCGGCGCGCTTGGGATGACCCCGGCATTGAAGGATCTAAAGTAATCCGTACTCAGGACAAGTTTCGAATAGCTGAGCTTGCCCTGCACCTTCGAACGCATCGCGTTGATGTAATCCTGACTGGCCGGCTGGGACGCATCCGCGTCCGTCCATTTGCCGCCGTAATAATAGCCCTTGTCCGTCAGGAACGATCCGTTGGTCCACAGCACCAGAGGCTCTTCCTCGGAGAAGACGTCCTGACCGACGAACAGACGGGAATCGTAATCCACGCCGAACAGGTTGCACAGCGTGGGCTGGATATCCAGGCTGTAGGTCGGGAAATCGATCTGGATGGGGTCACTCTCCTCCAGGCACCCGCTCCAGATGAGCAGCCGGGAGTGGTCTCTTTCCTTCGGCGTCTGATAGGCGTAGCCGTACAGCTCCTGCAGGTAGTCCTTATCCGTGCCCCAGGCTGCGCTCTTTTCGAGACCGTAGGGATAGTGGTCCGTGCCGAGCACGATGACGGTATCGTTCGCGATACCCGCCTCCTCCAGGGTCTGGATGACGTATTCCAGAGCGTATTCCAATTCCAGGTTGCAGGCGAAATAGCCCTTTACCTGCTCGGAATACGGCAGCTCTGCCACCGCGTCGCGGTTCTTCTTGGACATGGCGTTGGCGGACCAGGCATAGTTCGTGTGGCCGCTGATGGACATGTAATAGACGGAGAACGGCTGGTGATCCATGTACCGAGTCATGGTATATTTCATCATCTCCAGGTCCGAATCCGGCCAGACGTCCAGCAGATAGTCCTCCATGCCGTTGCCCTTGGCGATGAAGTTGTCGAAGCCCAGGCCCGTATGGGTCCGGTTGCGGCCGTAGTAGTCGTACAGGCCATTGTGATAGCATTCGCTGAAGTAGCCGAGGCTGCGCAGCTTGTGGAAGATGTTGATGGAGTTATCTTTTCCGATGGTGTCCTGGATGGAGTTGACCCCGTCCATGGGCACGATGCCCATCATGTTGGAATATTCGCCGGTGGACGTGCTGCCGCCCCAGGCCGGCTGGTAATAATCGTTGAAGTTGATGCCCTTCGTCGCCATGCGGTAGAGCGCGGGCGTCAGCTCTTCGCTGATAAGCTCCTCAGAGAACGCCTCCGCCGTGATAAAAATGAGGTTCTTTCCGGCGAACAGCCCTGTATATTCGTTCTTCGGTGAGGGTTTCTGCTGCTGCACGTACTGGTGCGCCGCCTTGATGTTGCCCGAAGAGGATGCGATGAGCGCGTCCAGATCCACATTCAGCTTGTTGAGGCCGAAGAAAGACGGGCCGGAGGAAGACCCGGTGCCGTGAGCCGCGGACAGGACGTCCGGCGCATCGAGCGCCGCTTCCATATCCAGCTCGTAGCCGCCCCGCAGGTCTTTTCCGGTGGCGTAGATGAGTCCCTTCGTCTGCACGTCGGAGCTGAAGTTGCCTTCCCTGCCGCCGATCCCTGCAAACAGAGCGCTCAGGATGAGCAGTACGACGCCGGCCAGCGCCTGCACGCCTGCCGGCCGGAAGTTCATCGGCTTGCGGAACCCCAGATCTTTGCGCCGCCAGATCATGAGCGCCAGCGGCACGTGGAACAGCAGGATGATGGGGATGCCCCGCAGGATGAGCCCGACGACCACACCGCCGAAGCCCGTCACCACGTCCCCTGCTCCCGTCGCGATATCCGTCTTGCTCATGAACACGCGGTAGCTGTTATAAATGAAATATTCTACCAGGAAAGCGATCGTAAAGATCTCGAGAACGACCGCCTCCAGGATAAAGGAGATCTTCTCGGCGAACAGGCTGCAGACCGCGCCAAGCACGAGGCCGATGCCGAAAGCATGGAACACGCCCACGTGCAGGAAACCCGAACCGGTGAGCACCGTAAGCAGGATCTCGAACAGCGCGAAGATAGGCCCCAGAAGCAGGCAGGCAAAGGGCCGGAAGCCCTTGGCAGAAGCGGACTTGGCAGCGGAAGCTTTGGCCGCAGCAGTCCGGGTCTTCTTCTTATCCTTTTTCGGCGTTTCTTTTTTCGGCAGGAGGCCCTTCAGATCCGGTTCTGCAGACTTCGCGGCATGGGTATGGGACGCAGAAGTCTTAGCGGATGTTCCGGACTTGCCGGACCGCTTATCCTTCTTTGCCCTCGCCTTGGCTCGCTTTTCGCGCCGCTCCTGCATCGCTCTGTCCAGTTCTTCCTTGCTGAGCCGTTCCCTGTTGTCTTTATTCTCCGAAGACATAGCTGAAATAATCCTTTTCGATGACGTTCTTGCAATAATTCAGTTTATCACGAACGATATCCTTTACGGAATCGATGTAATCCGCATCCGCCGTCTGACCTTCCGCCGGCGTAAACCGTCCGGTGCCGGCGTCGTAAAAGCCCTTTTCCGTCTTCCAGCTGTAGCTGTTCCACATCACGAGCCCTTCGTCCGTGGACAGCACGTCCCGGCCCGGATACAGGCGGGAATCGTACTCGACGCCCATCAGGTTGAGTATCGTCGGCACGATGTCGATGCTGCTGATCGGCTGGGTCACGGTAATGGGGTCCATATCCCGGAACGCGCCGCTGTAGAATATCAGCAGGTTGTGGTCGCGTTTCGCCTCATCGGTGGCCGGATATCCGTACAGTTCCGACACGTAATCCCTGTCGTTGGCCCAGATCATGCTGTTCTGCAGGGCGTAGGGATAGTGGTCCGAGGTGAGGACGATGAGGGTATCGTCCAGCCGGCCCGCCTCCTCCAGACGGTCCACGACGATCTTGACGGCATCTTCCAGTTCGAGCTGCGCCGCCACGTAGGACTTGATCTTCGTGCTGGCGTCCAGGCCCTCCACGAGGTCCTTATGCTTGATGGCCTGCTCCTGGTGCGTAAAGTTATAGATGCTGTGACCGCTGTAGGTCATGTAATACACGTAGAACTTTTCGTCGTCGATCCAGTCGTCTACGGTGCAGTTCATCATCTCCGTGTCGCTGGGAGGCCACATGTCCGTCAGGTAGTCCTCCATGCCGGTACCGTTGGAAATAAAGGACTCAAAGCCCAGCCAGGGGTGGGTCAGATACCGGTTGTAGTAGTCATAATCCCCATTATGGTAAGCTGTCGCCGTATACCCCAGAGGCATCAGGTGATAACCGACGCAGGTGGCGTTGTTGTGGCCGATGATCTGCTGCATGGAGTTGGCATGGTTGACCGGCACGATGCCCGTAAGCGTCGCGAATTCACCGGACGTGGTGCTGCCGCCCCAGAACGGCTGGTAATAGTCTTCGAACGTAATGCCTTCCGTTGCCATTTTATACAGCGTCGGCGTCAGTTCCTCGCTCACCGCCTCTGCCGCAAAGCTCTCCGCGCAGATGACGATGAGATTCTTGCCCTCGAACAGGCCTGTGTATTCGTTCTTGACCGTAGCCTTCTGGGAAGCCACGTAGCTGTGGACCGCACTGATGGCGGGGTCGGTCTCGGCAGCCGCCAGCGCGTTAAAATCGATGTCGCGCTTGTTGAGGCCGTGGAACGCGGGCGCGCCGTTGGAACTGCTGCCCCGGGTCACGAGCCCCTCCGGCTTTTTAGGCTTCTCCGGCTTTCCGAACGCGCCGTACACCACGTCGCGCTGCGTGGACGTGATGAGCCCGAAATTGCGGATGCCGTCGTTGAACACATACTCGTAGGAATACTTCGGTGCGGCGAAGGTGTCCAGCTGGGTGCTGCCCGCCGCCATGCTCTGGCAGACGACGCCGGCCAGGGCCAGATAGACGAGGGTCCAGCGGTCCTTGCGGGTAAAGTCCCAGACTTTATACAGCGCGAGAAGGACGAACACGGGGACGTGATACAGCGCGATGATGCCCACTCCTTCCCGGATGAGCCGGGCAAGGTCTTCGCCGAATTCATCCATAACCCCGCCGGCGCCCTGGAAGATCGTCAGGGGATCCATAAATGTCTGGTAGGAATTGTTGACGAAGAACTGCACGCAGAAATAGAACGCGCCGATCTCCGCCAGGATGAGGGCTGCCGCAAAACCTGCCTTCCGGTTTTTGAAGGCGAACGCCACGCAGTTGCACAGCATGCCGCAGGCAAATCCGGCCAAAAGCGCGCTGGCAGGATGGTAGCCGGAAGCCAGGCCGCAGTCCGATGCCAGCCGCCATTCCAGATACATGAAGGTCAGCGGCAGAGCCAGCATGCTGAGAGCCCTTCTGAGGCCGTTATTCTTCGATTTCAGAGGTTTTTCTTCGGTGTTGGTGGTATTTATCATGATGCCTTCTTTTATCGTTTAAAGGTCGGATTCCGCAAGTCTGGTCTCGGCGTTCTTGAATTCCCTGCTCTTCCTGCGCATCGTGATGAAATAGCAGATGAGCAGCAGCGAGAGCGTAAGGATCCAGGAGATGGGATATGTTATGTACAGCATGTCCAGGTTATGGAAGCGAGGGATCTGCCATATCGTATAGATCCAGACCACGCGGAACACGCAGATGTTGAACACCGTGATGATCATGGGCAGCAGCGAAGAGCCGAGGCCCCGCAGCACGCCGGTCATCACATCCATCATGCCGTCCAGGAAATACGGCAGGCACAGGTATTTCATCCGCAGGCGCCCATAGGCGATGGCAGATGCGTCGCCGGGGATGTAGATGGACAGCAGCTGATGGGAGAACAGATAGCTCAATCCGCCCAGCACGAGACCCGTGACGAACACGTCGAACATTACGTCCTTCGTTACTCTCCTCGCCCGGTCAAGCCGCTGCGCGCCCACGTTCTGGCCGACGAAGTTCATGCCGGTCTGATGGATGGCGTTCATGGCGATGAATGTAAAGCCTTCGATGTTCGCTGCCGCGGAATTGCCCGCCATCGCGACGGAGCCGAACGAGTTGATCGAGGACTGGATAATGACGTTCGAGATCGAGAACATCGAGCTCTGGATGCCGGCGGGAAGGCCGATCTTGACGATCTGCTTCAGTTCCGAGCCGTAGATGTGCATCTTCCGGAACACCAGCTTATAGGCCCCTTCCGTGCGCAGCAGGAAGCGCACGATGAGGAAGGCGGATACGCACTGGGACAGGATAGTCGCCAGCGCTACACCGTCCACGTTGCGCTTGAGCACAATGACGAAGAACAGGTTGAGCACCACGTTGATGATGCCTGCGGTCACCAGATAATACAGCGGATGCTTCGTATCTCCCGCCGCCCGCAGGATGGCTGCGCCGTAGTTGAACACGAGGGATGGGATCATGCCGCAGAAATAGATGCGCATGTACAGCGCCGACAGGCCGATGACGTCGTCCGGGGTCTGCATCCAGGAAAGCAGCGTGCGCGAGATGAGCACGCCCACCACAGTGAGGACAGCCCCGCCTATCACGGCTACTGGCATGGCGGTGTGCACGGCTCTGCTGCAGCGGTCATCGTCCTGGGCGCCCAAAGACACCGCCACGGTGACCCCCACACCGACGGAAAGCCCGATAAACAGGTTGATGATGAGGTTGATAATGGCGCCGGTGGCTCCCACCGCTGCGATGCTGAGACGGCCGCAGTAACGGCCGACAACGACGAGATCCGCCGCGTTGAACAGCAGCTGCAGCACGCCCGTAAGCATGAGCGGGATGGCATAGCGGATGATGTTGCCGAACAGCGGCCCATTCACCATGTCGATATTGTTCGTTTTTTGTTTCTGAGGCATAAAATGTAGGGTTTGCGTCTATAGGAAAAGATTTCTGTTTGCAACACCAAAAAGCCTTGAAAAATCAAGGCTTTTTGAAAGGGACCGTGGTTGCGGCCCCTTTTAAACAAAATGGCGGAGACGGTGGGATTCGAACCCACGTGGCGGTTAAGCCAAACTGATTTCGAGTCAGCCCCGTTATGACCACTTCGATACGTCTCCGTAAGACCTGCGCTAAAGGCAGGCGCTGCCTTCCGGCAATACGAACTGTAGAGCCTCGGGCAATATTTCAAATTCCGTATCCCGGAAATCCAGCACCTCTCCGTCCACGGAGATGCGCACCGGTTCCAGGGCGCGGAGTTTAAACTTTTTGCAGTGGATATACTCGATATACCGATCTGCATCTTTCCCCTGCAGATGGGTTCCTTTGCGGTACCTCGCCAGCATGATCGGCAGTTTTACGCCCCGAACGGGATGCACGATGCAGACATCCATATAGCCGTCGTTCAGTTCCGCGTCCGGGCAGCTCCGAAAACCGCCGCCGCAGAAGTGGCCGTTTGCGATGGCGGCCAGCATCAGCTCGCCTTCCTGCTCCGGGTGATCCTCCACGGTCCAGGCCATGCGGTAGGTCTTGCCTTTCCGCAGAACCTTGAGCGCAGCAGCCACGTAGGCGGCAGTGCCCTTCAGCCTGTCGCTCTTCATGGCGGCGGCTTCCGCGACCACGTCGCAGTCCACGCCGATGTTGAACATGTTGAGCGCATATCCACCCGACCATTTTAACACATCGATGGGAATTACTGAACCGTGAATCTGCTTTTCTATCTGCAAAATGTTTTCTTTTCCCGAAAAATTCCGGACGAAGTCGTTTCCCGTGCCGCAGGGTACCACCGCCAGCTGGGCGTTCGGATGTCCCGCGATGCCCGACAGCACGTTGTTGACCGTCCCGTCGCCGCCGCAGGCATAAAAGCGCACATCGCCTTCGAAAGCGCATTTCTGCCGGCAGTACAGGATGGTCTCCTGCTCGCTCAAGGTCCGGTGGATCTCGTAATCTTCTTCAAATCCGGTGAGGGCCTTATGGATCTTCGGCAGGATATCCGTTAATCCGGCGCCGTTTCCCGCCGCCGGGTTGACCACAAAGATATGCTTCATTACTCGATGATCTCCTTGATGAGAACGGGTCTTTCCGGTGCCTCCGCAGCGTAAGTGTAGGCGGAGCCCGCTTCCTTCAGCCCATTGGCCAGCTTTTCCTCGCTGTCGCTGTACAGAATGGCCAGGGTCTCCCCTGCTGCCACCGGGTCACCCACCTTTTTCTTCAGCAGGATGCCCGCAGAAAGGTCGATGCTGTCTTCCTTCGTGCGTCTGCCGGCGCCCAGATGCTGGGACGCGAGGCCGATGCTGTCCGCCTGGATGCCTGCGATGTAGCCGCTCTCCGCCGCCTTCAACTCTGCCTTGTGCAGCGGCTGCTTAAAGATGCCGAAATCGTCTGCGCAGGAAGCGTCGCCGCCCTGCATGGTCACGAACTTGCGGAATACTTCCAGGGCTTTGCCGGAAGATAGAGCCTCTTCTGCTTTGCTGCGCCCTTCCGCGGGCGATGCCGCCTTCTGTCCGCAGTAGATCATATAGCCGGACAGCGTAAGCGCCAGCTCCGTCATGTCGGCGGGACCCTTGCCCTTCAGCGTATCGATGGCCTCCATCACCTCCAAGCTGTTGCCGACGGCATTGCCCAGGGGCTGATCCATGTCGGTGACCACGGCCACCACCTTCTTGCCGGCATCCGTGCCGATGTCGACCATCAGACGGCCCAGATCCTCCGCCGCTTTCTGCGTCTTGTTAAAACTGCCCTGGCCGCACTTTACGTCCAGCACGATGGCATCGGACCCGCTGGCCAGCTTTTTGCTCATGATGGACGAAGAGATGAGGGAGATGTTGTTGACGGTCGCCGTCACGTCGCGCAGCGCATACAGTTTCTTGTCCGCAGGCGCCACGTCCTGGGTCTGTCCCACGACGGACATGCCCGCCGTCTCCACGGTCTGCAGGAACTCCTCCGGGGAGAGCTGCACGCGGAATCCGGGGATGGATTCCAGTTTGTCGATGGTGCCGCCGGTAAAGCCGAGACCGCGTCCGCTCATCTTGGCAATGGGAACACCGCAGGCTGCCGCGATGGGTGCGACGATGAGGGTCGTCTTGTCTCCCACGCCGCCGGTGCTGTGCTTGTCCACCTTAATGCCCTTGATCTCGGAAAGATCCATGGTCTGACCGCTGTGGAGCATGGCGTCCGTCAGCGTAAACGTCTCCTGCCGGTCCATCCCCTGAAAGCAGATGGCCATCAGCAGCGCAGACGTCTGGTAATCCGGAATGCTGCCGTCTGTAACGCCCTGGACGAAACCGCGGATCTCCTCCTCGGAGAGCGCATGTCCGGTCTTCTTCTTTTCGATGATGCTTACCATGTCGATCATTTCAGGATCTCCTTCAGGAACGAAGTTCCGATAGCGGGTCTCTCTTCGATCCCCAGCCACTCCAGGCAGGTGCAGGCGATGTCGGCAAACGTTGTTCTCGTGCCCAGGTTGACGCCTTCCTTCACGGGTTTTCCCATGACGAGCAGGGGTACGTGCTCTCTCGTGTGGTCCGTGCCGTGGGCCGTGGGATCGTTGCCGTGATCCGCCGTAAAGATCAGGATGTCCTCGGGTTTGAGGGCCGACAGCAGCTCGGGCACTCTGGCATCGAATTCCATGATGCAGTCGCCGTAGCCCTGCACGTCTCTTCTGTGCCCGTATTTCGCGTCGAAGTCCACGAGGTTGACGAAGAGCAGACCTTCGAAATCCGTCGCCAGAGCCTGGAGGGTGCGGTCCACGCCGTCCATGTTATCGTGCAGATGAATGCCCAGGTCCACGCCGTAGCGGTCGAAGATATCGGAGATCTTGCCGACGGTGGCACTCACCTGTCCCGCATCCTGCACCATGTTGAGCAGCGTGCGCTCGGGCGGCATGACAGAATAATCCTTGCGGTCGGACGTGCGTTCGCGCTTGCCCGACTCGTTCTTTTTATAGGGCCGCGCGATGACCCGGCCGCAGGCCCAGTCACCCACGAGCATCTCTCTGGCCACCTCGCAGTAGTGATACAGATCCTCCAGAGGCACGACGTCCACGTTGCAGGCGATCTGGAACACGCTGTCCGCGGAGGTGTAGACGATGGGTTTGCCTGTCGCTTCGTGCTCGTCTCCCAGTTCCTCGATGATGATGGTGCCGGAGGCGGGATAGTTTCCGATGACTTCCCGGCCGATGCGTTTCTGGTATGCCTCGATGAACTCCCTGGGGAATCCGTCGGGATAGGTCTTAAAGGGGACCTCCGTGTAGAGGCCCGCGATCTCCCAGTGGCCAGTGGTCGTATCCTTGCCGGTGGAGATCTCCTTCATCTTCGCATAGCTGGCTTTGGGAGCGTCCGTTTTGGGCACGGCGGGGTTGACCCCGTCGATGCAGCCGATGCCGAGATCGATCAGATTCTGTGGATGAAAGTTTTTCGCATGTTCTGCGATATGGCCCAAGGTATCGCTGCCGGCGTCGCCGTAATTAGCCGCATCGGGCAGTTCGCCGACGCCCAGGCTGTCCAGCACCATAATGATCGCGCGTTTCATAGTTTCGCCTTTCTTATTCTCTATAAATCAATTTCGGACAACATGCCAGTTTGTCCAAAGAGATCAGACTGTATTCTATGCCGTTAAAAATGCCCTGCGGACCGTTCTTGAAAGCGTTCTGGCCGTGGAGATGGCCGTAAACGACTTGCTTTGCACCGCTCTGCTCCAGGATCTGCGTAAATCCGTTTGGCTCGAACTTCTCGTTCATGGGCGGATAATGCATGACGCCGACGATGCAAGGGTCATCCACGCCCTCCGCCAGCCTCGCGGCTTCCTTTGCGCTCATCTCCAGCCGCAGCACCTCCCTGCGGTAGATGGCGCCGTCCTCATCCTCGTGGTAATCCTTGGCGCCGGGACAGGTCCAGCCCCGGGAGCCGAAGACGATGCAGCGGCCCCAGATGAAGGCGTCGTGCTGCAGAAAACGCAGCGTCGGCATGTCCTTGCAGGCGTTCTTCACCTTCGAGATGCCGGACCACCACAGATCGTGATTGCCTTTTAAAATAAGTTTCGTGCCGGGCAGCGCATCGATCCACTTCAGATCTTCCAGCGCTTCCTCCAGGCGCAGCGCCCAGGAGATGTCGCCCGCGAGAACGACCAGGTCTTCCGGCTCCACCATGCGCAGCCAGATCTCCTTCAGTTTCTTATCGTGACCCACCCAGCTGCCGCCGAAGATGTCCATGGGCTTTTCGATGCGGGGGTCAAGCGACAGATGCAGGTCGCCGATGGCCCATACGTTCATGGCAGCCACCTGCCTTGCTCTTCTTCGTCCGGATCGCTGAGTTTCTGCATACCGGACAGGGTCTTCTGGATGCTGCGGGTGCGCACGCCGATCAGCTTATCCAGCTCGGCATTGGCCTGGTTGATCCGCTGCTGCGCGGAAGCCAGCACGTCCGCGAACTTGTCGAACTCGCCCTTTACCTGCCCTAAAACGCCCCAGACTTCCGTGGAGCGCTTCTGGATCGCCAGGGTCCGGAAACCCATCTGCAGGCTGTTGAGCAGCGCCGCCAGCGTGGAGGGCCCTGCGATCATGATCTTATAATCCCGTTGGCAGATCTCCATCAGTTCCAGATTGACGACTTCCGCGTACAGCCCTTCGAACGGCAGGAACATGACGGCAAAATCCGTCGTGTAGGGAGGCTCGACGTATTTGTCGCGGATCTCCTTCGCGGACAGTTTGATGAACTGCGCCAGCCGTTTTCTCTGTACTTCCGCATAGGCGCTGTCCGCGTTGTCGTACGCGTCCTGCAGCGCGCCGTAGATGTCACCGGGGAATTTAGAATCGATGGGCAGATAAACGCTGCCGCCTCCGTTTCCGGGCATTTTTACGGCATATTCCACTCTTTCCTGCGTGTTTGGCTTTACCTGCGCGTTTACCTCGTACTGTCCGGGAGCCAGGATCTGCTCCAGGATGGCTCCGAGCTGCAGTTCGCCGATCACGCCCCGGCTCTTGACGTTGGTCATGAGCTTTCTCAGATCGCCCACGTCCTGCGCGAGGCCCTGCATCTCGCCGAGGCCCCGGTACACCTGATCCAGGCTGCCCCTCACCTGGGCAAAGGAGCGCGCCAGGCGCTCGTCCAGGGAATTCTGCAGTTTTTCGTCCACGGAGGCGCGGATCTTATCCAGTTCCGCGGCATTGGAGGACTGCAGCGCGTTCAGCCGGTTCTCGAGGGTAGCCCGCAGATACTCCATGCGCCTGTCCTCTTCCGAGGCGCGGTCGGACAATCCCCGGTTCATCTCCGAAAACTCCGACTGCAGCGTCTGGTAGATCTCCACCCGCTGTGCGCTGATATCGCGGCGTACGGCAGTCAAAGCGACCGTCAGTACGATGACGGCAATGGCCAGCACGCCTATGATGATCGCTAGAATGGTGACTGTGGACATGGTCTCCTCCGGATAGACATATTATTATACCATATTATGGAGCATAAAAAAAGAAAGGCCTCTTGGGCCTTTCTATTCTTCCGGAATGTCGTATCCCAGCAGTTTCAATACTTCGTTTGCCGTTTCTTCCGGCTCCTGACCCGTGGAGCAGACCACGAATTCCGCGTACTTTTCGTACAGCGGCGTGCGCTCGTTGTACAGATCCTCGAAGGTCTGTCCGGGTTTGAACACGATGCCCCGGGTCTCCAGGTTCGTGACCCGCCGTTCGATCTCCGGGAATTCCACGTTGAGATAGATGATGTGGCCGATCTCCGACAGGTGTTTCATGGCATCGGGATAATAGCAGGCGCTGCCTCCCGGCGAGATAACGTAGTTCTCATAGTCCAGGCTTGCCAGCACACGGCCTTCCAGGGACAGGAAATATTCCTTGCCCTCCGTATCCAGGATCTCCTGGAGCGGACGTCCTTCCGACTCGATGATGATCTTGTCGCCGTCGGCCTGCAGCAGATCCAGTTTGTCCGCAAGGATGCGGCCCACCGTGGTCTTACCGCTGCCGGGCATGCCGATCAATATGATGTTTGTGCGCTTGTCTGAACTCATGATGCCGTTAGTATAAGGAAAAAGCCCCATACCGCCTGGGCGGTTGGGGCTCGGTGACCGGAATTAAGCTTCTGCGGGAGCCTCTTCGGCAGGAGCTTCCTCTGCGGGAGCTTCGGCCTTCGCTTCTTCCTCGGAACCGGGGAGAGGCAGCGTAGCCTTGATGGACAGGGAGATTCTTCTCTTCTCCTTGTCGATCTCCAGGATCTTCGCATTGATCTCCTGGCCGATCTGCAGCTCGTCGGAGATCTTGCCGACTCTCTTATGAGCTACTTCGGAGATGTGCACCAGACCGTCGAGGCCCGGAGCCAGTTCTACGAATGCGCCGTATTCCTTGATCTGAGCGACCTTGCCCTTGACGATGTCGCCTTCGTGATAGTTCTCGTCGATGACGGACCAGGGTTCGGGAGCGTTCTGCTTGAGACCCAGAGAGATCTTGCCCTTTTCGGGGTTCATGCTGAGGATCTTGACGTTGACGATCTGACCGATCTCCAGCGCTTCCTGGGGATGTCTGAGCTTGCCCCAGCTGATCTCGGAGATGTGGAGCAGTCCGTCGATGCCGCCGATGTCTACGAATGCGCCGTAGTCGGTGAATCTCATGACCTTGCCTTCGACGACGTCGCCGACATTGAGGGTCTCCCAAATTTCTGCGATCTTCTTATGCTTCTCTTCGGTGAGGAAAGCCTTGTGGGAGAAGACAGCCTTGTTTCTGCGCTGGTCGACTCTCGTGACCTTGACCGGCAGGGTCTTTCCGATGAATTCCTCGGCGTTCTCCACATAGTGGTCTGCAAGCTGAGACATGGGGATGAAGCCGGAGACTTCCTTGTATGCTGCGATAACGCCGCCCTTGACTTCCTTCAGGACGGTAACGTTGAGTACTTCCTTGCTGTCCAGTGCTGCGGTGATCTCTTCCCAGTTTTCGCCGGACTGAAGCTTTTTCTTGGAAAGGAGGATGTTGCCGTCGCCGTCATCGGTCTTGATGACTTTCGCCTGCACTTCGTCGCCTTCCTTAAATGCTGCAGTAAGATCCTGACCGTCTTCGAGAGTGACCTCTTCCTTCGGCAGCATGCCGTCCTTCTTGCAGCCCAGGTTTACTACGACGTAATCGTTCGTGACCTGTACTACCGTTCCGGTAACTACTTCGCCTCTACCGGGAAGCTTAAGAGACTTCTCGATCTCGTCCATATAGGCGAGCATTTCGTTCATTTCTGTGTTCTGATCTTTGAGTACTTCACTCATGTTAGCAATAACCTCCAAAATAATTTGTTGCGGTGCGGATGCACTCGCTGCAACGCCTATTTTATTATATTTTGAAATTTCTTGCAACGGTAAATCGTCGAATTTTTCGATAAAAACTGTAAATATGCAATTCTGTGAACAGATGTCGAATAGCTTGCGGGAGTTAGAGCTCGTTTTATCGCCGATCACCACCATCGCATCGGAGTTTGCCGCAAGTTTTGCGGCCGCGTCCTGCCGCTGTTTCGTGGCGTTGCAAATGGTATCCTCGATCTGAAGGTCGCCGCAGATCTTCTTCAATTCGTCGCAGCAGGCATCGAATTTTGCCCGGGTGAGCGTCGTCTGGGCCAGCGCCGTGACTGGTTTATCCCGGAAGAGATCTGCATAATATGCAATGCGCTCCGGATCGTCGCAGGCGCCTACCGCCCGGTCCGTTGACCCGAGGATGCCTTTCACCTCCGGATGATCCGGGTCACCGATGACAAAGACGAGCCGTCCGGCTTCTCCTGCTTTTCTCGCCGCGTCGTGGATGCGGTATACGAACGGACATGTCTCGTCCAGGATCTCGATCCCCGCGGCTTCCGCAGCCCGATACGTGCTGTCCGGTTCCCCGTGAGCACGGATGAGCACCCGGCTGCCGGGATCCGCCTCTTCGATCGAACGGATCGTGATGAGCCCCTTCTCCGCCAGATCTTCCGTAACGGCTTTGTTGTGGATGAGGGAACCGAGGCAATACAGTTTGACGCCGTCTGCCTTCGCCCGTTTCAGCTCCTGCTCCGCTGCGTCTACCGCGCGCTTTACACCAAAGCAAAAGCCTGCATGTTCTGCAACTGAAATAATATAATTCATAACCTTTTTCCTTCTTATGAAAATTGCGATATGAATGTAAAAAACTGTTTACAAATTCGAAAAAGCATTATATGATTAACTATCTCATATTCTACTACATAATTGCCAAGGAGTTAAAGCAATGGAAGACAAGACATTAGTATGTCAGGACTGTGGTAAGGAATTTATTTTCACAGTAGGTGAACAGCAATTCTACAAGGAAAAAGGCTTCGACAACGAACCCAAGAGATGCAAGGAATGCAGAGACAAGCGGAAACAGGCAAGAAGAGCCATGAGAGAAACGGGATCTGCTGAATAAATTCGAATAATCAGGAAGACATAGAAAAGGACCGGAAGCGCTCCGGTCCTTTTCTATTGCGTTACGACAGGATCTGAAGCAGCCATTTTTCGAGAAAGCGTGCAGTTCCCTGCTCTTCCATCCGGACGGACCGGCCGGCTTCTTCCAGCCGTTCTGCGATCAGCGCACCGCTTGGCCCCAGTCCCCGGCACAGATCCGAAAAGCGCGCCAAAAACGGCCTGCTGTCCGGGCTGTCCGAAAACATCAGCAGGCTGCTTCCCTTATCCCGGTCAAAAAACAGCAGCGAGGGATCCAGCGAGATATAAGCGGGATCGGCAAGCCACTGCTGCAGCGAGGCGAATGCGCGGGCAGCTGACGCAAGAGAAGTCAGGAGCAGACAGAACCCTTCCTCCAGTCCATCCGGGCAGACGGCCGCATAGGAAGCGACCTGCACCAGTCCTTCCGCATCCAGGCGGATCCGCAGCCCGTCCGGGCTTTCCCAGAAGGAGGCGGGGACGAGAAACGGACAACGCCCGCTCCTCCAGAGCGCGAGCATGTGGTCCGGCATCACAGTCCCTCCTGGCAGAACAGGCAAGGCGTATACCCTTCCGCGACGGCTTCGCCTTTCGGCATGCTCACGTAGTACTTCGTAATGCAGGGGCATTCTTTTCTGTGATAGACCCGCGATCCGTCCGAGAACAGAAAGACCAGGCTGCCGTACGGCAGCGAAGAAGGTCTGCAGGTCTTGCAGGCTGCGTAGCGGCGCTTCAACTGTTCCGTGAGGATCTCTTCCACGCTGCCTTCCTTCATGATGCGGCAGCCGTATGCGTGATACCTTTCCCCATATTTCGGAAAAACGTAGACCCGCGTATCGTCCATCTGCGTATCCTGCCTGGACTCCCCGACCCAGGGGCGGAATAAAAACGTGCGAAGCGACAGAATGCCTTCCGTCTTGCCCAGCGGATGCAGCGCTTTCCTTCGCGTCGTCACCGTGGTGCGCACCAGATGATCGATGCGAAGGTTTCCGGCTGCCAGGCTCCTCTGATCTGTCAGGAAACCCGTCACCCAGACGTCCGGACCGTCGTCCCATTCCTTGCTCAGATAGGCGTACAGTTTTCCCGCATAAAAAGCGCCCTGCAGCACATCTTCGGCAATGCCGGCCTCCACGGCCTCCATGCCGGCAGCAGCTTCCACGCAGGTCAGGCTGGCATCCGCAGCAGCCCGCACCACCGTATCCTCCGTTCCCGCCTGCATCAGCAGGAGCATCAGAAGACCCGCTGCGATCAGAAAAATGGGAAGGCAGACGGCGGCGTCCACGATCAGCGAACCGCTCTCGGGGTCACCGGTAGACGTGCGCCTGTTCCACCGTCCCATGGCGCAGCGGCCCGGAAAGGACCGGGAGAAAACTTTTCTTTTCGAATTCCGCATGCAAAACAAACCCATAACAATAATCCCGGAACGCAAAGGAGGCGCCGTCCATGTATGCGACGTCGGCCTGCATCATGTCCATCAGGCGGGCGAGCCGCGTCTGCTGCGGCAGCAGGAGGAGCAGCAGCATGGCGTAATCCCGGTAAGTACCGAATCGGCCCTGCTGTTCTCCACTGCCCGGCGCTATGGCAACGAATCCGCCGCTGCAGAGCGTCTGCACTTCCTCTTCCGCCTGCACGGCCGCGTCGATCGCGGCCAGGATAAGCACAGCCAGGGGCTGCGGCACAGCGGGAAAGGCTGCGGCAGCCGCCGCGTATGTCGACAGTTTCGTCTCGTTTTTGAGGTTTCGCGCCAGATCGACCGCCATCCGGATCTTGAACAGCGCATCTTTCATCTCCGCCTCATTCTCCCGGTCGGAATCCCTGCCGAACAACACGTATTCCGTTTCGAGGCCCAGCACCGTATCGTCTCTCTGGTGCAGTAGATCCGAGCATACGGAGACTACGTAGCGGGACTGCAGCAGCACACCGGCAGACAACCCGTCCTGCAGCAGTGCGGATGCGGCGTATTTCAGCAGAGAAGACGAAGGACGCACGTCCAGAAGACGGGTCGGCAGCTGCTCCTTGTGTGCGCTCACCAGGCTGCGCCCTTCGTGTTCCCCGAGATCCGGATGCATCGCATCGTCGTATTCCCGCATCAGTTCCGCCGGGGACTTTCCAGACTGCCCTTCCGGGGGCGACGGGGGGAGATCTTTCACATGTTTGGCAGCCTCTTTATCCTCCCTGTTCTCCAGGGGATCCAGCAGTTCCCTCAGCAGCCGGAGCGCGCCGGTCTCGTCCAGCGCATCCTTTCCCAGCATCATCAGACCTAACGTATCGATCTGATCCGCCAGGCTCTCCACATCCAGTCCCTGCGTCTCTTCGCAGGAAACGGTGCACTCTCTGAGTTTTGGCCGGATCAGCAGAGACGTCCCGTTGAGGTTCTGCCGGATATAGAATGCGTTTAAGGGCTCCAGTTTCTGGGGAAAGGCTGTGACTGCAAACACGCCGTACCGCCGCTGCAGGTCCGGCTGATATTCGGACAGCACGGACTTGCCGGCTACGAGGCAGACGTTTTCGCAGATGCTGCCGGCAGCGTATCCGCTGCACAGTTCGCAGACGCACAGCAAAAACAGGACAAGGGAAGAGAGGCACAGCAAGACGTAGATCGACGAAAATCCGCTATTCTTCTTCATCCATCAGCCACACTCCCCGCAGCACGTTCTCCACCTCCAGCAATTTCGGCTCCAGTTCTTCCTTCGCTTCTTCCCTGTGGCGCGAAGCATCCGCCTCCGTTCCGGCCAACACCTGCAGAGACAGTCCGATGATCGCGGTCAGCAGCAGTACGACCAGCGGAAAGACCAGCGCAGCCTCCACGATCGCGCTGCCGGACGGATCAGAAATCCGCCTTAAGAAGGTCTCCAAATACATTGTTGACAAACTTTCCGATCTTATCCTTGAAGATAAGACCTAAAAAGACGGCGATGGCGATCAGGATCGCGACCTGCACCAGTTCCATGCCCTCCTGCGCCCTGAGTTTTGTTTCGATCCCAACGAGCAAACGGTCCATACTTTCCTCCTGTTCTACATTTCCATCAAAGCCGGCGCGATGGCGATCACCACCAGCACCAGCAGCAATATCATCAGCGGCAGACAGAGTTTCGTCTCGGCTTCCTTCGCTCTGGCTTTCGCCTGGTTGAGCCGGACATTCCAGAGCTGCTGCCGCTCCCGGTCCAGTTTTTCGGACAGCTCCGCGCCCCGTCCGCTGCAGTCCAGCGCCAGAGACGAGAAGCGGATGAGATCCCGGATGCTGCTCTGCCGCGCATAGACATACAACGCGTTCACGAACGGCAGATTCGTTGCCCGGCTCTCCGCGTCCAGCGAGCAAAGCGCCCGGTACAGCGGATGGTCCCTGTCCCGGTTCTCCTGCACGAGACGCTGAAACGACCCTTCCACCGTGAGGCCGGCGTTTAGAAGCAGGATCATCTGAAGGCTCATGTTCGGGATCTCCTGCTCGAATGCTGCCTTCCGCTCTTTCAGGTGTTTTTTCAGGGAGTCTGTCCGGCTGAAGACGAGAAAGACAGCCGCAAGAAAGAAGACACCTGCGATCTCCCAGGGAAGTCCTCCTCTTTTGAGGACCCAGTCCGCATCAGCGCCGCCGGGCGTCTTTTCCGGCAGTTCCTGGCGAACCTCTGTCAGGAGCTCCGGCAGCTGCTGCAGCATCTCTTCCGCCTCATATTGCAGCGAAGGCGTCAGATCTTTCGCCTCAGACGGCGCAAATACCGCAGTAAACCGCAGCGTATCCCCGTGATCACCCGCCTGCAGCGAGGCGGCGAGCTCCACAGACTCTCCGTCCCTTACGCCTGTCAGGTTCACGCGGCCGTCCTCTGCGATGCGCGAGGGGTCGGAACTGCTCCAGCCTATCGCGACAAGGCCCGTCTCGTCCTGCAGCGGCAGTTTCAGATCCCCGGTGACCCTTCCCAGATCCTGACGGCTGCCAAACACCTCCGTTTCGAGCCACTGCCGGCAGCGTTCGAACAGAGCGCGCGCATCTTTGGCGGAGATCTCCTGTCTCGGCACGTCCAGCCGGACGTCCTGCTTCCAGGAAGCCTCCTGCCACTGAAGCGTAACGCGCACGTCCGCATAAGTATCGTCTTCTGTAATGGACGGTCTCTGCAGCAGCATTTCCAAACCTGCATTCTGTCTGCCGATAAGCGCGGCAAGCAGAAATAGCAGCAGACACGCTGCCGCGCAGAGCAGGAGCAACCGGCCAAGCCGTTTCTGCAGACGGTCCAGTTCGGATGAAACATCCTCCCCTGCCTGCTGCAGAAACGCATACCCTTCGAGAGCTTGCTCGTCTTTCTGCCGCAGGATCTCTCCCGCTCTTCGCAGTTTTGCGGCCAACGGTCCTACAATTCGATGTCGATGATGCGGATGCTCCAATACAAGGCACCTCCTATCGCCGCCAGGCACATGCTCATCAGGAGCCTGCCGGCAGCGCTCGTGTACAATACGGCGATATAGCTGAACGCCGTCAGGTTTAAAAAGACGAGCATCAGCAGCGGCAGCGACAGAAGCAGCAGAATGTCCAGTTTTTTCTGCGCCATCAGGCTGTCCGTTTCGCTGCGGAACGCCAGTTTATCCAAAAGCAGAGAAGCGCTCTTTAAGCAGACGTCTTCCAGATCGCCGCCGCAGAGGCGGCAGATCGCGTAAGACGATGCGAACAGCGCGATCTCCGCCAGACCGCTCCGTTTTCCGAGATCGGTCAGCAGCTCCGCAGGGTCTCCGTGGACCGAACGGTAGCTGTCCACGATGCTGCGCAGTTCGCCCGTGATATCCGCTTCCACGCCGTAGGATGCCTCCGACTGCATCGCCGCGTCTTCCAGCGCCGCCGGCATGGATCGCCCTGCTGCGACGGAAGCGGAGATCGTATAGAGCGCATCCCGGAACCCTTCCAGCAGTCTCTGTCTGCGTTCGTGCGCCATGTGCTGCCGGTAGAAACGCTCCAGCGGAACGGCCAGTGCGGCGCACACTGCTGCCGCGGCGATATGCCGGTAAAACAGCAGCCCCAGCAGCATCAGCAGCGGACAGGCCGTAAGATAGTAGCGGATGCGTTCCCTTTTCCCGGGGCTGTAGACAGCGTAATCCGTCATGGCTCGACCTCCTCCGAAAGTCCGTGCAGTTTCAGTTTCGCAACGCGGATGAGCGGATTTCCCGTAAAGACCAGTCCTTTCTCGGGATCGTAGCAATACAGAGGATTCAGCGCGATCTCTCCGTCCTTTACGCCGGCGCATTCGCATATCTCCACGACGCGCCGGTGTCCGTCCGGCGTACGAGCCAGATGAACGAAAATATCGATCGCCTCCGCGATCTGTGCGCGGACCGATTCCGCCGGAAATCCCGACGAGGAGATGTGCATCGTCTCCAGACGGCCGATCATGCCCCGTACGGAATTTGCGTGACCCGTGGAGAGCGATCCGTCATGCCCTGTGCTCATCGCTGCCAGCATATCGACGACCTCTTCGCCCCGCACCTCACCTACGAGGATGCGGTCCGGCCGCTGCCGGAGGCTGGTGCGGATGAGTTGGCGGATCGGTACGGCGCCTTTTCCCTGGGCGTTGGCGCTGCGGGCTTCCATGCGCACGAGATTGGGAATGCCCCGGATCTGCAGCTCCGCCGAATCCTCAATGACCACGACTCTTTCGCTGGCGGGGATATAGTCCGACAGCACGTTCAGAAATGTGGTCTTGCCGGAGCTGGTGCCGCCGGATACGAAGATGTTGTAGCCTGCCGCCGTCAGCCTGCGCAAAAGATCTGCCGCCGCCCGGCAGACGTCGCCCTGCCGTACCAGATCCTCCATCGTCATGCGGCTGCGGTTGAATTTACGTATCGTCAGCACCGGTCCGCCAAGAGCGATGCTGCTGTGCACCGCGTTCACCCGCGATCCGTCGGAAAGCCTGGCGTCCACGATGGGATGCAGTTCGTTCATCTCCCGGCCGACCCGGGCGGCAAGCCGCTGGATGACCCGGTTGAGCCGCTCCGCCGTCTCAAAGGACAGATCCGCCCGGAATGTCTCGCCGGCCCGTTCGATAAAAATGCGGTCCGGCCCGTTTACCATGATCTCCGTAACGGCTGCGTCGTCCGCGAGATCCTGCAGGATCTCCAGCTCGCACCGCAGCGCACAGAACACGAGCCTCGCCAACCGCAGTTTCGAAGCAGGTGAAAGCAAAGGCGCTTCGCGGCACGACAGCACCGCCTGTTCGCAGAGCTGCTGCACCTGTCTGTCGTCCGGATCGCGGCTGCCTTGCGCCATGCTGCGGCGCACGGCCTCTGCCAGACCATAGACGCTGACAGCCGGTTCAGCTGTTTTCCAGTCGCTGCGCAAGTTCTCTCACCTCACATCCCAGAGGTCCCAGCGGATCGGGAAAGGCTGTCTGAACGCCGGGATCTTCCGGCGGTTCTATCCGCAGCAGCTTCTGCACAGAAGCGCCGACCGGCCGCTGCTCCGCCAGCAGAGAGAGCTCTGCATACGCCGCGTCGTCGGCAAACCGCTGGTCTTCCCGGCGGCTATAGACCACCACACAGTTCTCGCACATGCTCATGACCTCCCGCCAGTGGGGATAGCTCCTGGGGACGTCCAATACGATCTCATCCCATTCTTCGCTGTCTTCCGCTGTCTGCAGAAAAGAGGCAACGGTCTGGGCATCCAGTTCGAAAAAGACGTTATTTACCGTCTGCTGCGACGGAACATAATACCCTTCTTCCATTTTCCTGCATGCCGGCTGCAAGGGAAACGAGCTGCCGCCCAAGATCGTTTCGAGCAGATACATGCCACGCTCCGGTTCTGTTCCCGGAGCGTAAGGATCGAAACTGATCTGCAGCACACTGCGTTTTTCACCTTTGGCAGCGATCGCACTGTAAATGAAAGAGCAAAGGGTCACGCCCCTGCCCCCGCCGCCGGCGGTAAACGCCGTAATGGGACAGGAACCAGGTTTCCTTTGGAAATGGAAGGTCTTACCGCTGGCTGCAAGCGCACGATCGACGATCTCCCAGACCGGCGCGGGGCCGCCCAGAAAACCGTCCCGTATCGTATAATCCGCCTCGTCCCATTCTCCGATGTGCACGAGGACATAGCGGTATTCTTTGGCGATCGCCCTGGCCAGGGCAGATGCCAGCGCTTCGTCGCTCAGAACGAGCGCCAATCTGAATTCATTCATACTTTACCTCATTTACCATTTTGTGTATTTTTATCATAGCAAACATCCAGTTTTTGTCAAGCATATTTTACCATTATTCCCGTTATTTTCTTTGCACAAGCAATCAAAAAGCAAGGTGCTTTTGCACCTTGCTCAGGTTCGTTTGGATGACCCGGGTCAATCCCGCATCTCGCCCCGCAGATTGCATTCCATCAGCTTTTTGATCCCTTCTTTCGGGTAACCTTTCGAGAAGAGATAATACAGTTTGGCGACTGCGGCTTCCGTCGTCATATCCTTGCCGGATACGGCGCCCGCGGAAGTCAGACCGCTGCTGGTCTCGTAGGTCCCCAGCGAAACGGTGCCCTGGGGACACTGGGAGCATACCGTAAGGATGCTGCCGTTCTCGAACGCTCTGCGTATGATGGGCAGCAGCGCATCGCCCCCTGCCGGGATATTGCCCGCGCCGAAGGTCTCGATGACGATCCCCTTCAGGCTCTCCGTCATGATGGATTCAAACAGGCCGAACTGGATGCCGGGGAAGACTTTGAGTACCCCGATCGGCACTTCCTCCAGCAATTGCAGACGGAACGGCTTTTTGATCGGGTCCAGCATCGCCTTCGTATTATATTGGATGGAGATTCCGGCTTCCGCCAGAGGCGGATAGTTGGGCGACGTAAAAGCGAGCAGTCCATCCGCGGAATACTTCATGGCGCGGTTGCCCCGCAGCAGCTTTCCGCCGAAATAGATGCAGACCTCCTTCACCCGCCCTTCCGCTGCGATCAGCATCGAGGAGATGAGGTTGTCTCTGCCGTCGCTGCGCAGTTCGCACAGAGGGATCTGGCTTCCTGTCAGAATGACGGGTTTATCCAGTTCTTCCAGCATAAAGGACAGCGCCGAGGACGTGTACGCCATGGTATCGGTGCCGTGAAGCACCACAAACCCGTCGTAACTGTCGTAGGCATCCGCCAGGATCTTCGCGATCTCGTTCCAATCCCTCACGGTCATGTTGGAAGAATCCAGCAGTTCTTCCGTCTCCGCCAGGTCCCAGGCCGGCATGCCCGGCGCGCGCAGAGAATCCATGTTCATCAGCGCTTTGCGGAAATACTCCCGGTCCGGCATGTAGCCCTTCTCTGTGCGGGTCATGCCGATGGTGCCGCCTGTGTTCAGAATAAGGATCTTTTTCACTAGAACTCCATTGCCTTTTCGATATAGGCTCTCAGCTCACTGATGGGCATGCGGACCTGTTCCATGGTGTCGCGGTCACGCACCGTAACGCAGCCGTCCGTGGCGGTATCGAAGTCCACGGTGATGCAGAACGGCGTACCGATCTCGTCCTGACGGCGGTACAGCTTACCGATGCTGCCGGACTGATCGTAATCCACGGAGAAGTACTTGGACAGATCCTGATAGATCGCCATGGCCTGCTCGGACAGTTTCTTGGACAGCGGCAGGACAGCGGCTTTATAAGGCGCCAGGAACGGATGGAAGTGCATGACGGTGCGGCTGTCGGTCTTGCCGTCCTTGCTCAGGTCTTCCTCGTCGTAGGCGTCGCACAGGAATGCCAGCGCTACGCGGTCGGCACCCAGAGAGGGTTCGATGACGTAGGGCAGATAGCGCTCGTTCGTAACGGGATCGATGTATTCCAGGTTCTGGCCGGAGACTTCCTGATGGCGTCCCAGGTCGTAGTCGGTACGGTCTGCGATGCCCCACAGTTCGCCCCAGCCGAAGGGGAACAGATACTCGAAGTCCGTGGTGGCGCGGCTGTAGAAGGACAACTCCTCCTTGGAGTGGTCGCGCAGGCGCAGCTTATCCATGTTCATGGACAGGCTCTCCAGGAACTTTCTGCAGTACTCTTTCCAGTAGGCGAACCATTCAAGGTCCGTGCCGGGCTGGCAGAAGAACTCCAGCTCCATCTGTTCGAATTCGCGGATGCGGAAGATGAAGTTGCCCGGGGTGATCTCGTTGCGGAAGGACTTGCCGATCTGGCAGATGCCGAAAGGCACCTTCTTGCGGCTCGTGCGCTGCACGTTCTTGAAGTTGACGAAGATGCCCTGGGCCGTTTCGGGGCGCAGGTACAGCTCCGCCTTGGAATCCTCGGTGACCCCCTGGAACGTCTTGAACATCAGGTTGAACTGACGGATGGGGGTAAAGTCGGTCTTGCCGCATTCAGGGCAAGGGATCTTATGTTCTGCGATAAAGGTCTCCATCTCCTGGTTGGACCAGCCGTCTACGGAGCCGCCCAGGTCGATGCCGTTTTCGCCGGCAAAGTCCTCGATGAGCTTGTCCGCACGGAATCTGGCGCGGCAGGCTTTGCAGTCCATCAGAGGGTCGGAAAAGCTGGCCAGATGGCCGGATGCCACCCAGGTCTGCGGGTTCATGAGGATGGCGGCATCCAGACCCACGTTATAGGGGCTTTCCTGGACGAATTTCTTCCACCACGCCTTTTTTACGTTGTTCTTGAATTCCACGCCGAGGGGACCATAGTCCCAGGAATTCGCCAGTCCGCCGTAGATCTCGGAGCCGGGATACAGAAATCCTCTGTTCTTGCAGAGCGCTACGATCTGGTCCATCGTCAGTTCTTTGTTCATGCTGTTCTCCTATGTGTTGTTCTATTTATCTTCTTCCATTCCGTCCAGATCCAGATCGGAAAGGTCAAAATCGTTCTTCTTTGCGTAAGTTTCTTCCGCTTCGGGAGCCTTTTCCTTGACGAATCTGTCCTTCGCCGCCTCGTAGAGGTCACCGCCCTTGTCTCTGGCTGCCTCGTAGAGATCGCCGCCCTTGTCCTTCGCTGCTTCGAACAGTTCGCCGCTCTTATCCTTCGCCGCTTCGAACAGGTCTCCGCTCTTGCCCTTGGCTGCCTCGAACAGATCGCCGCCCTTGTCCTTTGCGGTCTCGAACAGATTGCCGCTCTTGTCCTTCACTTCGTCGTAGATGACGGAACCCTTGTCCTTTACGGTCTCGAAGGTCTTCGATGCCTTATCGGACACGTTTACGACGCCGCCGTCCTCCTTAACGAGTTCGATGCTGCACTTGGTGCCCAGCGCCGCGATGCAGCCGCCGATCGCAGCCCAGGGGAACAGGACCGTGCCGATGATGCCGATGTTGACAGGCAGATTCATCACGATGTCGCCATCCTTCTTGATGACGATCTTGCTCACGTTGCCCTTGCGGACCGCTTCCTTGATCGTATCCAGGATCTGGACGTTTTTCTTTTCCGTTTCCTTCGTGGAGTCGTCGATGGTCTCTTCGATCAGGATGATCGCGTCCACGACGCTGCCATCGGTCTTCTCCAGAGCGTCCTTGGCTTCCTTATACCCGACGCCCGTTCTGTCTTTTACCAGTTCGATCTTTTCCAATGTGATTTCCATAGTTTCCCCTTTCCGGCAAAAGCCGATCTAGATCAGTAAACTCTCGCTCTTGAGGTTTTCTATCCCCAGGTGATACGCATAATATGCCTTAAAGAGTCTGCGGAGTTTCTTCTCCGCTTCCTCGTTCAATCCGATGCCCTTGAGGGCGCCGATGGGATGCGCCGCCATGTAGCGCAAGGCCGACAACTGGTCCGGCGTGACCGCAAACACCAGCGGATCGGCTGAAAGATCCTTCGCGCAGTCGCCGCAGAGCATGCCGCCTTCCGCGATGCTGAGCGCCTGCAGGTCTTCCCTGCTTCCGGTCCTCATGCAGCGGTCCAGCTGCGGCGCGCTGCCTTCGATCTGCAAAGCCTTCATCTGAAAGCCGATCAGCAGCGTTCCGAACGCGCGCTTTCTTTCATCCAGCAGCTGCAGGAAGTCCCGGATGAGCCCCAGAAGCGCCGGCTGCGGCTCTGCCTCCTGCGCCATGGCATCCGTCAGTTCCAGCGCGTACGACGCCGCCATGTATTTATCCACGTCCTCGCCGATGGCGTAGAAGCTCTGCAGCGTCTCCGCCCCGTTGATGCTGAAGGAATCCCGGGCTTTATACAATTCGTAGCGCCCATAGGTGAAAGGCCGCAGCGCCAGCGCCGTCTTGTTTTTTCCGCCTTCGCTGATGGACGTGCCCGCGGAGATCTTGCCGTAGCGCTTCGTCAGGATGACGATCATGCGCCGGCCGTTCGCCGCTTTGATCTGCCGCAGCACCAGGCCTTCGGTATCCGTTACCATGGCAGCCTACCGGTGCAGGTCCGTCTTCCAGGACGCGACGTAGCCGAAGTTGCCCAGCATTACATCGCTCTGACGCCAGTTTTTCTTTACCTTGACGAACAGTTCCAGATAGACCTTCGTGCCCAGGAACGCTTCGATCTCCATTCTTGCGGATTTTCCGATGCCCTTGAGCTTCTTGCCGTCCCTGCCGATGATGATGCCCTTGTGGGAATCCTTCTCGCAGTAGATGACCGCGGAAATGTTCGCGATGCCGGGCTGCTCCTCGAAGCGCTCGATCTCGACAGCCACGCCGTGAGGCACTTCGTCGTTCAGGTACAGCAGCGCCTTCTCGCGGATGATCTCCGAAGCCAGAAAACGCATAGGGTTGTCGGTGATCATGTCTTCGGGGAAGAACATGGGTCCTTCCGCCAGCAGATCTTCCAGGGTCACCAGCAGCTCGTCCACGTTCTGCCCGCTCTTGGCGTTCGTGCCGATGATGGCATCGAACAGATCCAGACCTTCGTAATACTCGTAGATCCGGCGGAACGTATCCGGATCGATCTTGTCGATCTTGTTGATGACCAGCAGTTTCGGTGTCTGGTTGGACTTTAAGAGGTCCAGGATGTAAGCGTCGCCGCTGCCCTCGCCCTCGAATTCAGAGTCGACGAGAAACAGGATTACGTCTACTTCCTTCAACGTATTCACCGCAGCGTCCGTCATGTAGCTGCCCAGCTTATTTTTGGGCTTATGGATGCCCGGCGTGTCGATAAAGACCATCTGGCAAGCCGGTTCCCTGTCCTCGCCTTCGCCCTCCATCCTCGTGTAGATACCGCGGATGGTATTTCTCGTCGTCTGTGGTTTTTCCGTCGTAATGGCGATCTTTTCTCCTAAGATGGAGTTCAGCAGCGTGGATTTGCCCACGTTGGGTCTGCCGATGATGCCGATAAAACCGCTCTTCATAGTTTAAATCCCTCCAGGAGAAGTTCGTTTAAGCGGTAGGACTTCAGTTCGTCCTCATTTTCTCCGCTGATGACCCGCATATCTTCCGAAAACTCGAACATGAACTGCCGGCAGATGCCGCAGGGCCAGCTGGTGCCGCCGTTGCCGGCGATCGCAATGGCCTCGAATTCCCGTACGCCTTCCGATACGGCCTTTACCATGGCCGTCCGCTCGGCGCAGATCGTGGCGCCGTAAGAGGAGTTTTCGATGTTGCAGCCGGTATAGACCTGCCCGTCCTTTGTGAGGAGCGCCGCACCCACATGGAAATTCGAAAACGGCACGTAGGCGTTTTCCGACGCCTTGACCGCCATGCGGAACAGTTCTTTGTCTGTCGGTCTCATGCTATCCCCTCCTCAGGTCCAGTTCGGTCATGACCTTCTCTTCCTTCTCGCGCATGACCTTTTTCTCTTCTTCCGTCTCGTGGTCGTAGCCCAGCAGATGGAAGCAGGAATGCACGAACAGGTAGATCAGCTCCCGTTCGTAGCTGTGGCCGTATTCCTCGGCCTGCTGCCTGGCCCGCTCTTCACAGATGACCACGTCGCCCAGGGCGACTTCGTCCCAGTCCTGCATGTATTCGTAGGGGTCAAACTGGGGGAAGGACAGCACGTCCGTAACGGCGTCCTTGTCCCGGTATTCCCGGTTGAGCCGCTGGATCTCGTCCGCGTCCACAAATGAAACGGACAGGGACAGCCTGTCGTCGTCCAGGTCTTCTTCTCTCGCGCACAGCGCCGCCGCGGCGTACATCTGCGCGGAAATCTTTTTATCTACTCTTTCTTCGTCGTCAAAATAAATATACATGACCTATTCGTCCTGCGCCCATTCCGGGTGCTTCTGGAGGTATCTGTCGTAAGCGTTAACAATGCGGCGCACCAGCGGATGCCGTACGACGTCGCTGTCCGTGAGCCGGCAGAACGCGATGCCTTCCACGTGATTCAGGATGTGCATGGCGTCCACGAGGCCGGAGCGTTTGCCTCTCGGCAGGTCGATCTGCGTTACGTCGCCCGTTACGATGACCTTGCTTCCGAAACCCATACGGGTGAGGAACATCTTCATCTGTTCCTTCGTAGCGTTCTGCGCCTCGTCCAGGATGATAAAGGAATTATCCAGCGTGCGGCCGCGCATGTAGGCCAGAGGAACGACCTCGATGGTCTCCTTTTCCTTTAAACGCAGCGCCGCGTCTCTGCCTAAGATGTCGTAGAGCGCATCGTACAGAGGCCGCAGGTAGGGGTCCACCTTTTCCTGCAGATCGCCGGGCAGAAAACCGAGCCGCTCCCCCGCTTCCACGGCAGGTCTGGCCAGGATGATCTTCTCCACTTCCTTGTTTTTTAAGGCGTTGATGGCCATGGCGACCGCCAGATAGGACTTGCCGGTACCCGCAGGACCGATGCCGAACACGATGTCGTTCTTACGCACCGCGTCCACGTACTGCTTCTGGCCGAGCGTCTTCGCTTTCAGAGGTTTGCCCTTGTGGGTGAAGCACACCACGTCCTTGGACAGCGCGCTCTGGGAATAAGAGATCCCCTCCCGGGACAGTTCCAGGATGTAGTTCACCTTCTGTTCGTCCAGCGGCTGACCCGCATCCGAGACCTTAAACATCTCTTCTATGACGGAAGCAGCTCTCTCCGCCTCTTCCCCGTTGATGATGATCTCATCCCCGCGGATGGCGATCTCCACGCCGCAATCCTTTTCTATCGCTTTTAAATTGGTATCCAGGGTGCCGAAGACGTCCCTCGGGCCCAGATCCGTATCCTGATTGATCCTGATCTCGCTCAAAAACGATCCTCCCTATAATTACTCAACCTATATGATACCATAAACTGCCTGTCTTTGAAAACACAAAGCCGAAGCTTTTCGGCTTCGGCTCAGGTTTGCTTTGATCGGATTAGTATCTCTTGTTCGCCTTCTTGCGTGCAGCTTCGGACTTCTTCTTCCGCTTTACGCTGGGCTTTTCATAGTGTTCTCTCTTACGGAGCTCGGACATGACGCCGTCTCTGGCGCAAGAACGCTTGAATCTCTTAAGAGCGCTTTCCAGATTTTCGCCTTCTCTTACGATTACCTGTGCCATAACTTTGTTCACCTCCTTATCCTTTCAAATTCGTAACAGAGAAATTATACCATGTTCTCCGTCGATTGCAAGTCTTTATTTCACCGCTTTGCTGGCGACCTTCTTGCGCAGCAGTTCCGTGAATTCCGTGATGTTCATGGTGCCCAGATCGCCTTCGACCCTGCTTCGCGGCGCCACGGTATTATGTTGAACATCCTTGTCGCCCACGATGAGCAGATACGGGATCTTTTCGGCGCGGCCGTCCACGATCTTTCTGCCCAGTTTCTCGTTGCGTTCGTCGATCTCGGTACGGAAGCCGGAGGATTCCAGCATCTGCGCTACGCTCTTTGCGTAATCCAGGGCTCTGTCGGTGACCGGCAGGATCTTGACCTGAACAGGAGACAGCCAGGTCGGGAACGCGCCGGCGAAGTGCTCAGTGATGACGCCGATGAACCGTTCGATGGAACCGAAGACGGTTCTGTGGATCATGACGGGCGTCTGCTTTTCGGAATTCTTGTCCACATAGGTGATCCCGAAACGGCCGGGCAGCTGATAGTCCAGCTGGATCGTACCGCACTGCCAGGTGCGGCCCAGAGAATCTTCGATGTGGAAGTCCAGCTTCGGTCCGTAGAACGCGCCGTCGCCCGGGTTCAGATGATATTCTTTGCCGATGGACGTAATAGCATCCGCTAAAGCGCCTTCCGCCTTCTCCCAATCCTCTCTCGTGCCGATATGGTCTTCCGGCATCGTAGAAAGATCGATGCGGTAAGGCAGCTGGAATACGCCGTAGATCTCATCGAACAGCTTGGCGATGCGGACGACTTCGTCTTTGATCTGCTCCTTTGCCAGCAGGATATGCGCATCGTCCTGGGTGAAGCAGCGGACGCGGAACATGCCGTGCAGCGCGCCGGAAAGCTCGTGTCTGTGCACGATACCGAGCTCGGTATAGCGCAGCGGCAGATCCTTGTAGCTGTGCGGCTCATTCTCGTATGTAAGAATGGCACCGGGGCAGTTCATCGGCTTAATGGCGAAGTCCTCGTCGTCGATGACCGTCGTGTACATGTTTTCCTTATAGTGATCCCAGTGGCCGGAGGTCTCCCAAAGCGTGCGCTTCATGATCTGAGGCGTCATGATCTCGGTATAGCCCCACTTGCGGTGCACGTCTCTCCAGTATTCGATGAGCGTGTTGCGAAGGGTCATGCCCTTGGGAAGGTAGAACGGAAAACCGGGGGCTTCGTCCCGGAACATGAACAGTCCCAGTTCCTTGCCCAGCTTTCTGTGGTCGCGTCTCTTGGCCTCTTCGATGCGCTCCAGATATTCGTCCAGTTCTTCCTTCTTCGGGAAGGCGATGCCGTAGATGCGCTGCAGGGTCTCTCTGTTGGAATCCCCTCTCCAGTAAGCGGCGTTGCAGGTGAGAAGCTTAAGCGCGTTGCCCTTGATGCGGCCGGTGTAGTCCAGGTGGGGACCGGCGCACAGGTCGGTGAATTCGCCCTGCTTATAGAACGAAATGGGTTCGCCCTCGGGGAGATCGTTGATGAGCTCCACCTTGAAGGGTTCTTCCTTTTCCTCCATGAACTTGATGGCTTCGTCTCTGGGAAGCTCGAAGCGTTCGATCTTCAGGTTTTCCTTGCAGATCTTCTTCATTTCCGCTTCGATCTTTTCCATGTGCTCCGGCGTAAAGGCGAACGGAGCCAGCATGTCGTAATACCAGCCTTCCTTGATGGACGGACCGATGGCCAGCTTTACCTCAGGCCACAGTCTCTTGACTGCCTGCGCCATGACGTGGGAGCAGGAATGCCAATAAGTCTGTCTGTATTCTTCGTCGTCGAATTTGTTGACTTTGATTTCTTCTGCCATAATCTTTCTCTCCTTTTGTATGTCAGATACAAAGTGACATACAAGGAAAATTATATACTACTGCCTGTGGTTGTCAATGAAAATGCATCAGCCGGGAGGCCAGAGAAGTCTTCTCTTGCCGAGGACGTGGACGTGCAGATGCTTGACGGACTGCATGCCGTCCTCGCCGGTGTTGATGACCACGCGGTATCCGTTCTCCAGGCCAAGGTCTTTGGCGATATCCTTGATCTTCAGCATGATGTGAGCCAGCAGTGCCGCGTCTTCGTCCGTCGTGTCGTCCAGGGAAGCCATGTGCTTCTTGGGAACGATGAGGAAATGCACGGGTGCCTGGGGCGCAACGTCGTTGAAGGCCAGGATCTCGTCGTCTTCGTAGACCTTATTGGATGGGATCTCCCCCGCTATGATCTTACAGAATAAGCAATCGGACATAGGATCTCCTCCTTTCAGTAATGATCTATTATAGCATATTTCCCATTACGCCGTCCTCGTAGACCGCTTCGACTTTTACGTCGATCCACTGGTTTTCCAGGGAAGCGGCGCGGGACGGATCCGTCATGGACGGATCACGGAAATAGACGGTGCAGAAATTGCTGCAGTGACCCTTCCAGAGCCTGCCCTGCCCCGTTTCCTCAGCCTCCTCCGCCAGCACCCGCTGCACGGAGCCGATCATGGAAGAACGGAACTGTTTCGAGACCTCTTCGGCAACGGCGATGAGTTCTTTGTTGCGCTGTTTTTTGACAGGCGGAGCGATCTGTCCAGGCATGTCCGCCGCCGGCGTATACATCCTGCGGCTGTAGGGGAAACAGTGCACGTGCAGGTACGCCACCTGCCTTACGATCTCCTTGCTGGCTTCGAAATCGGCCTCTGTCTCCCCGGGAAAACCCGTAATGATATCCGTCGTAATGCCGTAGAGAGGATCGAAGTCCCGGCAGCGCCGGACGATCTCCAGATAGTCTGCGGCGGTATAATGGCGGTTCATCCGCGCGATGACGGCATCGGATCCGCTCTGGATGGACAGGTGCACGTGATGCGCCAGTTTTTCGTAGCGGAACAGCCGCTGGATGTAATCCGCATCGATGACGGTCGGTTCCATGGA
>Ga0256405_10002430_pt1 | contig 42917 bp, 76 predicted proteins | sample RumenRJG_02DNA_FD_189096 | JGI IMG/M metagenome (GOLD analysis project Ga0256405, IMG submission 189096) | Bovine rumen microbial communities from Lethbridge, Alberta, Canada - RJG_02 | ecosystem: Host-associated > Mammals > Digestive system > Stomach > Rumen | place: Canada: Alberta... | reverse complement strand
CGGCATGCGCACTATCGAGCCGCACCCGCTGCACTCTGCCAGCGCACCAATCTCGTAGCAGCCTTCCTCGTCCTCGTCTATGTCTTGGAACTTCACGTCGGCGAAGGTGTCCATCTTGCACGTCCCCCGCCCCAGCGTGGCCTCGACCTCGATGGCATCCTCGGCTCCAATGTCGTACCTGCTTCTCACGAGCAGGTCGCACTCGGGCGGCTCCTCGTACACCCAGTCGGCGGTGGTGGTCACGCGATAGAGCGTGCCATGTGTATCAAGCGGCGTATCCTCGTCCTTGTGCTTTACCCCGCGTTCGTCCATAAGTCGGCGCAGCTCGTCTGTCACGCTCATTCGACCACCTTCCTTCCACAGAACGGACAAAACGCGACGGCTTTGGCTATCGCATCGTTCACTGGCGGGTAGACGGGGCCGCACTCGCTGCACTCCAACCAGCCGTGGAGGATGCGCTGCTCGTCATCGACCCGCTCCATCCTGCACGTCCCTCGCCCAGCGTGGGATGCCTTGTCCAGCACATTGTGGGCATGCGTCACGCCCGTCTGCACCCAGTCGCATCGGTCGCCCAGCAGCTCGACTATCGCGTCCCGCAGCTCGTCGTGGAGCCGTCCCATGTCCTCGACGTGCTCGTCTGTCCAGCCGAGATACCAGAACTTGCGCAGGCCGTCCCAGCTCGCCTCGATGCCCCATGTGTCGCGCAGCTCGTCAATGAGAATGTCGTATGGCACGTCGGGCGGCTCTGGTGGTGGCACCGCTGGCCCCAGCGTGGCCTCTATGGCCTGCTCGGGGGTGACTTGAAGCAGATGCACGCTCAGCCTGTTAGCGGTTTTGTGCGCTCTGAACTTGTAGACGGGGTCCGAACCATCACGCCTAGTGAGAAGTACTTCTCCCCAGTAGGTCGAATCTTCGACCCCATGCCACTCCACACCCCGCTTGTCCAGCAGCGCACGCAGGCGCTCGGTTGCGGTCATTTTTTCGCTCATGCTATGCCCCCAAATCCAGCGTCGGGGCGTCCGCCCACTTCGGCGGCAGCTCATCGGTCTCGGTCGCCGTGGGAGGTATCGCCCCCCTCTTGCCCTTCGAGCAGTAGTTACCCTCGTCCGTTGGTTTCCTGTAGAACCCCGTGCCGTAGAAACAGCACCACATCCCATCCTCGTCACGGTAGGAGCTGACGCAATCCTTGCACCGCACGATTCTTTTCCCCCACGCGCAGAAGCCGTCGGGTGCTGTGCTGAAAATCCAATTCTCGGGGCAATCTCCGCGCAGCGGCGTAATCTGCGGATGGTCGCAGGCGTTGATAACCACGTCGTTGTATTTGCAGTCTCGGCAGCGCACGACTTCCTCCGCCTTGCCCTCGATGGCCCACTGGTGCTCGACGGTCCACGTGGTGCCGCCCATGTGCTCGCATTTGAAGACGAACTCACGCGGTGCCCTCATCGCGCATCTCCTCCCACCTCTCGCACACGTCGTATGCGCCTTGCCCCACGCGGATCTCCCGGCGCTCGTCGCAGTCGTTCGCGCACATGTCGCAGAGGTAGTCGGGTTCCTTCCAGATGCCGTAGAGGTCTGACAGTGTGGCCTGCCTCGGCTCGTGTCGGCAATTCCACGCAATGATTGCCTCGTCGATGTTCTCGAAAAACTCGACTCGCCCACCGCACCGATAACACCTGACCCCGAATCGTGGGCCACTCCTTGCGGTCTCGGTCACGACTACGGTGTTCTCCCCATTGGCAACCTCTCCGCAGAACGGGCATGGTTTCAGCTCGTCGATCACTTCGCCCTCCTGTTCCATACGGTGATTGCCTTATTGATGGTCAGCTCTTCTTCTGCTGGGTCGAACCGCTCGCAAGCATGGGGCAAGTCATCGAACGTCTCTGCTTCGTCCTCGGTCGGCAAGTGCCACTCTCCCCAGACGTAAGGCGTCTCAGCCTTGCACCTACCACAGAAGAATCTGATGCCGAAACGGTAGTCGTAACAATGGTCCTCGCGGAAGTCTGCTCCGATGTATCCTAGGCTACGAGAGTCGAACTGGTCGTAGGAGCGCATATACGTAAGACCAGTAACGGACTCGCGCATTCGGGTCTTCTTGCGCATGTGGATGCCATCCCATCCGCAGAACGGGCAAGGCTTCAGCTCGCTCATGCGTCCTCCTCTGACTTGAACATGATTGTGTGCAGCTCCTTGACGGTACGTTCGTATTCATCGCCAGCCGATGCGTCAACCAGCTTGGCCCCGTCGTTCGTGGACAGCAGCGCCCATACGGTCGTCGAGAATCCTTCGAGCCAACCGACTAGGTATGAGACGCGCTCTTGCTTGGTGCTCATTCGTCCTCCTCGTCCCAGTAGTCGTCTGGCGGGTTCCCGTCGTACCACCCGTCGTCGTCCTCTTCGTCCTCGTCGAATGTCTCTGGAGGGTCTGGCGGGTCGTATTTGTACCCGTCACCCCACGGCTCATACTCCCCTGAACTTATCGCAAGCACGGCTCTCCCTTCTCGATGTTCGTTCGGTCACTCGACCCCTTCCATGAGGTCGTCCATCGTGCACCCGAGGGCCTTTGCCATCCTCTTCAGGTTGACCGCGTTCGGGACGCAAATGCCCCTCGTGTAGTTGCTCATTGTGCTGTACGAGATTCCTGTCGTCTCGTGTAGGTCCTTGAGGCTCATGTCTGCGCACTCGAGCCTCAACAAGAGGTTGTCGCCTATCGTCCAAGCTGGACACGTGAATATCTCCTGCATGTCGGCTCCCTCTCTGGGTCTACCCACCTCATGAACACCCATCTGCCTTTGTCCCTGAGCATGCACTTTCCGAAGCGTGCAGATGGCTCCAGCTTGTGGAACCACCTGCACTTTTCGCAGCTACCCCTCGTACTCACCGAACTTGCTCTCGTACTCGATGTTGTCGAGCTGGAACTCAAGCTCGCGGATGGCCCACTTGTACCCCTCGGCCTCCGCACACCTCATGGCTGCGAGCGCGTACATCCCTTCGTCGACGGCCTCCTTAATTTCGCCGTCAAGCTTGTCAAGCCTCGCCTTGTAGCTCCCGATGCTGGTCTCGATGAACTTCTTGCTCATTTCCGTCTCCCTTCCTAGGCAATCATTGCTTCGACGTTCTCGTACTTGACGAGGTAGTTCATCTCACGAACGGCGTCCGCGTAGCTGGACTCGTTGCTCCAAGCCATCCACTCGCCGTTGTTCTTGATGTAGACGATATAACCCATTTTGTTCTCCCTTCGGGTTGGTTCCCTGTCGTTGGCTATACCTTATCACACATTTTGGGCGATTCGGTCGGGATTTTGAAAAAAGTTGAACTATTTTTTCTGGGCCATTCTCCTGTCGTCCCCGTCCATCCTGACTCCCCTGCACATCCCGCCTATGCGCGACGCTATCGACGCCATGGTCTGGGAGTCGGTGGCGAACATCCGCGCCACCTCCCCTAGGTCGTAGTTGCTCGTGATGATGGTCGGCAGCTCGTGGCTGTATCGGTAGTCCATGAGCATGTAGACGCGCTCAGCCGCCCAATCGCTCCTCGTCCCCTTGCCGAGGTCGTCTAGGACAAGCAGGCCAGCGTGGGCATATGTGTCGAACACCTCCTGCTCGCTCTCCCTCGTGCCGTAGGTCGCACGCATCTTTGCGAACCACTCTGGAGCGCAGACGAACTTGGCACGCCTTCCCATGTAGAGGCTCGCTCCGTGGACGTCAACGACGTGGGCCTCTATGAACGCCCTCACCGCACCGCACGCAGCGTGGGTCTTGCCGACGCCAGCAGGCCCCGTGATGTACGCCCCTCCGAGCAGGTCTGGCCTCGGCTCCGCGTCGGCGTACATCGGCGGCACGCCAGACCTCATGACGGCATCAGAAATAGTTGTATCTCTCAACATCGAACTCCCCTTGTCCGCTCGGCTCGTCTCCCTTGTGGTTCCTCTCCCACGTGACGCAGCACTGCTTCCAGTTCTTGACGGGCTTGCCGTTCTTGAAGTGCCAGTCGCTCGCCTCGTAGTAGTCAAAGAATTGTCGGGCGTCGAAGTGGTAGCCCTTGGCCTCGATGTGCGCTTGTACCTCTTCGATGGTCGGAGGGACGAATGGCTTGCGACTATTATTTGTCTTTCTGGTAGACGAATCTTTAGTAGAAGGGTCTATTTGGTCAACAACATTTTGTTGAGGGGTATCTAATTTATTAGTCATCCCCTCATTAACAGGTTGTGCAGGGTCATTAATATCTTTGGCATGGTTGGTGTCAATGAGACGCGCATACTCTGGGCCAAAACCGTAGTACGAGAACGTCCCGCCGCTCTTGACCGTCTGATGGCTCAGGATGCCGAAGCCCACCATCTTCTTGAGCCTGAGCGCGAGCATGCCCTTCTTGATTCCGATGAGCGGCATGTCCTCAATCAGCGCCTTGTAGCTGAGCCATGCGTACTGCCTGCCGCCTATCTCGACCTTCATCATGTTCGGCCAGAAGTCAACGAACCACCGCAGGATTACTAGGTCGGTGCAGTCGAGCGTAACGACCTTCTCCTTGCCGTTGACGATTTCCGTGTGCCTGAACTTGATGGCCTCGGTCTGGCTGAATCCCTCTATCGTGTATCGCATGGCTAGCCCTCGTTTCCATATCTGAGCGCCCAAACCTGCTCAACAGAAAGGTCGGTATCTCTCCATCCGGGCCAATCCCTGTCCAACATGTGTTGGGCGAATGTTGAGCCTTTCGAAAGTGGGTCACCGCTCAACAGAGCCATTAGTCGCAACCTCTCCTGCTCAGTACCAAACCGATATGTCTTGCCGTTCTCTTGACGTTCCTTCTTAGCCCTATCCATCCTCTCCTTTTGCTTGATTTCGTACAGCCTATTTTCCTCGTCGCGCTTTTTCTTTATCGCTTCGTTTCTGCTATCGGAAACTTTCTGGGCCTCGGACTTCTTTTCATACGGCCCATCAACGACGTAATACTCCGCCCATGAGTATGAGCTTCCGTTTCTGTCGTGCCTTCTGTTGTATGTCCCAGACTCCTCACAAAACCTTCGGTCAACGGTTGCTTTTGACTTGCCCCTGACTACCTTTGATTCTTCCTCTTCAAATCCAGAGGCGTCAGAGCCATGAAACTTGGTAACGACAAACCAATATTGTTTGCCTTGCTTTACGCCCTTGTGTCCTGCGGCAGCTCTCGCGCTTACGTGCTTTCTTACTTGCTGTTCATCCACGTTGTAGTAGTTAGCAGCTATCTCGCATGACCTGTTGAACGTCTTGTGTTCACGAATCATCTTGCACGCAAACATGACGGCTGCGTAATACTTTTTCGGTATCAGTGGGTACTTGTATTCTCCCATGTCGTGCCTCCAAAACAAAACGCCCACCCAGACTGATTGCGGCAATCTGGGCAGGCGCTCCGTTATCTGTAGTGTAGCACAACGATGCCGCAATCATCGTTACTGCTTAATTATAGACTATTCTTTATCCTCTTCTTCCGTGTTCTTCCAAATCACGTTTCCAGTTCTAGTATCTATCACTCTTATTACGCATCCTTCTCTGAATGATTGAAATTTGCTGTCTATGCCACTCATGATTCCATATATTTCGTCATGTGAGACGTTGAACGTGTACATAAATTTTGTGTAGCTTGAAAGCTTGTGTTCACCTACGCACTCACCGAAGTATTCGCAACAATCCTCGCAATCATTCCAATGGGGACAGTTTGTGCAGTCTGGCTCAAGGTACTGCACGACCAATGGAATTGTAGTAATTCCCGCGTTTTGCAAAAGCACAGATAGGTTGTGGTTTATCTCTTCGAGCGTGTAGGTTGAATGACCTTCCATCTCAACCTTACGACGTCTCGCGCGTTCAGCCGCTAACTCCTTGCGAGCATCATACAGCTTGCCAGCCAGCCATTCTGGACCTTTTTGAACAAACTTTTCAACTTGCTCCCTTTTGCTGATTGCCATAAGTACCTCCTACGCACTACGGCCCCCGAATGGTAGGAGCATCCGAGGGCCGTAAACTTAGTATACCATATCAACGAGGCTCCTACCCTCTGATTTCATTATAGCTTTTCGTCCTACTGACTGTTGGCATCGTCCCTGAGATAGTATCTTGCATACCTCATGGGGTTGCCGAATCTGTCCGTGCCCTCGCACTTGACTGTCTCGATGTTGTACCCGCGCTTGCGCAGGTTGAAGATGATGACGCTGAGCCTCGTGATGCCGAACTCCCTGAACGCCTCTAGGCTGGTGATTCCCCTCCCTCTCTGGAGCCTCTCCAGAACCAGCTGGGTCTGCGTCTTGTCCATGCTTTCCTCCTTCAGATGTAAGATGCCCCGAACAGTTCCCTGAAGTCGTCGTGCCCCTTGCCCTCGCGCTCCTCCCAGCGCTTCTGGCAGTCCGCCCTCAGCCAGTCTCGGAACGCCTTGTCCTGATGCACTCCCCTCCTTCCCTGATGGTGCTCGTGGCAGAGGTATATCGTGCAACCTTCGCGGTCGGACACTGGCCTTCTTCCGACGCCGCCGTAGACGTGGTGCAGCTCGACCTGTGGGCTACCGCATATGCGGCACACCCGCTCGTCGCCGTACAGGCTAGGCTTCCTCGGCATGTCGCCTCCCCTCGTCAGTGACCGTTATCTGCCTCGGGCCGTCACCGAGCCTTACATACCCCTTCATGGCGAGCACCTCTAGGTAGTTCCTCACCCCAGACCTCGACCTGAGGCCAGTCATGTCGCAGAGGTCTTGGTAGGATGGACTCCACCCGTTCTTATTTATGTACAGGACGATTGCCTTGAGCATGGTCCCGAGGTCCGTCTTGCGGTCCATGTCACATCGCCGCCTGAGGGGTTGTCCACTCTCGTGACAGCTGGGCGTCGACGAGTCGGAGCTGCAACTTGATGCTGTTGATTGCCTCCATGTTCGCACGATAGACGGTCTCGGCCACGTCCCTCTGGAACCTGAGGTCGGCGACCTCTGGCACGCCGTAACAGGTCTTGTCAATCAGGCCGACTGGCATGTCCTTCTCCGACCTGAGCCGAAGGCACACCTCCCTGAGCTTGACCTTGTACGCCCTCTCGGCCTCGGCGTATGCCGTCCCGCTCTTGCGCAGCTCCCTGACGCACACGTCGAGCTGCCTTGTCTTTTGCTGAATCTCCGACCAGAGGTCGATGTCATCGCTCACGTCTCACCTCCAATTACACGGATTTCCAACGATAGCCAGCACACATGCCACCACTTTTTACGGCCTGCGAAATGCTGTTTGGCGCTCGGCTTACGAACAAGGCTGCTTCTTTCTGGCTGTCGAAAGCTCTTAGCACATGACCACTATCGTCTAGCATGGCAACTTTCTTGCATGCTGGGTACGCGGTACCACCTTCCCTGACCCGTCTTTCTGCATCGGCCTTTCGGTGACACGGTGTGCACAGCCAGACGATATCAAGCGGTTTCCTGTAATCCTCGTGATGTGCCTCTATCCGATGTAACGAACCGTTGCAACCACACGAGCTACACGTGTCTGGCTTTTCAAGAGCACCGCATGCCAAAGCTGCTTCTACGGCGCGATGGGCATTTATCTTGGTCGGGTTTCGTTGTGCCATCCTTAACCTGCTCAGGTAGTAGGCATTGGGGTTTTCCCTTTGGTACCTATATACCGAACTCTTGAACTTGTCGGGGTTGGCGGCATACCGTTGTCTGTTGTACTCAGAACAACATTCGCGGCAGCGGCCTTGCCGCTTCTCCCCCTTTTTTGCCCAGTTGAAGTCTTTCTCTGGCTTGTCCTTCTTGCACATGCTGCATATCATAAAACTCCAATCTCCATTTTAGAATGGTTTGTATGATTATACAGCACCTTTTACTAGAACGGAATATCAGAATCCGCGTACTCGTCGTACAGCTCCACCTGAACAGGCCCCGAGGGACTCTCTGAGCCATTCTGAGGCCCGTTCTGGTACTCACCCGTATAGTTTGTCACGTGAGCATCGTTTGACTCTCTCGCGCCGTCTCGCTGGCTCATAAGCTCAATCTCGTCGACTACGACCTCGACCTTTGAGCGCCTTGAGCCGTCCTTGCTCTCCCAGCTGCTGTAACGGAGCTTGCCCTCGATGGCGACCTTCGTGCCCTTGAGGAGGAACTTCTGCATGGCCTGCGCCCTCGCGCCGAACATCACGCAGTCGATGTAGTTCGGCCTGTCCTCCCACTCGCCCTGCGCGTTTCGCCTGCGGTCGTTGACCGCGACGCCGAACGACAGGATGCTCGTCCCTCCCTGAGTCGCCCTCAGCTCAGAATCCCTCGTGAGGTTGCCGCTGATGTTTACGCTGTTGATGCTCATTAGTCCTCCTCGATGTCGTCCACGTACACGCAGACGCTCGTTGTCCTGACCTCGACCCACGAGCCAGCGAGTCTGGCGTTCGCGGTCGACGTCCTTCTCTCCAGATGCCCGATGACACCTATGGTCTCTCCAGCCTCGACGTACCCGCCCAGCTTGTCCATCGCGTCCGACTGACCAGTGAGTCGGCAGTCGAAGATGTCCATTCGGTCCGCGTCGGCGTTGTAGACCTCCAGCGCGAAGTCGAGCACCTGACCGCCGTCCTTTGTGGTCCCAGCCTCGGCCGAGCGCTTCACCGTCCCAGTGAGACGTACCTCGTTGAACGTCATTATTGCTCCTTCCACGAAAATACGACCACGCCAGCGTTGTTCACGATGCGGACGCCAGTGATTCGGCCAGCCTCGATTGCGACCTTCGCGACGCGGAACGTGTTGCGGCAATACCAGTTGCCCTTCTGGTTCTTCGCCAGCTCGACCTTGTCCGAAGGCACCCATATGAATGGAGCCGTGTACAGCTCGCGCCCAATACCCCAGCAGAAACCCGCTCGCTTAAGGGCGTCGCTCGCCTCGCCCTTCTGGGCCTCCATGTTGGACGGCGCTCCCGCGTTCGACTTCCATACCCACTCGTGATAACCCGTTCCAGCGTCGCGACACACGTTGATTCCGAGCTTGCAGAACAGCGTTCCTTTCTGTTCGTAGAACTGGCACTGCCAGTTCTCGGGTCCAACCGTCTCGTCGAGGATGCGCATGTCGACGCGGCTGTCCTTGTAGAGCAGTAGGCTCAGGCCATTCTCTCTGCATATGCCTACCCTGCACTCAATCTCGTTTGCCTCCAGTTCCCTGAACTTCATTATGCCTCCCATTCCTTCATAGGCTGACGGCCCCTGCCGCCCTTCCTTCCTGTAAGCTCGCGCCAGATGACCCCAGCGCCCCTAGGCCCCTTCTCGGCCATTACGGGGACGGCCCCCGCCCTCTCGCACCAGTCCCAGAAGTCGTTCCACTCCTCTGGTCCTAGCCTCCCGTCGCTCTTGCACTGTACGCATACGACGATACCACCAAGCATTGCCACGAGGTCAGCAGGCTTGTGCGACCCTGCGGAGCGGACCACTGCGAACCCCTTGCCCTCAAGCTCCTTGGCGCACCTGCGCTCGAAGTCCGCCCCGCGCTGGTAGTTGGTCGCCATCTAGTGTACTTCCGAGACGAACGCGACGTATCCTGCGCTGCTCCACTTGAACATTACGCTGCATGCGAAGTTGTAGTCGTAAGACGTGGCGACGACCTTCCACTCGCCGTCGACCTTTGCGTTGACCTTGTACTGAGTCATCTCGTGCTCCCTTCTGAATGGGTCGGGCCTCTCCCTTCCCTCACTGATACTATATCACACTTTTGGAGGGACGAGGCCGACAATCTTGACTTTTTTCTACCAGCTTGAGTGGTAGTAGAACTTGACGTTCCAGTTCGGCTCGCCCTTCATGCGGACGTACTTGCAGCCGAACCTGCCATCGACGACGTCGACGATGCCTGCGATGCGCTCAATCGCCTCGACCGTGAACGCGATGTCTTCGTGGTACCACTGGTCGTAGCTGGTCGAACCGAAAAAGAACCCGCTCTGTGACGGAAGCAGCTCCTCTGCCAGCTCGACGTTTGTTATGACCTTCCCGTCCTCGACGATGTCCTCCCACTCGCCGTTCTCGTCGAGTCTCTTGCCGTTTGTAACCTTGCCATCGACGAGAGGACACTCCTCTAGGACTCTCTTGCAGATGTCGTGCAGCTCCATGAGCTGCTCCCATTCGACCTCGTAGGTACCGCAGTCGTCATCCCCGTTCTGGACGTTGTCGACGAACCACTTGTGGACGGCATTGGCCTTGCGCCAGTAGAGCACGACGCCGTTCTCGCTGTAGAAGTCGGTGGCATACGGGCCGTACGGCTCATTCTCGTGGATTGCCTTGGTCAGCTTCCTGCTGTTTGTGTACAGATACATATCGAGTCCCATTGTCGTCTCCCTTCGGTTGAGGAGACGGCCCTATTGCCGCCCCCGTGTTGCCTGTTTGCTATGCAACCTTGTCGAGGATGGCGTTCGCGGTGTCCCTGATTGCGTCGAGGGCCTTCACGAGGGCCTTGGTGTCCCCGCCCCAGCTGGCGACGTACCCGAAGCTGTAGTCGCTGGTGTCGATTCCGAGGGCGTTGCAGACGACGTAGGCGACGCCCTCGGCCTGAACCTCGCGGAGCTTCCTAGGCGCGTTCTCCTCGGAGCCGCCCCCGCAGTGGAGGATGCTGTGTGCGACCTCATGCACGAGGGTCTTGACCGTCTGCGCCTCGCTCAGGCCGTCGCGGACGCATATGCGGTTCTCGCCTCGGTCGTAGTACCCGTTGCAGTCGGGGTCGGTTATGTCGACTCCGAACTCGACGGGGACGGTTGCGGCCTTGGCGATTGCGTCGCAAAGGGCATCGAAGTCCTCGACCTCGTCGGTGAGCCTGTCGGCGATGGTCGGAAGCTCGTCGCCGTCGGTCTGCGAGATGTCGAACACGGGGACGGTCTTGAAGGACATCCAGATGCGCTCGGTCTCCGTCTCCTTGCCCGTGACCTCGTCGACCTCGGTGACGGTGCGCCTGTGCTGTATGGGGGCGAGGATGCGGATGGACTTCTCTCCCTTGCGGACCTGCCTGTTGAAGTCATTCTGCCACTTCTTGTAGCTCGCGACGTGGGTGGCGTTGGGGCACTGCATCATTATGAGGATGCAGTTCCTCGCGCTGTAGTGGTGGAAGCGACCCATGACGTCGAGCCACTCGGCGAAGCGCCCAGACTCGAACACCTCGCTGACGCCGCGCTCCAGAAGCTCGGTAGCGGCCTTGACCTGCTCTGCCTTGTTGTCGTTCTTCTTGTAAGCCATCGTGTGCTCCCTTCGGGCGTGTTCCCTTGCTTGATTAGACTATATCACATATCATCACGCATGAGAGCTGAGAATCGCAAAAAAGTTTGATTATTTTTTTCGATACAGTCTACCTGCGGAAACTACCCTCCGAGGTGCTTCTTGACCACATCCCCGTACTCGCTCGCGTGCTCGCTTGCTGCTCTTGACAGGAACTTCAGGCCCTTGAAACTATGGTGGCCGAGTTCGATGTACGGGGCATACTCGACGTTGGTGCCGATGTACACGGCCTTCTTCCCAGCGTCGAGCTTATGGGTGATGCTGTTCCTGAGCCTGCCAGTGTCCACCGCCGTCTCGTTCGCCACGGCGTACCTTTCCGCCCTGAGTCCAATCTCCTCTAACGACGTGAGTATCGCCTTCTCCATGCCCTCGACCACTTGCGTCGTGTTGTCCACGTTGACAACAAGTCCATCTCCACCGAACTGAGCCATGTCCTACCTCCTGCGTCCCCTTCCGCCAGACCTACTGCGCCCGCCGCTGCGCCTCGGCCTAGGCTGCGCTACCTCCCATTCATCATACGTCATGCCGTTCGGGAACTCCGTCCAGAACCCATCTGGGTCCTGAACGTCGTCGAAGTACGCGACCGTCCTGCATCGGCAGTTGTACGTCAGATACGGGGGCGCCGCTGGGTCCGCTGGGTACATGAGTTCATATCCGTCGACCTCGAACGGCTCCCCGACGTTCACAATCTGCCCATCGAGCGCCCTGTGCTCGGACCTCGTGCGCTCGTCGTGCGTCGCTATCCACTGCTGTTTCATGTCGATTCCGAGCGAGACGGCCCTGTCGTACGTCCTCGTCCTTCCCATGTTCTCGGCAGCGGTTATCGCCGTCCTAGCCGCACGCACGGCCATGTTCCTGTCCATGTTTAGGACGTTCATGAGCCTAGCCGACACCCTCGGTATCGACTCCCCCTGAAGCACGCTTTGTGTGATTGCGGAGTGGAACTTCTGGCGGTTCCATCGGACGTCCCTCGCCCTGTCGAGGTTGACCCTCAGCGACTGCACCCTCGGCTTGGGTGGCCCAACGGGTATGACCTCGTGTATCAGCTGTTCGTCCTCGCCCATCGTGACAAGCTCCCTGACGGCATCCTCGTTTACGAGGTCGAAGCTATGCGTCATCCACCCGATGTCACGTTCAATCTGGTATGCCGTGAGGTCGGCGCTGTGGGCGTACACGGTCGGGATTGTGTCGTTTACGATGTCCCTAGCCATCACATCGACGTTGACGGCAGAGTCGGAGAGGTCGGCGGCCATGTCCGCGACCCACCTGCCCTCGACCGACACGCCCCTGCGCCAGTCCGCCCACTCCTCGGCTGTGGCCCTTCCCTCGGCCACGGCCTGACGCCAGCGCTCATTCTGAGCATCAAAGCGCTGGATGTGGTCCTCAAGCCTAGCCGTCATCTCCTCGGCGGCTTGCCCATAGACAGCATCTAGGCGCTTCTCTAGCCTTTTCAGCTCGTCGTCCGTAAAATCCCTCACGATGTCTTCCAAGACGGCTCCTAGCGGCTCTTAGAGGCTCTGAGGGCCGTCCTCGCCCTCTCCAGCGTTGGCACTCTGGCTCATTCGGGCGATGTCCTCGTCCTCATTGGCGTCGATGATTGCCTGATACTCGTCGGGTGTGACGTTCGGGAGCTTGCGGAGGATGGTCCTCTCGTCGAGCCACATGGCCTCCTGCACGAGCATCTCGACCTGCTCCTTCTGGTTGGAGATTCGCGCGCGCCTGAAGATGGGGACGTCGTCTATCCCCTGAAGCGACAGCAGGGACGTCACGGCGTCTGCCACCCAATGCTCGAAGTCAGCGGCGTTCTCGTCCAGAGGCTGGTATGCCGCGTCGATGTGGTCGTTGGTCGCGCCAGCAGCCACGGTGTGGACGTCGAGGCCACCGAAGTCCTCGTAGATTCTCGCCCTGATGTCGTCGAGGAACGCCTTGCGCGCCTGATACGGAAGCTCCTGCGTGTACGGCGTCACCTTGCCCCCAGCCGACGTGTCGGCCGTTGCGATGTGGTTGAGCTTCAGGCGGTCGAGGAACACCCTTAAGTCGTCGTCGTCCATGCCGCCGTAGTTCTCCAGAATCCAGTAGACCTGTGCGCAGTCCGACAGGTCGTTAGCGAAGCCGCTCTGAATGAGGTCGTAGGCGTCGATGGCCTCGCGCATTCCGACCAGCGTGCTCTGCTTGAGCCTTGAGCCGTACATGCGGACCACTGGAAGCGCGACGTAGTTGTCCTCGTCGACGGCCACCACGTCGCCAGCGTCGGTGTAGTGGTACGTCAGCTTGTAGGCTCGCTTCTCCGCCTCCTCCTTCAGCTCTCCAGACTCGCCCGAGAACTTGGTGAAGCCGTCAGCCTCGTAGAGCACGGCGTGTAGAGGCTTCGTCCTGTCGAGCTGCCAGAAGCGGATGCCAGCCCTGAGCGAGCCGTCCGTCTCGTCGACCAGCGGGACGAACTCCGTGGCCGTGAAGTCGTACACCTGACCGTCGTCCCAGAACAGGTACGAGACTCCATGAATCAGGGCATGATACCCCGCCTCCCTGAGCACGTGGTCGAAGTGCTGGCCGAGGGCCTCCTTGGTCGTGTCTGCCTCGCCCCTCGCCGCCTCGTACGGGTCCACGAATGTCACGCCAGCTCCTAGGCTGTACATGCAGCGCTGCGTGTTCAGTCGGTTGAACAGGTTGCAGGCGATGCGGTGGTTGCTTGCCGTGAAGTCCTTTACCCTCTGGCCGCTGATGTTGAAGATGGTCCTCACGGCCTCGGTTATGGTCGGGTTGCGCTGAGCGTCGTACTCGTCCGCAAGCAGCGCCGTCTGGTACATGTCGCTGTTCTTGTAGGTCGCTATGGCCTGAGCCACGAACTTCGCCTTGTTCGGCTCCGCCTCGAAGTCCTGAAACGTCCTGAGCATGGATGCCCCTCCCGCTAGTAGGTGCCTCATACCATTCTAGCAGGAGGGGCGGACACTTTTAAGCGATGGCCTTGCAATTCTGCTGCGGGATGCGCTTGCCGTCCTCGGTGACGACGTACCTCGTATGCTCCCTGCCGTACTGGTCGCAGTAGGAGCTGAACCCCTTCACGACCCCAGTGGTGCCGATGGGGTACTTGCGGCCCTTGACTACCTCGACAGTCATGCCGACCATAATGTGGTTGGCCTTGACGTTGCACTGGTAGCGCCAGTCCTCGTATGCCTTCTTGACTTCCTTTGAGCCGCCGAAGTAGGGCATCTTGTCGAGCATCCAGAGCCTTGTCTCCCAGTCGTACTCGCCGCTGACCATGCCCATTGTCGGGTTGTCGTAGTCGGTGTCCTCGCAGGCCACCGTCTTTGACTCCTTGGTCTGAGGGTTCCACAGGCTGACGAACCAGATGCGTGCGCTGTAGTTCTTGCTCACTTTGACGAACCCGTTGATGTCCTTGCGCTCCATGACGTGCTCCCTTCTGGTCTCGTGGGGCCTAACGCCCTCCCTTGGCTATAGTGTATCACATATAAGCCGAGGGAGGGTCGGGAATTTTCGGCTATTTCTAGATGCTTGCGACGAGCTTCTTGACCTGAGCAGCCGTCTTGCAGCTGTTATACTCGGGCCTCTTGGGGAACCAGTTGCCGTCGGCGTCCTTAACCTGCCAGTAGGTGTAGTCGGGGGAGAAACTCCTATAGAGGGCCTCGCCGTCGGGGGAGTAGCCGTCGGTGCTCTCCACCTTGTGCGCCCACATTCCGTTCGCGCATCCGCTCGCGCCGACCTTGAAGCAGACGTACCCAGTGTAGCCAAGCTCGATTGCGGTCTTGAGGAATGAGCGCATCTTCTTGAGGTTGGAGGCGCTGAGAGTCTCGTTCCACCAGTCGAAGATGCTCAGCTCGTCGCGAACCTCCTTGATGTAGTAGCCTTTGCCGTCGTAGTAGCTCTTGGTGCCATCGTACTTCGACCATCCGAAGTACATCCCGTTGACGGTGCGGCTGTCCTTCTCGTCGATGTACTTGTTGACAATGTCGAGGACGTTCTGGGCGTTGTACTTGGCGTAGTTCTTCATTTCGTGCTCCCTTCGGGTTTTCGGGAGGCCCTTCGCTCTCCCTTTCGTTGCCTATACTATATCACACACTTTAGCGTAAGTAAACCCAAAATTCAAAAAATTTTTCAATCAACCTCGCAGGCCGTTGAGCTTGGCAATCAGGCTGTCGTATGACTTCGGGTAGACGAGACGTATGGCCTCAAGGTACTCGTCGAGCGCCCCCATCAGCGCGTGGTACGGTATCCCGCTTGCGGCCTCTAGGAACTCTGAGCCACTGAGAGGCTTTGTGAGCGCCGTTTCCGACCTGTCGCGGGTACTTTGTGGCAGGAGGTGGTCGCGGCACGTGTAGAGCCACGAGAGCCGCTCGCAGACGGCATAGCTCGTGTCCCTCGCCTCCAGCTCGGTTATCTCTCGCTCGATGATGTCAAGGCTAATCACTCGCACTCCCCCCTCACACAGACGGGGCGCCCCAGAGCCGTCCTCGCCGCCTGTATGGCCTCTATGGCGTGGTTCTCGACCAACTGTGCCGCCCACTCCTCAACGCCGATTGTAGCGCCTCTCAGGACGTCTGAGCGCAGCCTCGGGAGAAGTCCCCACGACACGGTGATGGCGTGGGCCACCTCGTGAAGGAGGACCCTGTCTAGCATGGGCGGCGTCACCGACTCGTCGATATGGACGGTCCTAGTCTTTGGGTCGGTCGTCGCCAGCCTCGCCGCCCCAGTCCTGTCCACGAGGAGGGGGTCACCCGCAGGAACGCGGACGACCCCCCAAAGCTCGCCGTTGATGACGAACGGCCTCATGCTACATGCCGAGCATCTGGCGAAGCTCGCGCTGCATGCGCTCCCTCTCCTCTGGCGCGGCGGTGCTCATGGCCTGCCTGACGTCTTGGAGCGGGTCGTGGTCGTAGCCGTACTGGTATCCCCTGCGGCCTCTGGCGTAGCGGCCCATCGAGTCGCGGTAGCCGCTCCTGCCGCCGCCTGAGCGACCCTGAGAGCCGCCTTGAGCGTCGTACCCCATGCCCTCGGGCATGTACCCAGAGGAGCCGTCCATGGCCTCCGTGACGGCCTTGTAGTAGTCGGCCTCCATGCAGGACTTCTCGGCCTCGGCGAGGTCCTTGACGATGTCGGCAAGCTCGCCCATCTCCTTGACGTCCATCCTGTCGACGCCACGCTCGGCGATTGCCTGCTCCATCCTCTGGAGCGCCTTGTTCTTGATGTCGTAAATCTTCTCGACCATGCGGCCCTCCCTAGGCTATGCGGTTGATGACGAGGTTAGAGTTCTGCACGTCGATTGTTGGGGGCGGCGCGACCGTCGGGTCGTCGTCTCCGTCGACGTACTCGACCGACAGGGTGAAGCAGCACCCCTGCGGAACCTTGACGATTGCGGTCGAGGTCACGTTCCCGTACTCCTCTGCCGCAGCAGGCGTGTAGATTGCCCTGCTCGTCGGCCTCGGCTCGCCGTTCACGGCGATTGCCACGGCGATGGGGTCGGCCGTGCCGCCCTCTGGGATGGCGATGTTGCCGTTGAAGGTGACCTGATAGGTCGCGAAGCACTGGTTGGTCTTGCCGCGCAGAATAAAGATTCCCGTCTCGTCCTCATGGTAGACGTTACCGCGACGGCAGGGAATGGACGCCGTGAAGATGACTGGCGCGTTTAGGTCGACGGCCTGAACTGCGTTGGCGAGATACTCTGCCATGGCTCCCCCCTAGTTGCAGCCGCAGCCGCAGCCTTGGTTCTGCGGCTGGCACGTGAAGATGGGGGTTCGCCCGTAAACGGGCATGGAGGGGACGGGGCAGCTGTTGAGGCGGTTGTAGAGCGCGTCGACCTCGCTGGCGAAACCCTGCTGAATCAGGGCGTTCTGCTGGGCCTGAGAGGCGGCGAGGGTCTGCATGTTGAGCTGCTGACGCAGGTTCTCGTTCTCCCTGCGCTCTGCGAACAGCTCTTGGTCGCAAAGCTTGTCGAGGATGCGCTGGGTGCCAGCGTTCTGGGCGGCGATGATGTCGCGCACGCCGTCGGAGAGCGCCGCACGGTCCGCGCAGTTCTCGGCGAGGATGGTCGCGGTCTGGTTCGCAGTCGCGAGCTGGTTGTCGCAACAGCACTGCGCGAGCTGGGCCTGAACGCCGTTGAGGCCCTGAAGCATCCCCATCTGCGTCTGGTTGAACCCCGCAGCGATGTTGGCGTTGACGCCAGCGAAGCCGCCGCACAGCGCGTTCTGGACGTCCCCGAAGCCAGTGGTGACCCCTTGCTGGATGCCATTGAGCTGCGTGTTGAGCATCTGGTCGCGGAACCCGTCGTTGACGTTCTGCTGCTGAGCCATCCACGGGTAGAGGGCGTCGCCGCCAGCATACCCGCCGCCGTTGCCCCAACCACCGTTGTTGTTTCCGAAGCCGCCAAGCAGCGCGAAAAGCACGAGGAGCCACCACGCGCCGTCTCCGCCCCAGCCGCCGTTGTTCCGACCGCCGCCGCCGTCAGCGGCAGCTGCGATGTCGGCGAGGCTGTACTCATTCATTGCCATGAGTCCTCCGATTCGATTGTGACGTGTGTTATTCCGAGTCGTGTGCACCCGACGCGGTCACTAGAGGAGTCCCGCTATCTGCGAGTAGTCCAGTCCGTGCTCCCTGAACGCCTGTTCTGGCGTCTTCCCCTGATTCTGCGCGACGAACTGTGCGAAGCGAGGATTGGTCTGCATGAGGGTTTGCATGAGGGCCGACGGGTTGCCCTGAGCCATCCCCTTGACGGCCCTAACCCTGTCCACCAGCTGGCTCTGCTGCTGCGTCTTGAACTGGTCCATTAGTCCCATTCAAAGCTCCAATCGCTGCCTGTACCTTCGCGGTGAACTCGTCGAACTCCCTGCGGCTCACGAACTGTGCCCCATCGACCGTCACAGGCTCGTCCACGTGCGGGGAGAAGTCGAACGTCTCGACGGTCTTCGCTCCCGTGCCGTCCGTGCTCACGACGTAGAATACCCGCCCGTTCTTGTCGAACAGGGCGGGTGACATCGAGTTCGGCGGGAGTTGGTACTGCGACGCCGAATCCCTGCCGTTGACCTTGACTATGCCGTTCACAGGCTGGACGTTCGGCAGCTGGTTGACCTGCCAACCTTGGCCCGCTGGCATGTACGGGTTGACCCAAGTCGGCTGATACGGCTGATAGGCCATTAGAACCTCCTCATGTTCAGGGTCTTCTGCAGGGCCATTACGGTGTTCTTTCCGATGACCCTCACCCTGCGGCCCTTGACCGTGGCCCACTCTTCCACGCCGAGCCGCTTCTGGAGGGCCTCGGCGAACTTGGGTCCGATGTAACCGTCGGCAGTGATGCCCATCTTCTTCTGGCATATCTTGACCAACTGAGACTCGCCAGTGTCCTCGAACGTCACGCTGACGAGGTTCGGGAAGTACACGTCGTTGTGCTCCCACTGACCAGAGATGACGCCGTCGAGATACGCCGAGCCGACGACCTCCTGCCAGCGCCTGACCGTGAGCGGTCCCGCCCATCCGTCGACCACGAGGTCGGCAGTGACAGGCTTCTTGTCGTAGTCGGGGCGCACGATTGCGAACGTGTACTTCTTGTTGCGAACCTTCACCATCTGATGTCCGCCCGTTGTGCTGCCAGCGGCAGACGTGTTGAACTCGTAGCAGACGAACGTATTCGTCCCCACGTCTTTGATGATTCCGACGTGCTCAGAGTCGCCGTGGTGGGAGTCGAAGTCGAACAGGATAACGTCTCCCGCCCTTGCCTGACTGACAGGCACGACCTTGCCTGCCTTCTTCGCTCCCGCATAGATGCCATATGTGCAGGATGCGCTTGGCAGACCTGCGCACTTGGCTCCAGCCTTCCAGAAAACCCAGCTCACGCCACAGGCGCAGTACGGCGTGACACTTCCGTTCACGTAGCCGCCGCCCATGACGTAGTCCCAATATTTCCTGCCGCCCGTCGTACCCATCTGCGACTTGGCGACTTCGAGCACGGATGCAGCCGAGTTGCTCATTCCGAGCCTCCCTCGATGGCGTCAGGCTCCCCTCCGAGCAGCGCCATGACGGGCGACAGCACAGCCATGATAAGAGCGACGACGACGGCCTTGATTGACGGGTCAATCTGCCAGACCCCGACCAGCATGTCGAGGTTCGCGATGATGACGGCGATTACTCCTTGGACGATGGTCCTCGCAAGGCGCCATCTCCAGTCGTTGCTCGTGAGGAAGTCAGTCACCTCTGCTCCAATCTCTCGACCCTTGAGGACAGTTCGTCGTAGCGTTTCCAGCTCGTCTTCGAGTCTGCCTCAAGCTTGAAGGTCCGCTCTATCACCTGATTGTGCTTGGCCGTCTCCTCGCGCAGGCTGTCAATGAGGGTTTCGAGTCGCGTTAGACGGTTCGTTATGGCGACATAGACCCCGACGGCCGCGACGAAGGCGGATATTACTCCGCTCGCGATGGGTCCGACTAATGCTTGCATTTCACCTCCGAGGTCCGAATAGATTGTATCACTGTTTAGACTAAAGTTAAACCTTAGGTTTAAGGTTCTTCACCTAGTCCTCCAATCCCAGCTCCGCCAGCTGCTCCGCCGTGAGTATCGCCCTCATGCGCTCCACCAGCAACTGCTCTGGCTCGGCCTCGGCGTACTCGGGCAGCTCCATCACGAGCCGCTCGGCCTGCTCGAAGTCGATGCCCAGCGCGAGGGGGAAGTCGTGGCTCGTACTGAGGTAGACCTGCTCGCCGCCCATGTAATGCTCGACATATATCGATGTGATGCCGTCCCTCGTGTGTGTGATGTGCCTTACCTCGTGGCTGTCGGTCTGCACATCGCCGATGGTCGTGGTTGCCTTGAACACGCTGTCCCCCTATCTCGTGTACGGGTACGCGACGAGTCCCCAGTACTGTTTGCCTGACGATATGTCCAAAGTCGCTGTGTAGTGCGGCCTGAGCGTCCCGTCCGTCTGAACCTTGCATCTGAACGCATTGTTGATGGACTGCGCCGCCCTCATCAGGAAAGTTGCTTGTTCGCCCTTCGCTCTGGGTAACCCAGAGAAGAATATGGCGTCGTTCGATGGACTTGCAGACTTGATGCCGCTTAGGTCGACGCTGACTATCGCGACGTCGCCGAACGTGATGTATTTAGCTCCGCCACCGCTAGCGTTGGCAGTGTTCAGTGATGCCCATTTCAAGCCACCAGTGATGTTACCGTTTAGGTTAATCTTGTCCCTCGACGTGAGGTTTATCTCGTTGCCGTAGACGTTGGTGTTGCCTTGGCTCGCCTCCCAACCGCCCCAGCCTATCGCCACATTGTTATAGCCGTTGGTGACCTGCAGCACCTCTCGGACGTTGCCGCCCGTGTCGCGTCCCCAGATGACGTGGGCGTTCTGCAGGTAGATGTCGGCAAGATTCGTGTTCGCCACGAGGCCGACCACGGTCGCAAGCGGCCCCTGCCTGAGCACCACGCACCTCATGCCCTCAGCGGCTCCCACGCATCCCGTGGTGGCGCACACGCCGCGGAGCGTGGTGCCGTCGATGGTCACGTCGAGCGTGCCGTCCGTGTTGACGGCGGCGACGGTGGCATAGCGCACGTGTGGTGCATCGGACGGGTGGACGGCCAACGTCTCACCTAAGCCGTTTCCCAACTGTCGCGCGATGTCCTCGATTGCCATCAGTAACCCCTCTCGAAGCGCCTAAGCTCGCTTTTGGTGAGGCACCCAGCACCTAGTGCGAGACTCTGAGTTCGTACCGCGAAAGAGCCTGAGATGCCCTGAGAGGGCCACTCGCAACCAACCACGGTGCCGCATGTGACGTCTGGCCTGAACACGTGCTGCAGGTTGACCCTGCGAATTACGCTCTGCTGCGTCTTGAGCAGCTCCTCGGCCTTCGCGTCGGCCTGCGCCTGCGTGGCTCCGTCTTGGTACTCGTACCTCTTGACCTTGCGCCTGCCAGTGCTCACCGTGGAATACGGCGACCTCGGGTCGTCATCGTAGGCGACCCCCCTCGTCTCCTCGTCCTGCGTCGAGTAGATGACTACGACGACGTTGCAAACCTTCGACTTGTCAAGCTCCTCTGTCGCGTCTGTGAGGAACCTTGCGTCTGGCCCTTCGGAGAACACATACTCTGGGGATGCAGACGACGGGTCTCGGTACCTCTGCATCAGCACTCGACCGAACGGGTCGGTCCTTGCCGACGAAAACCCCGCGAGTCCGAGCAGCTTGTTGATGACGCCGAGCTTGTCGGTCGGCTCGTCGGCTCCTCCTCCCATGCCCACGACCCAGTCGCTCGAAAGCTGCCAATCCGACTCGTCGGCCACGACCTCAAGGCCAGCGCCAATCGCTATCGCCCTAGCCTCCTCGACTGCGTACGAACCAGCGGGTATGGTGACTGGCCTCTCGAACTCGTCCTCGGCAAGCTCCGTGAGCCTTCCGTCAAGCTCAAGCTCGGACTCGGACGTCGCGCCGTGGATGTCCCTAGAAGGTATGTTCGGCAGGAAGGTGCCTATTGCCTCGGTCATGGTCGAGCCGTCCCTGAGGACCGCGTCGTGATAGAGCCTGACGAGGTCGCGCCCGACGTCGACCGTCCCCACCACGCTGAGCTTGCCGCTCTCGTATGTGGCCGTGTCGATGTTCCTTGTGACCGTCCCCCCATTGACCACGTTCGGTATCGCCGACACCTCGTAGCCAGTCTCCCTGTCGACCCTCATGAGCCTGTAGGATGACGTGTAGCTCCTGTCCCAGCTCATTCTCCGACCTCCACGAACCTAAGTTCTTCGGCTGAGCACGACACGTCGACGACTGGACTTCTCTTGTTCTGCGTGAACTGCCACTTGCAGTAGACGTACCATCGGTGGCCCATGGGGTCTCGCGCCCAGCACGTCTGGTACTGCCTCGCCGCCCTTCTGAGCCTCTCATGCAGGTCGCCGTCCCTGTACCCCCTTAATAGCCTGAAGCTCCACGACAGGGGTACGTCCATCTCGAACGAGCCGTAGAACATGGGAAGGCCGTTCTCCGTGCCGTCGGCGAAGTGGTACGTATCGCCCGCATGGCTAATCGACTCGCTCTGCTTCGCGTTGCTCTCAAGCAGAATCGTCTCTGCGGCACCATGGCCGAACGTGAACGCCCAAGCATCGCCCTCGTGAAGCGCCGCGAACTCGCCTGCGGTCTCGACTCCAGACTCGGCCACGGCAACCACGCGATAGGTGAACTCGACTCCCAGCGGGGGCAGCGGGTCGATGGCCTGCTGTGACGAGCTGAGGCCGTCCGCGACGAGCCACTCGGTGCCATCTGGCAGGATTCTCACGACATAGAAGCTTGTCGGGTGCGGAAGCTCGCTAGTCTCGTCCTCTCCCTCTCCCACCGTCACAGAGCACACGAGCGAGTCCTCGTCCCACTCGATGTCGGCGGTCGGCTCCGCGGGGCCGAGGTAGTCGATTGCGAAGGAACGGGATGCGGTTGCCTGCAAGGTCGAGCCAGCCGATACGTTGAGCGTGACTGAGTAGCTCTGGCCATTCGTGAGGAAATAGGTGGAGCGGTCGAGCTGGAAGCTGGTGGCAGAGCCGTCGAGCTGCCAGCTCCTGAGCTGCCTGCCTCCCGCGTCGAAGAGCCTGAGCACATGAGAAGAGATGCCCGTGGCGTCGACAGCGCTCCAAGCGATGACCACTGGCAACTGCTGCTCGACTGCGCCGTCAGTTGATGGTGACGTGATGGTGGCCGATGGCGGCACATAGGCCGAGAATGCCACGACGTCCGACCACTCGCCCCAAGCCGCGTATAGGCCATAGGTGCGCACGCGGACGCTGACCGACTGCGCCGTCTCGGCGTAGCTCGACAGGTCGACCGTGGTGGTGGCTCCCGATATTGCCAGCGTGGTAGTGGAGCCTCCAGCTGTCACCTCGACCTGCGCCTGAGCCTGCTCGGTGCCATCGTGATGATTGGGCGCCCACACGAGCGTGACGGTTGAGTCTGTGGCGATGGCCGCTGCAGGCCGCTGAGTGATGGTGGGGGCGAGCGGCGGGCAGAGCGTGACGATTTCCGCGCTCGTCGTGTATGCGCTCACCAGCTCGCCGATTACGGCACGCGCCCTGTACTGGCAGGTGCCAGCGGGTGGCGTGGTGTCCGTGTAGGTGCCGCCAGCGCCTGCGACGGTGCCGACCTGCGTCCACGTCTCGCCGCCGTCCGCGGTGACCTCGATAACATGCGATTCCGCCCACGGTGCTCCGCTCATGACCTCGACGGCGACGCTGCCAGCGGAGGGGACGGTCGCCACGACCGAGGACGGTGCCGCAGGCGTGGTGTAGACGTATCCAGAATACGCCCAGCTGCCCCAACCAGCAGGATTGTATGGCCTTACGGCCACGCGATACCGCTTGTTTACTACAGCGCCGTTCCATGTGTAGTTGACGGTGGAGGCGCCCAGCGAGCTGGACAGCTCGACCCAACTGCCATCGTCGGTCTGGGCGTTGATTGCCAGCTTCGTGTACTCGCGCGGGACGGCAGAGTTGTTCGTCCAAGTCGCCTTGAGCTGCGTGTCGGACGAGCGAGTGAGCGCGAGGTTGGTGACGGCATTGGGGACGGTGTAAGACCTCTCCCAGACTGCGTAGAGCGTGACCGCCGCATTCGCGGTGTAGGTGGCTCCTGATGCGTAGGCCACGCCGCCGCCAGAGCTGGTCGCCCATCCCTTGAAGGTGTAGTTGGTGCGGGTGGGTCTGGTCGTGCTGAGGGTCAGCGACTCGTCATACCACTTCGTCTGGCCAGACGGTGCCCCGCTGCCGCCGTTCGCGTTGTAGCTCACGGCATAGGACGTCTTGGCAGAGACCGTGACGTTCACGGAGCCAGTCGACGTGTCGCCGCTGTAGAGGCCCGCGATGCCCTTGACCTGAGCCTTGCAGTTGATGCTCTGCGAGCTATGCGTCTTGTTGATGGTGTAGGTCGTGGTCTTCAGCGTCTTCGTCGACCACGTCGAGATGCTGGTCGAGCCGCTCCACGCATAGGACGAGCCATTGCACGACGTGCCGCCTTGGATGTTGTTGTACCCCGACGTGGTGCCGTACTCGGTCTCCACGATGCACTTGACCGTGATGACTGCGGAGGCGGCATTGTTGGTCGTTACACTTGCGTCGACCTTGGCCCGCCAGTCGTCTCCTCCTACCCAGCCGCCGTATGCAGTTGCCATTATGCCCTCCCCATTCCGTGGGTCTGCTCGACGGCCTCGACGAGCACACCGAGCGCCGATGCTATCCTGTTGTTGACGCCCAGAGCGTCTCCGTCGATGTAGACGTTGTAGACGACGCTCTGCTTCTGGTACGGGAGCGACTCGACGGCGCTAGGGGTCGCAGCCACGTCATACGAGGCGAAGTCCATGACGTCGTTGAAGGCGTTCTGAATCTCCTCGCCAGTCTTGTAGATACCCTCTGCGACGCCCTCTGGTATCCACTGGCCGACCTCGTCACGGAACACCTTGGACGGCGACGCGATGCCGAGGCGCGACTTAGCCGCGCTGATGGCGCTGGACACGACGCCTCCCAGTGCCGAGACGACCGCTCCAGCCGCACCCCTGATGCCAGACGCTATGCCTCGGACGATGTCGCCGCCGATGCTCGCGACCCTCGACGGAATCGACCTCAGGCCCTCAATCAGCTTGTTCTTGAGTTCGTTCGCGCCCTCTCTGCCCTTGGCCCCCATGTCCTTCGCCCATGCCTTGACCCTCGCGATGGCCTCGTCAAGCTTCGCCTTGAGCCTCGCTGGGGTCTGCTGTACGTAGTTTATGAGGTTGTTGATGAACTGGGAGCCTGCCTCCCTCGCCCTGTTCTTGAGGTCTGACGCCCACTCCCTGACCCTGCTCTTTGCGTCGTTAAGGCCAGTGGCAATCCTGTTCGGGAGGTCCGAGAAGAAGTTGACCGCCGTGTCAAGCGCCGCAGGGACGTCCTCCTCGAAGAACCCTTGTATCTTGCTCGTCCAGTCAGCCGCCGTGTCGCTCATGCTCTGGAACACAGGCTCGACGACCGCCCTCGCGGACTCGAACCCCGTGCTCAGCGCATCCACGACGAGTGAGACGACCTCGATAATCTCGTTAAACGTAGTGATTGCGTTCTCGATGACCGCTCCGAGGAACGGGAACTCCTCGACGACCTGACCGACTATGGTGAGTATCTCCATGAAGGCGGTGATGGCGTTGAATATCGCCTCGCCGAGTATCGGAAGGACGTTCTCTGCTAGGAAGCTGAACGCCTCAGACAGAATCGGCCCCCACGTCTCGGCGAGCGGCTGGACGGCCGCGAGCATGTTCATGAAGGCGTCGCCCGCAGGCCCCATGGACTCCACGAGCTGTCCCATCGCCTCCTCGTCGCCAGAGATTGCAGCCGCCACGAGCGAGAACCAGTTGGTCGCGTCTTGGACGAAACCCCTGAGCATCGGAGAGAACTTGTCGAACACGGCGATTTGGAGTCCCTCGAACGCCGACTGCATGAGCGTGACGTCGCCTGCGAGCGAGTCAAGGCGGGTGTTCGCCATCTCCTCCGCCGAGCCTTGTGCGCCGTCGATTGCCGCGCCGACCTCGTCCCAGCGCTCAGACGTGGTCCCGAGCAGGGCGTTGACAGAGCTGAGGTCGGTCTTGTTGAAGATGGTCGCGAGGGCCTGCATCCTCTGCTCGTCGGTGAGGCCGTCCATCGCCGCGCCAAGCTCTGGGAATATCTCGGAGAAGTCTCGCATGTTGCCGTCGGCATCAAATACCTGCACGCCCAGCTCCTCCAGAGCCGCCCTCGCTTGGTCCGTCGGGTTCGCGAGGCTCAGGATGATGTTGCGCAGGTGGGTGCCTCCCTCGGCGCCCTTGATGCCGTTGTCCGCGAGGATGCCCAGCGCCGTGCTCAATGCGGCCGTCCCGCCGCTCATGTACTGCGCCGTTCCGCCTACCGTGAGGATGGCCTCTCCGAGCTGCGCCACCGAAGTGTTCGTCGTGGACGCTGCGGTGGCCATCTGGTCGACCATGACGGTCGTCTCATCTACGCTGAGTCCGAGCGCCGACTGCGCGTCGGTGACCATGTCCGACGCCGCCGCTAGGTCCATGCTGCCAGCCGCGGCGAGGTTGAGTACCGTGGGAAGCATCGCCATCTGCGTCTCCGCGTCATAACCCGCGAGGGCCATGTAATTGAGGCCCTCCGCGGCCTCAGAGGCAGAGAAGGCCGTCGTGCGGCCCATCTCAAGCGCGAAGTCCCTCAGGTTCTGTATCTGGTCAGTCGTGGTTCCCATCGTCGCCGCGAGTCCAGCAAAGGACTCGTCGAACTGCATCCCCGTCTCGACGGCACCCTTCGCGAACGCTATCGTCGCTCCAGCCACGAGTCCAGCGGCAACCTTTGCCGCCGTGCCCAAGGCGGACGTGATGCTGCTCGCTATGCCGCCTATCTGTCCGCTTGCCTCGTCTTGGACTCCAACCTTGACCATGAGGTCTAGGAGATTCATGTCACACCACCTCGAAGGCTCCTTGGTTCACCAGCCTGTCGATGACATCGTCTGGGTCGAAGTCCCTCTGGGAGGGCCTCGCCCTCAGGGCCTCGTCGAGTCCGATGCCGATGTACTTGCCCTGAGGGGCGAGCCGCAGCGACTCGACGACCATGGAGGTGTACAGCCTCTGCCTGAGCCTCTCGGCGCGCCGCTCCGCTAGGTATCGGACGAAGGCGTCTGTGCGGCTCGGTCCTCGGTAGTCCCCGACTGAGAGCCAGCAGCTCCCGACGTCTGCTGCAACGACGCTAAAAAATCAACGAACACCTTGTCGTTGACAAGCTCAAGCACGTCCCTGAGCAGCGTCACCATGTCCATGCCCTCGGCGTACTCCTCTGGGGTCGTGCCGCCGATTGCCGCGAGCACGCCTATGATGTCCGACTTGTGCGAGCGAAGGACGCTCGGGAGGTTCTCCGAGACTCTCCCGAGCATGAACTCCGTCGGCGTCATCCCTTCGGGGCACGGCTTGCGGGAGAAAAGTTCCCGCATGTCCTCGTCGCCAGCGATGTTGGCGACTGGCCCGATGATGTCCGCTATGACGTCGAGCGTCCTCTCTCCCCGTACGTCGCTGAGCCTCATGTCCTCTCTCCTCCCTTACTAGCCGCTGGTCCCCTGCCTGACGTAAATCTCGAATGGGACCTCGTCGGTGTTAACCATGCTGTAGTGGCCCGTGAACTCGAACGAGAACTGGCCCTTGCCCTTGTTTGCGGACTGGAGCTGGAACCCACCAGTGCTCAGGGCGTTCTTGACCTTGACCGCGAAGAAGCCAGCCGCCATGCCAGACTGTGCCGCTCCGTCGTTGTTGACGGACGAGTAGTCGCCGACCCACCAGATGTCGACGAAGTCGGTCTGTGCGAGGTCAACCCTCGGGACGACGTGGCCGTCGGTGTTGTCGGCGGCTGCGAGAAGCATCGTGGCGAACTCTGCGTCGACGGTGATGCCCGTGCCGCTGAGCTTGGCCTCCCAGTAGTCGAGGCGCTTCAGCTCCTTGGTGTTCGTCGGCATGTTATCGATGTCCTCGCCGTAGTCCGAGTAGGTCGGGGTGGCGGTGAACTGCACGCCTCCAGAGGTGGCGGCGATAATCTTGGACCTGTCGACGGTGGCCGTGGACGGGTCGAACTCGCTGAGCAGGACGCCAGCGTTGAGCTGGATGTTGTCGAAGGTGTCGGTAGGCACCTGCGTGTACTTCATGTGTACCTCCCTAGGGGGTAAGGAACTCTATGTTGATGTTGACGTACCGCCGCTTGACCATGGGGTCCTCGCCGTCTATGACGACGGCCTGCGCCCACGGCGAACCCTTCTTTATCCAGAGCGCCCCGCCGTCGCACGGGATGACCGTCCCACCGAGTCCGATGGCATCGCCAATCTCTCGGACCTTGGCGTTCGGCTCTGCCTCCGACTCCGTGCGGTACCAGACGTTGACTGGCATGTTCACCTCGGCCTCGTCCCACTCCCCCAGCACGATGTCATAGGTGATGTAGGGGAACCCCCGCCACATGTCGCTCGTCTGGTCGGGGACTGACGACGAGGCATAGGCTGGTATCCCGAAGCCGTTGAGCCATCCGTATATCGCTGCCTCTGGCGTCACAGCGCCCACTCCTCCGCGGCCACCTGCGAGACTTGGAACGTCGCCCTCTGGGGCGTCCTCCTGTCGTCTCCCTGAGACGTGACCCTGAAGACCTGACCGTCGCGCTCCCTGCGGAACACGTCATGGAAGTCGAGCTGCGTTGACTTGTCGGTGGTGACGGTGTAGGTCGCCTTCATCCCCTCGGACTCGGCGACCCTCGCGGTGATTGTGGTGTCGTAGGTGATTGCGGCTTGGAACCCCATGCCGTCCACCCACACGGTGGTCCAGCCTCCCTCGCCGTCTGGCACGCGCGTCTTCTCCAGAAGCGTGCATTCCTCCGCGAAGTCGAGCATCAGTCCAGTCAGAGCCATCAGCTAATCTTCCTCCACGGGTTGAGTCGGTCCGCGAACGCCAGACGCCACCCCGAGAGGCCCTGAGAGCCGCTCTGGGCGCCGTTGTCGGTCCTGAGGGTGTAAGTATACCCCCCGAAGCTCTCAGAGGCATATGGGCCATTAGAGAGGCTCCCATTGGTGTCCTCCCACTGGGTTATCTCCTCTGCGACTCTCAGCAGGGGTCGCGGGATGGCGAGGAGCGTCACGGTGCCGTCGAACGTCTCGTCGAGAAGCGTTTCGTCTGGGTTGAGGTGCAGGCCGTCGTTGAGGTAGCTCCCCTCGATTCGGTACCACTGCCCCTCCATCATGTCGGCGGTGATGGAGGCAGGCAGCGCCCCGTCGACAATCTGACATCCCTTGGCGTCGATGACGTCACGCTCGAACCAGTTGTGGATGTGGTACAGGATGTCTTCGAGGATGCCTGCGTCCATCGTCTCTCACTCCTAGGCCGAGGTCTCGATGACCTTGGCGACGTAGAGGCCGTTGGGGTTGTAGAGCACGGGCATGTACAGGGCCGACGCCTTGGTCCATAGGACGGCGGGGTCCTTCTCGGCCCACTGCGAGATGTAGACGTAGGGGTTGCCGCTGCCCTGCACGCCGCCAGTGTAGAAGTTGGCGATGTCGACCTCGGGCGGGATGCCCCACAGGCCAGAGCCGAGCTTCATGCCGTTTGAGGTGCCGAAGAACGTGCAGACGTTCTTGGGGAAGTAGCGCTTGCTGGTCACGACGGGCCTGCCGTCGTTGCCGAGGGTGTACGGGAGCGAGTAGCTCAGGTCGTCGGTGACGACGGTGGTGATGCCGTACTCGTCGGCGAGCCAAGCCTGAAGCGCCGCGTTGGAGACGAGCACGCCCTCCATGTTGACGCCATTGATGGCCTTCTGGATGGCGGTGTTCGAGCGGAGCTTGGTCAGGGTCGAGCGGCTAGTGACGATGCCCGTGATGGTGACGCCTGCGTCAGCCGCGTTGTCGACGATGGTCTGAATCTGGGTCGGGACGTCTGCGCTCGCGCCCGCGCCGAAGTCGAGCGTCAGGGCGAGGTTGGCGGACGGGACGCCGTAGTCGATGGTCAGGTCGATGTCGTTCTCCTTGATGGTGACCTTGCCAGTCGCCATCAGCTCGGCACGTGCGACCTTGGCACGGGTGACGACTTGGTCGCTGAGGTCGCCTGCGAAGTCCATGACGTAGTTGTACAGCTCAGGCTCGGCGTTCACGCCGCGGCCGAGGAGCTGGCGGAGAAGCTCGCTGGTGTTGCGCTTGACCTTGATGAGGCCCTTCTCGACGTTGTGCTCGGTGATGGGAGCGGGGATGCTCTTCTGAGCGGGGACGTCGAAGGCGTGGAACTGCGCCATCTGCGGAATCATGTACTGCGATGCAAGCGTGTGGTAGGTCGCCACGAGGTTGTTGGTCTGCTGGTCGTCGAACAAACCCTCAAGCGGGTCGTTCGGGCGGCTCACCTGAAAGCCAGTGGCGAGAAGGTCGGCAGGGTTGACCATGCCGAGGGTGTCGTTGATGAACTTGGGCATTGCCAGACCTCCTTAGGAGACGACGTCGGTGTACGGGCGGGTGACGGTCGGGGCCGTCGCGATGACGGTAATCTTGGTCAGGGCCGTTGCTGCGGCAGACGCGAGCGCTGCGGGCAGACGGTCGCCGTACACGGTGCCCTCGATGACGACGGAACCCATCTTCGCGCCGTCGGTGACGTCGATGTCCTCGAAGAGGATGCCCTTTGCGGTAGCCCCGTTCGCGGGGATGACGGCGCCAGCGGGGACGACCTTGCGGCCATTCTCTCGCGTGACGGCCTGAGCGTGGTTTGCTGCGATGGTCATGGTCTTTCGGATGCAGGTCTCGTCGTCGACGAGGAAGTGGCCAGCGGCCCATCCGTAGCCGTTGGCGCCATTGGCGAAGTAAGCCATTTAACCCTCCTGAGTCTTTCCGTAGAGTCTTTCGTGGCGTGCCTGCATGCGCTTGGCGACCTCTGGGTCCGCGCCCTCGACGGCTCCCGTTCCCTTGGGAGGAGTCGCGGGCGTGGCGGGGTCGGTCTTGGTCTTGACGACGAAGTCCGCCCACTCGGTCTTTGCGGTCTCGCTCAGAGAGTCGACGTCCTTCAGGGCGTCGCCGTCCATCTCGACCTTGGACAGGTCGGTGACCCTCATGATGGCGTCGATGCGCTTCGGGTCGATGTCCGCCGCCTTGAGCATGCTGCGGTACGCCTGCGCCTTGCGAGCCTCGGCCTTCTCGCTGTCGACCTGAGCCTTGTACTCCTCGAACGCCTTGTGCTCGTCGTCGTACTTCTGCTGCCAGCCGCCAGCCTCGGTGTTGGCCTTGCGCTCTGCCTCCAGCTCCTTTTGGAGGTCGGGCACCTTTGCGGCGTCCTCCTTGTACTTGTCGCGCTCGGCCTTCAGGCCGTTCACGGTCTCGGAGTGCGCCTCGATGATGGTCTCAATCTGCTTGTCCTCGATGCCCATTCCTTCGAGCAGTCGCCGCGAAAGTGCCATGTCTCTCCTGTTCCTCGGATGATGTGCGGCTGTTCCTCGCCGCGTGGCAATGTAGACCACACTTATGAGGTTAGCACATACCGCGTCGCAGGTCAAAGCGAATGGGCCGCGCCCCGCACAAGAACGCGACCCAAACGAGAAAGGAGGCGGGAGCATGAGACTCCGCACCACCATTGTATCAGAAACGGCCCCCTGAGGCGCTCAGAGCCGTTCTAAGGCGTTTTGCCTACCAGACCCAACCACTCTCCCCAAAGACGTCATTCAGGCTCTCCCTCGCGCTCTCGACGGCCTCGTCCTCGCTTCCGAACCCCCTTGCGTTCTCCCACACACCCCCGTACTTGAACCCATCCTCAGGCCCGTGGCCGTTGTCGTGGATGACATACCCCCAGCTGCCGTCCGCGTACGTCCCCGTCTCGATGTCGAAGTACCTCATGTCGTCCTCCCTAGATGTCGAAGTCCTCAAACGTGTCCCTGCGAGGCTCCTGCGCCTCGACGTACAGGTACTCGGTAGTCCAGCTCATGTCAAGCTCTGCCATCTTGGTTCCTCTCTCGTGTCCCGTGGGTGGGGAGGTTTAGGCCCCTCCCCGTTGGCCTTTGGTGTCTTAGAAGGCGCAATACTGCTTGCGGCCAGTCTCGATGCACTCGACAATCTTGACGCTATCGACGCCGCCGAAGCCGCCGTGGATGCTCATCTTGCTGTTGGGGTCGTTCTCGTAGCGCTCCGCTGCCGCGAGCATGTCGTTCAGGAACGGGCGTCCGAAGGTCTTGCCGTCGTAGGCGTTGTTTCCGTAGCGGTTGAAGCTGCGGTCGCTCTTGAAGGTGAACTTGCACTTGTGGCCGTCGTTTGCGACGTAGTAGACGCGGTAGGTCTTGGTGGTGTTCTCGTTCATTTCGTTCTCCCTTCGGGTATCGGAGAGGCCCTATCCCCTCCGCCTGACTATACTATATCACATATCTAGGTGGAGGGGTTCGAGAATTTTGAGATTTTTTCCGACCTCCGCCCCGTCACCATCCGTACCAGTACTGTTCCGTCTCGGTCTCGCCCTTGCGCCAGTCGCGGGCGTCTGGCTCGTCGTGGAACTCCAGAGTGCGGAACGCCTTCGGGAAGTGGCGCCTCGCCTCGTCTCGTGTGACCGCCTCGTTGCGGTAGCCGCTGCCCGCCGAGGCGTCGTCGAAGTTGGCGTCGTCGACGAACTCGTCGCGCTCCCTCTTGGTCGTGAACCTGAACAGGACCATGTAGTCGTTGATGAACTCGATGCCGTACATGTGCCTTGCCGCGTAGAACATCTCGTGCTCCCCTCTCGTTGCCTCTTACCTTCTGCACAGCGCGATTGTGTTGTGATACCCGACGACGTTCGTGGAGACCCTTGCGACCCTGATGGTCTTGAAGCCGCTCCTTGCGCAGCGCTCCACGAGCTTCTCGTCGCTCTCGCCGCTCTTGGCGAGGACGAGCGTCTGCGTCTTGCCCGCGTTGCCCTTGACCACCGCGAAACTGCCGTTCTCGTGGAGGTTGGTCTTGACCTTGAACCCGTTGACTACCATCTCTCTCATTGTGTGCTCCCTTCGTTCGTCGGGTCGGCCTCTCCTCCCCGCTCATGTATACCATATCACATAATCGGCTGGAAGTAAACGATTATTTTGGGGCATTTTTTGAATAAAAGTGCGGCTATCCCCCGAGGCTGGAGGCACCCGTGTGAATAGAATCAGCCGAACGCCGACGTATGCCCAGAGTCGACCCTGCGCCCCTTGCCCCTCTGCACGAGGCTCGCGAGGCTGTCTGGGGCGTCGTCATGCTCGGCGTCCTCTGTGTAGTCGCATATCTGGTCGATGTATGCTTGGTCCGTACCCTCGACGAATACCACGTCGGGCCATGCCGACTTGAGGTAGGTCACAATCTTGACGTGCTTGTTCATGCTCTCGGGGTACGGTACCACCCTGACCCCTGCAGCCTTGAACGCCCTCGCCCCGTATCCCTTGTCGGCGTTGGTCTCCATGTACATGCGGCCGAGCCTGAGCCGCTCGATGTCCGCCAGTATGAGCTGCGTCACGTCGTCAACGTGCTTGCGCCATATGCGACCGTAGACGTACCTCGTGCCGTCCTCGACCCTCATTGCCGTGAACGCGGTGTAGTCCTCGCCGTAGTATGCCGCGTCGACGTGGCACTCGCCCTGCTCGACCTTCTCCAACGGCGCACCCGTCCTCGGGTCGGTGAAGATGACGTCGTCCGACGGTATGTGCCTCAACTCGTAGTTCGCCGCAAGAAGGGACGGCGTCGTCCTCTTTGACAGCTCCTCGTACTGCTCCCTTGTCATGAGTCCAGTCTTGTCCCAAGGCCAGCGCTCAGGCTCTGGCATGAGGGTGAAGGCGTCGTCTATGTGCCAAGGCGTCCCCGTGTTGATGATTCGCCCGCCACGGTTGCGCAGGTTCTGAAGCTCCCTGTAGACGTCCTTGGTGCGCTCCCTCTCGGCTCGGCTCGTGCGGTCCTTGCGGTTGACGATGTCGTCCGTAAAGATGATGTCGTAATGCTTACCAGTGAGCGAGCCACCGATGCCCATGCCAGACAGCTGCGCTCCGCCCCTAGGGTCCGTCGAGAGGCTCGTTCCAAGCTCCAATGCGTTATTGGTCACGACGGAGCAGGAAACGCCCCAGATGGCCTCTGAGAGGTACTGAGTGGCATCTGAGGCCAGCATCTTGCCGACCTGCTCGATGATTTCCTTGACGTCGGTGTCGGTCTTGCGGAAGAACGCCATCTGGACGTTCGGCCTGAGAATCATGAGCAGCCACAGGGCAACCGACACCGTGGTTGTCTTGTAGCTCCCTCGGTGCGCCTGAAGCGTCCAGTCGCCGCTACCGAACACCATCTCCCTGCACCAGTCGCGGTGGAGGTCCGTGAGCAAGGGGAACCCCAAGCGGTCTGCGAAGGCCGTGGGGTTCTCCTTTAGTGCGCTTACTATGTCCGCTCGTCTACTCATTCCCGCACCCATACACAGGCCAGCGAGCACTCTGGCACGACGGGATTGTTCTTGCCCCTGCCAGCCTCAAGCTCGTCAAGGAACACGCCTTTGATGCAGCTATGACCAATCTCTCTCTCTTGCCTTGCCCTGCGCTCGAACACTTCTGGAAAGTCCTCGCGTATCTTGTTCCAGTAGCCCATACCGCCCTTGACACACCCGACGCAGTTGTTGTTTGGGTATCCTAGGTCGTACATGGCTGGCCGCTTGATTCCCCAGTCCTCGCAAAGTGCGTGACAGTCTGCCTTTGTGAGTCCTGCGTCGATGAGCGGGAACTCGTGGTCGTATTCTGGCATCGAGGCGATGGTGCGCTCTGCTCTGGCCTTCTCGTTTAGGTCGAAGCCCCATACGTAGGTGAAGCGCTGGAGATGCTCGTTTTCCCACTTCTGCCTAACCCGCTTCTTGAGCTGTAGGGTACACGCCGCGCCAGACGGCCCGTTGATGTATCGGCGCTTCTGAATCACGTCATCGACGCCACTAAACTCACCAGATTGAAGTACCTCTATCGGCCCAAGAATCCCCTCAGCGTCCTTGAGGAACCTCAGCGTATCAGGGTGTTGGTCGGCAACGTGAATGTAGATTATCTTGTCGGGCTTTGCGAGCTTTGCGGCCACTAGGCTTGAGCAGCCGCAGCTAAACCATGCAACCTTCATTGCTCATTCAATCCAAGCAGCTCGTCCATCTCGGCGCGGGCCTCGGGGTCAATCGTGCCGACCTCGACCCTGTCCACAGGCTTCTGGCCCACGGTGTCCCTGAGCAGCTCCCATGCCCTTATGTCGCCCTTCTGGGCCTTCTTGAACAGCTCGGCCGCTAGGATGGTCGTGCCGTCTGCGGTGTTCCCGTTCTTGTCGGTGTAGTCCCTGTCAAGCAGCTCCTGAAGCGCGTCCTTGAGCTGCCTCTTCCTGCGCCTAGCCTCGCCAGACGCCCTCCCTCCAGCTCGTTGTTCGCTCACTGTTAGCCTGTGTGTGAGGTTCTGCTCGTTTGCCATCTAACCACCCTGCTCCACGAACGTCCTGCTCTGGTCGTACACGTAGATTATGTCGCCGTTCTCGTCCCTTCCGTCTGGCTTCATGACGCCCTCGAAGATTCGATATGGACTCTGCCCAGCCGTGGGCGTGTTCCAGAGGTACCTTATGTAGTCCTTCATTGACATCCCCATGAACTTCGCCTTGCGCTCGGTGGAGCTTGTGTTGTACCCGTCCGCCTTGCTCCACGGGAAGTCGTAGTAATCGACGCCGTCCGTTATGTCTGAGTACCTCACGCTCCCGTTGCGCTTGCACAGCTGAAGGGCCTCGCTGAAGTTGTAGCGCGACACCTTCCAGTCGTTGGGGAGTCCGCAGCAGCAGCAGTTGTCGCACGCCTCCTTGAAGTGCGCGTCGGAGACGTAGAACCTCATGCCCCTCTCGTGCGCTATGCGGCGCATGCTCTTGACATAAGGCTCCTTGACCTTCCTGTTGAGCCTGAGGTAGCCTTGGCCGTGGCTGTTCCTTCGGTAGAACTCCACCACGTCGTGGCCCATGCACTCGCTTATGACCTTGTAGTTGTCGGCCGCGCTGTTGACGCTGCGCTGCTCCATGCAGAAGAACTCGGTGGTCATGGCAGTTGCACCTGCGTCGGCCGCGTGGTTGATGAGGCTCTTGTAGGTCTTTGACGTGACGCCGATGATGAACGGCCGAAGCAGGCTCTGCTTCTTCCACAGCGGCAGATGTCTGTATCCGCCGTGGCTTTGGGTGTAAAGGCTCGTAGCGTACCCCTCGGCCTCAAGCCACTTCGATATAAACCCGTTGACCCTGAGGAACTCGACGAGGCACTTGTCGACCCCTGAGGCCCTCAGAGCCTTTATATCAATCAATTCTGGTATGTATGGTGAAACCCTTAGGGCGACGTCGAAACCAGCCTTAGAAAGCCTCTCGGCAGCTCTCAGGCGGTCTGACGGCCTGCTCGCCTTCTCCTTTAGGAAGTTCGGCTCGTCGCTCGTGCTCGTGACGCTTATCTGGATGTGCGCCAACTCTGGGTCCATGACCCTCGTGTAAACCTTGTCGGCGACGAGGTCGCTCTTGGTGACTATGAGGTACCCGATGCCCCTTGCGTTCATCATCTGGATGGCCTGACGGGTCGCGCCGTAGACCCTCTCAAGCGGCTGGAAGCAGTCCGTCATGCCTCCCAGCCTGAGGACCTGTCCAGCCTTGACCTTGCGCAGGGCCTTCGATATGTCGACCGTCGACGCCACCCTCGGTTGCTCTGGGTTCCAGTTCTTCCTAAAGTCAAGCAGGCTCTTTGCATAGCAGTATGCGCAATCATGAGCACACCCACACCCATACGTGTCAAGTCGCGTCGGGTAGTTGCAACGCTCGCCCTCTCCTCCAGCCGCCTCGGCGTAGAAGCTGCCGAACCCCTTACTTGCCGTTGATGTCACGACGCACCAGCACCCTCAGATAATCTGTCTTGTTCGGCATGCTCTTGATTCTGGCTATGACGTCCCTGTCCTCCTTGAGCCTGAGGCGGAACATGAACGCCATCGTCTTGGCGTCCCACTTCGCCTTTGCACGCTTCTGGGCATCCGTCTGCATGCTCACCTCCCTCATGTGTGATAGCGCCATGATATCCGTCGGTCGGGTCGTAGTCAAGCGGATACCACTCTCCCGTCTTCTTGTCGAACGCCCTGCACGGCACATCCCATGTCCACACCGACGAGCACAGGAACTCCCCGTCGGAGCCGAGCCGCTTCTGCATGTACGTCCCGTGCTCGCCTATTGCCCTCCCGATGACCATGCAGACGTAGTCGTGCCTCCTCGGCCTGCACGGCTCCGCCCTCCTCGACGGGTGCCTGACGGCCCTGTGCCTGCATGTGGAACAGTCTGGGTCGAACGTCTGCTTGGGGTCGGCCTCCATTCTCATGCGACCCCCTCAGAACGGTATCTCGTCGCTGCCGTGCGTCTTTCTCCAGAGCCAATTTCGGAGCGAGCGGTACGGTCCGAACCTGAACAGGATGCAATCGTTGAGCCATATGATGGGATGTTCCCTCCTCAACCTGCGCTCCCACTCCCTCTCGGCGACGACGCACGGAGCGTCGTCTGGGAGGTCTCCCTTTATCCTGCACTCGCCCCAGTAGTCCTCGAACTCGCATCCCATGTAGCACATCACTCAGCCGCCCATCCGTAGAACGCCCACACGTGTCCCCCTTTGGTGGCCCCGCAGTCGATGGCTCGGCTCTCCCACTTCTCTCCCCAGTCGTCAGCCTCGGCGACGCTGATTGCCTCTTGCTCGGCCTTCTTGGTGAACCGCTTGCGGATGACCTTGGCTGGCCTCCTGCTCAGGCTCGTGGTGCTGATGGTCCCGTTGTACGGGTCGTAGCCGTACTCCCACTGTGCCTCCTCGACAAGCTCCCTGAACGCCTCCTCCTTTGTCTTGGCGACCTTGAACGCTATGAAGTTGCAAGCTCCCATTTCCCTCTCCCTTCTCGTCGGTGCCTACAGGCAACCGAAGAACATGAACGCATAGAACGCGAGTCCTATGAGGATGACCTTGACGACCTGCTTCACGAACTCCCAGATGCTCCCGTACTCCCTCTCTATCCTCCAGACGGCCGTCTCGATGATTGCTCTGAGCATGTCTTACCCCTCTCTTGCGGGGGAAGGCGCCCCCCGCCCTCCATGTGTCTTAAATCTCGAAGCCGTTGTAGTGGACCGTCTCTGCGATGGCGTTGTAGGCACGCTTCTCGGTCGTGTACTGCTTGGTCTTTCCGTTGCTGTACATTGCCCAGACGTAGACGGCGCCGTCGTCGTAGGTGGTGACGTTGACCTCGACGCTGAAGTCCCTGTTGAGGATGCCGAAGTCATTGACCCTCTGGTCGGCCTTGTAGGTCTTGGTGAGCGTGTGATTCTCGCGTGCGAACGCCCCCTCGTAGACGACCACGTCGTCCTCGTAACCCTTGGCGACCAGCTCGTCGATGATGTTGAACTTCTTCATTGTGTGCTCCCTTCGGGTTTCGGGGGCCCTTTGCACCCCCTTTGCTGTCTATAATATATCACATACCCGAAGGGTTTTTGTCGGGAATCTCAAAAAAGTTTGGCTATTTTTTCTTGTCTGCGTCTACCAAGCTAGAGCGGTACGGGCAGAACTCCGCAACCGAGCAGTATCCGTCGCACCGCGTGTCCTCACCGCACCTGAACTCGATGTGGTACCCCTTCTGTGTTCCGTCCGTGGCGTCGTTCAGCCACTCGACGGCCTCCTCCTCAGATTCGAGTACGCGCGACGCCCTCTTTCTTCCGTCCTTGACCACTGCCCACGTGTCAGGCTTGTGCCATCTCTGCTCCTCCGAGCACGGCTCCAGCGCCTCGTCTGGCACGGTCTCCTCATGCTGGACCTCAAGGAACCACTCAATGAGGTACTCCTCGGCCCACTCCATGTCGCTCGGCGTGAACTCCCACTCGACCTTGACGACGGGATGCTTGGGGTACCCCTCCTCGGTCTCTGCCTTGCGCCTGTTGTGGTCCCTGAGCAGAGCCACTACCTCGCCCCTCCATGCGTTGAAACCGTGGCGCTGGAGCAACCAACAGTAAAGCAAGCACTGCCTGCGCCACTTCTCGTAGTCGCCGAAGATGGCCGTCCAGACCGACGTTGTCTTGTAGTCGGTGACGGTCCCCGTAGCGTCGTCATACAGGTCGAAGATTCCGCTGAGCGCATACCCGTCGACTGGGGCGTCGGCGCTCAGCCAGTTCTCCTGAAGCTGGGAGTCGGTCGCCTTGGCGTCCTGAAGCACCTTGTGCACCGCCGTGCCGAAGATGGCCCACACCCTGTCTGCCACGTCTTCCGTGACCTCGCCCGCGTGCCTGCGCTTGAGGATGGCCTCGCACGTCCCGCCCAGAACGTCGGTGACGCTGTATCGACCCTCCGTGTACTTGTGGTCGCTCGTCGCAGCGTCGACGAACGGCTGCGGAAGGTTGAGCGTGTTGGTGATTGCCATTCTAATCCTCCTTGAACCAATCGCGAGCCATCTTGAGGAAGTCCTTCCTGTCTATGGCCCTCTCCTCGTCCCTGCTGTTGACGCCAGTCCAGTGCGTCCAGAGCAGGTTCTCGCCGTCGTACCAGACGACGTCATGCGTGCAGTCCTCGTGGTAGAAGTGCGCGTAGCAGTGTCTGACCTCCTTGACGCACATCTGGACGGCCTTGCGGACGTGCCTCAACTCGATGCCCCAGTCCATCTCCTCCTTGACCCCGAACTGCGAGACCCCGAAACAGTTCTTAATGTCGTGGATGATGTACAGCTTGTTCATGTCGTGCCCCTCTTCCTTATCTGCTGTCAAAAGTTCCTAGTGCTCCCCGTGAATCCGAACCTCGGTCAGCTCATAGGAGCCGTAGTTGCGCTCGACGTAAGCCATCGCACCCTTGAGCGTCTTGTAGGACTTGCTAGTGATGCCATACACGTCGCCAGTGAGAACGAACTCCTTGTCCCCGTACTGCATGATGGTGATGTGCGCGAAGCGCGGGAGATATCTGTTGCTCTTGTTCTCGTTGGTGTCTTTGTAAGTCCAAGTGTTCATCTCGTGCTCCCTTCGGGTTGTTTCCCTTTGCTTGGTTATACTATATCACACATTTTGGGCAGATGTGTCGGGAATCTCAAAATTGTCTAAAAAATTTTGCCCCGCCGCGTATCAGCAGGCAGGGCATGACGGCTAGAACCTCCCAGTGCTCCCGAAGCCTCCAGAGCCTCGCTCCGTCTCCGTGAGGTCGTCGACCTCGACGCACTCGCACGTCGCGAAGGGGACCACGACGAGCTGGCAGACCCGCTCTCCCTTGCCGACATACTGCGTCTGTCCAGACAGGTTCAACAGCGGAGCAATGACCTCGCCCCTGTACCCGCTGTCGATGACCCCGACGGCGTTGGCGAGCGTGATGCCCTTCTTGCTCGCGAGTCCCGACCTAGGGAACACCAACCCGACGTGCCCCTCTGGAATCTCGACCGCAACTCCAGTTCCAGCCATGACGGTCTCGCCCCTCTCGATGACAAGCTCTCTCCTTGTCGTCAGGTCCATCCCCGCATCTCCTTCCTTGGCATGCCTCGGAAGCGGCGCTCCGTTGAACGTCTTGACCCTGAGCTGCATCGCATCTCCCTTCTTTTGGCTGTCAGAGGCTCTCAGAGCCATTCTGAGCCGTTTTGCTTTGTCGCGTTGGTACTTTTACCAGACAAGTTCTTTCAAGCCTTAGAGGGCTTCTCTCGCCTCTCCCCATGCGCAGAAGCCGTCAGGCTCTGGCCTGATGCCGTTCTCGCGGCACTCCATGTCATCTGCGTCGTAGTGCTTGCAGTCGCGGCATGGAATGACGAACGCATAGTGGACTCGCCCCAAGACGTGCTCATGTCCGTTCTCGTTGTTGACTATGAAATTGATGGTCTTCAACTCGCCGTAAGGTATCCTCATGCCCTCTCACCCCATGCGCAGAACCCGTTGTCCATGTCGGCGGTGTAGAAGTCGAGCAGCGTACAGCCTCCTAGAACCCCGTCACTGTTGGGTACGTAGAACTTGCACGACCGACATCGGACGACCTCGTCGTGGATGTCCTCGTCCACCCACAGCGGGTCGAACGCCCACGTCGTGCCGCCGACGTGCTCGCTGCTCACGACGAACTCCCTGAGTCGCACTCCGTCCACCTCTCGCCGAGTAGGTACTGCCTCCAGCATTCTACCTCAGCTCCGTCATGACAGCGCTTGTCGCATCCATCGTCTGGAAGCTCATATCGGCTCGCTGGGCAGTCACCGCACATCTCGACTATGACCTCCACTGCCTTGTCGATGGCTGCGCTCAGCCTGTCGGCCTCGGCCTTTGCGTCATCTTCTCGGACGTATCGGACGAACTTTCTGCTCATGCCGTCGTCCTTGCACATGTTGAGCACGCGCGGGAACTTCTGCCACGGCTGCTTCTCGACCCAGAACCTGCTCACTCGCCCTCACATTCCTCGTCCTGCCTTTCCAGAAGCATCCGCATCTCCTCCTGCTGCCTCTTGAGAAGGTCGTTGATTTCTAGCATCCTGTGATACTTGGCCTCTATGCTTGGCGACGCCTTGCGCATGCTTTCTTCGTGGAGCCTGATGGCGGAACTCACGGCATACCCCGTGCTGGGATACGTCATCGACCTCTGTGCGTCGGAGATTGCGGCGTCAAGCTGTCGGTCGAATGACTTCATGGCACCCTTGCGCTTGAGGCAGACGCCGTGCCTGTAGCCGTGCCATCTGTAGCCGTGCTCAAAGTGGAGTTGGACGTACCAGATAACGTCGCACGGCTCGTAATCCTCTGCCTCCCTGTCATTCACGTACTCCCAGTCAGGCAAATAGCAGACTTCCTTGAAGTCTTGCGGAAGTTCGTCTCCGACATGGCAGATGCATCGACTCCCGTAGTAGTAGTTACTGAGCACTCTGGAAAACACATATGGGTGAGGCTCGGTGCCCATCTTCAAGATGGCGTCGGTCATGGCAGACACGTTCTTGTCATGCCTGCTGTAGCAACTATTGATGACATAGGTGTCCACCAGCTTGAGCGTACCATCCTTGTCCATGACGGGGACGTACCATCCCTGAGACTGCTCGCTTCTGAACGGACCTGAGTAGAGCCACCCCGCCTTGATTGCGCTCACTCCGCATCACCCGCCAGCCGCAGCTTGGCGGCATACTCGGCGACCAGCTCGGCTCTCTCGCGCAACAGGGCGTCCACCGCGTAGGCCCTGTCAGAGCCGACACACTGGTCAGTGGTGCCCAGCTCGTCCATGCGCTCATGGAACTCCATCAAAATGTCCTCGACGGTCGGTGGCGTGTAGTGGCGCAGCTGGCACAGCTCGTCATGCGACCACTCGCCGTCCAAATCGGTGAGCAGGCTCCATCTGCCGTCTCTGGTATCCATACACAGCGTCACAACGCCGAAGCGGTCGTACTTGACGCTTATCGGCTCCATCTCGTCCCCGACGTGAATCGGCACGCCGTCAGCGTCGAGGGGCAGACGAACCCAGCCGCACCTCTCCAAGTCGGATGCAAGGGTTTCGTTGCCCTCCATCAGCTCCGCGTGGCACTCCGAATAGCCTTTGAGCCACATCTGGCCGTTCTCGGCCTTCCACTCGTCTAACGCCTTCTGATGCTCCGCGTCGATGCGGTCGGCTATGGCGTGCGCTGGGTCATCGTCCGTAAGCACAACTCGCATCCATTCTCTCAGCTCGTCGGTGATGCTCATTTTTATACCTCCACTCCTAGCTCGCGCGTTCTCTCTTCTAGTGTTTCCGCCCCTTTTTCGTAGCAAGCACCCGCCTCAAACGCTCCTTCGTGCCACATATCACGCACCAGCTCCCGCAGCTTTGCGTTCTCAGCCTGTAACCCCCTCAGCTCCTTGTGGCTTGCGTCGGCTCTAAGACACTCGTCGCAGTCCAGCATGGCCTCGCAGGTGTCGCACTTGGAGTCGTTCACGACGGGGACGTAGGGCATGGCCTTCCCGTCGACCCACACGGTCACAACCTCGGGCAGTTGGGGCAGCTCGACGCGCAGCTCGTCACCGTCCCAGTCGCACTTGGCGAGAAGGTCGCTCATTGCTCCGCCTTTCGTCCGCAGTTGGGGCAGTAGTTGGTAGCAGCGAACAGGCTTTCACGGTCGAAGTGGGCATATTCTGACGGCATGAGCACTATCGAGCCGCACCCGCTGCACTCTGCCAGCGCACCAATCTCGTAGCAGCCTTCCTCGTCCTCGTCTATGTCTTGGAACTTCACGTCGGCGAAGGTGTCCATCTTGCACGTCCCCCGCCCCCG
>Ga0256405_10002429_pt1 | contig 42956 bp, 34 predicted proteins | sample RumenRJG_02DNA_FD_189096 | JGI IMG/M metagenome (GOLD analysis project Ga0256405, IMG submission 189096) | Bovine rumen microbial communities from Lethbridge, Alberta, Canada - RJG_02 | ecosystem: Host-associated > Mammals > Digestive system > Stomach > Rumen | place: Canada: Alberta... | reverse complement strand
GTATCATTATACTTACGCAATGCCTGATTAATAAGATTATCATATTCAGAAGAATATATATATACACTTATATCTTTTTTATTCCATTTTACAATTTGTCCGTTAGAATTTGCTGCAAAATCCAAGTAATTATCACCATTAATTATATTATCCTGAGTTTCATCAACTTGCGGATGAAAATTATCAATATTTTTTACAGCATTTTCGGTATTTATAGTTTCAACATTATTACTCGGTTTTACGTCATCAATAGCGTAACCTAAACGTAACCTCTTTTGTTCGGATGGAGATAAAGACATAAAATCTTTTACCTCTACAGTTGGTTTTGGAGGTCCATAATAATTAATATAATTAGCAAAACCAATTATAACAAGTAAAACAGTTAATATTAATATTTGTATAAATTCGACTTTTAATTTAAAATTTTTCATACTAATCTCTAAAATAAAACCAAACACGGCTATTAACTAAAAACAACCGTGTTTAATATAAAATTTTTATTTATTAGCTTTCAACATATTCTTTAAGTCGTTTACTACGATTTGGATGTCTTAATTTTCTTAAAGCTTTTGCTTCGATTTGTCTTATACGTTCTCGTGTTACACCAAACAATTGACCAACTTCTTCTAATGTTCTTTGTCTACCGTCATCCATACCAAAACGTAGACGTAAAACATCTCTTTCTCTTGGAGAAAGTGTACACAATACTTCAGCCAAATCTTCTCTTAATAAGTCAGAAGCTACTGTTTTTATAGGTGCATCTGCTTCTTTATCTTCAATAAAATCTCCCAATCTGGAATCTTCTTCTTTTCCTATTGGAGTTTCTAAAGATAATGGCTCTTGTGCAATTTTAACAATTTCTCTAAGTTTTGCAACAGAAACATTCATCTCAATAGCCAATTCTTCTTCTGTTGGCTTTCTTGAATATTCTTGTGCTAATCTTCTTGTAACCTTTTTTAATTTGTTAATTGTTTCAACCATGTGAACAGGTATACGAATTGTTCTTGCCTGATCAGCAATTGCACGAGTTATTGCTTGTCTTATCCACCATGTTGCATAAGTAGAAAATTTAAATCCTCTTTCATGGTCAAATTTTTCTGCTGCTCTTATTAAACCCAAATTACCTTCTTGAATTAAATCCAAAAACAGCATTCCTCTACCTACATATTTTTTTGCAATACTTACTACTAAACGTAAATTAGCTTGTATTAACTTTCTTTTAGCAATAGCACCCGGAGTACCACCTTGTATTATGGCTCTTGCAAGTTCTATTTCTTCATTTGCAGACAATAATTTAATTCTACCGATTTCTCGTAAATATAATCTTACAGGATCATCTATGGCTATACCCTTTGGAACTTCTAAGTCAAGTTTACCGTCAGACATATCCATATCCATAGAACCCATATCATCATAAGGAGATTTCATCTCAATCTTATCGCTTGAAACAATATCTTCGATGTTATCCGTACTGATTTCCACGTTCATATAATTGTCTGTTTCATCTTCTGTTTTATCAACATCAAGTATTCCTAAATTATCTTCATCAGTTATATTTACTATTGAACTTGATTGTCTTTTCTTTGCCATTAATTTTCTCCGATTCTTAATTTATTAATCTTATCTCTGAGTTTCATTTGTATCTTTAACGCCTCAGTTTCATCATCATTAACTTCCGTATAAATTTTTTTTAATTGCTGCTGTTCTTCATGCTGCCTGCATTGTTCCAATTTTTTCAAATTTTCGTCAATAACTGCTCTAAATGCTTTTTCATCTTTTAGATGAGAAAAGGTTTCTGAAATACAGATTAAATCAGCTATAAGTTGTTGTATATCATTATCTTGGGAAAATTCCAAGCACAATTTATCAGTTAATTCGCTAACATTATTTACGATATTTACTAATTTGTCAATTGTATTTTTTACAATTATTAACGTTTTATTTGTAAATTGTACACTTTTTATTTCGGATGAAATTTGAGTCGCTGATAGCGGACACTCTTTTAATAAATACAAACTCAATATGTTTTTTTGCGCAATTTCTTCAATAGATGAAGATTTTGTTACATTCAGTGTTGAAATTTCAGGTGTTATAAAATCATTATTTCCTGCAACACTTACTTCTTTTTGTAATGCAATTTCGTCTATATCCAATGCTGAAGATACAAGTTTTACATATTCTGATTGCATTACAGGGTTTTGAATTTCATCAAGTATCGGAATAATTTGCTTTACCAGATTAGTTTTTTCCTGCGGTGTTGATAATTCTGTTTTTTGTTTTAACAGCTCATTTAACTCAAAATCTAATAGTAATGGTGCATGTTGTATATATGCTTTAAAAGCATCCGCTCCTGAACTTCTTATAAACTCATCAGGATCTTTACCTTCCGGTGGTGATATCACACGTATTTCACAAGAATATTTATCATCATTTACAGCCATGTACGAATCGTCAAATTGTTTTACATTACCTAACCCCTGAAAAGCATTCTTTATTAAATCTCCACCCCGCTTTGTTGCATTTTGACCTGCTAAATCGGTATCAAATGATAAATATATTTTTCTGCTTTTTGAATATTTAGAAAGTAATTTTACATGTTCCGATGTCATTGAAGTTCCGCAAGAGGCAACAGCATTTCTTACTCCATGAACTTGAGATGATATAACATCAAAATAACCTTCCATTATAATAACACTGTCTTCTTGTTTTATTGATTCTTTCGCTTGGTATAGTCCGTATAAAATACGACTTTTATTATATATAGAAGAATCAGATGAATTTAAATATTTAGGATTTTGACCTTCCTCTATCGCCCTTGCACCAAAAGCAACAAAATCTCCCTGTTCATTTTGTATAGGTATCATTATACGATTTCTAAATCGGTCTATATAGCCACCCTTATTAGATTTTAAAATCAAACCGGCATTTTCTAAAATATTATCACTATATTTTAATTTTAATTTTTTGTATAAATCATCCGGTGCTTTTGAGGATAAGCCAAGATTATAACTTGAAATTACAGCAGGGGTTATATCTCTTTTAGCAAGATATGACATTGCTATATCATCTTTATCTTCAGATAATAACTTATCTGAATAAAATTTAACTGCAGTTTGAAATGCCTCCAGCATTTCTGCATGTTCTTCCTTATTTTTTTTATAATTACCGTTATATTCAGGAAGTTCGATGTGATAAAGTTCTGCAAGATATTTTATAGTTTGTATATAATCCCAATTATGAATTTTCATTAGAAAGGTAATACTATCCCCACCAACACCGCATCCGAAGCATTTGAAAAAACCTCTCTCCGGATTAACGGAAAAAGATGGAGTTTTTTCACCATGAAAAGGACACAAACCCCAATAGTTTGAGCCCCTTTTTTTTAAAATAACTTCGTTTGATACTATTTCTAAAATATCAACCTGATTTTTTATTTGTAGAACAGCATCCTGAAATGTATTACTCATAACTATACTTTAACATTAGATTAAAAATAAAAACAAATTATTCTTTCATTGCATTAATTTCATCAATTGAAGCATAAACTGTTCTGCATCCGCAATCACAATATAAAATTTCACCTGTAGTTCCGCTTGACAAATGAGATGCTAAAAATAATCCGGCATTTCCAACATCATCTAATGTTGTATTTCTACTCAATGGTGATTTTAATGAAGCTGCTTTAAGCATATAATCAAAGCCGGAAATTCCACGAGCGGCAAGTGTTTTAATAGGGCCTGATGATAAGCAGTTAACTCTTATTCCATCTTTACCCAAATCCATAGCTAAGTATCTTGCAGATGCTTCAAGTGCAGCTTTTGCAACACCCATTATATTATAATTTGCAACAGCAAATTCCGAACCCAAATAAGTTAATGCTAATATTGAACCACCTTCATTCATTACAGGTCGTGCATTTCTGCAAAGAGTTACAAGTGAGTATGAGCTTACACCTAAAGCTAAATCCCATCCGTTTTTAGAAGTATTTATAAATTCACCTTGCAAATCGTCTTTATTTGCAAAAGCAACAGCATGTACAACAAAATCTAATTTACCGTATATTTTTTTACATTCCTCAAATACAGATTTAACTTCATCTTCTTTTGTAACATCGCATGACATGATAAGTTTTGCATTCATATCTTCTGCTATAGGTCTTACACGTTTTTCCATTACTTCTCCGGCGTATGTAAAAGCTATATCTGCACCTTCATCAAACAATTTTTTTGCTACTCCGTAAGCTATACCATGAGTATTTGATACTCCAAATATAACACCTTTTTTTCCTTCCATTATTGACATAATTATTTCTCCTTTATATTAATCTTTCACCTGTTTTTGAATCAAAATATAAAAATTTATCACTATCCAAATTTAACTGAATATTATTTTCATATTTATTTGTACTTGAAATTCTTGCACAACACATGTTTTGACCTATATTAAAATATATTATTTGTTCAGAACCCAAAAGCTCTGTCATTTCAATAACTACACTTAATTTTATTCGACCTGACATAACAATCATATTTTCCGGACGAATACCTATTACAACATTTTTTCTATTACCAAGTTTTTCAATAATACTTTTTGATAATTCAATAACAGGTTCTTTACCCATTATCAATGTATTATTTATAATATCGCAATCAATAAAATTCATTTGCGGAGAACCAATAAAACCTGCAACAAACTTATTGTTTGGATTATTATAAACTTCAAGCGGTGTATCTGCTTGCTGAATTTTACCTTTATCTAATATAACAACTCTATCTCCCATTGTTAATGCTTCAGTTTGATCATGAGTTACATAAATAAATGTCGTTTGTAATTTTTCATGAAGTTTTTTTATTTCCGATCTCATTTGCACTCTTAACTTTGCATCAAGATTAGACAACGGCTCATCCATTAAAAACACTTTTGGTTTTCTGACTATAGCTCGTCCTAAGGCAACTCTTTGTCTTTGACCGCCTGAGAGTTGTTTTGGTTTTCTATCCAAATATTCAGTCAAATTTAATATCTCAGCAGCTTCCATTACTTTTTCATCAATTTCATCTTTAGAAACATGCCTCATTTTTAAACCAAATGCGATATTTTCATATACCGTCATGTGAGGATAAAGTGCGTAACTTTGAAATACAAAGGCAATATCTCTATCTTTCGGGTGAACATTATTTACCTTTTTATCTCCAATATATATATTTCCGCCGGAAATATTTTCTAACCCTGCAACCATTCGCAAAATTGTTGATTTACCACATCCGGATGAACCAACAAGCACTACAAATTCTTTATCTGCTATAGTTAAATTTATATTATCTATGACACGTTTTGTATCATAAATTTTTACAACATTTTCAAGTTTTACTTCACTCATTGCTAGTCTGCATAACTTTCTCTATAGGAATTATAACTGTATAAGAACTGCCTTGCATTGCTTGAGAATCGACACATACATTACCTTTTAATATTCTTATCAAATTTTTTACCGTTGCAAAAGCAATTGAACGCATTACTACATTTTTGTTAGGGTTATCAAGCTGTGCATACGGCTCAAATAACACATCCAAATCCGTATCATTTATACCTAAACCTGAATCTGTAATTGTAATCATTAAAAATGATTTTTCATTAGCATTCTCAAAAGGAACAAGTCCTCTTTCATTCACTTGTTCTAAATCAGGATGATTTATCGATATATCTATTGTTCCTACATCAGTTGATTTTACTGCGGTTTCAATAATATTTCTTAATATTAATCTTAATATTGGTTCATCAGAATAAATAGTTCTTTTTACATCCGGTGAAACATCCAAATTTAAACTAATTGATTTTTCTTCTAAATCTTTTTCATAATCTTTTAATATAACTTTTAACGTGCTGACAGCATCAAAATACGACATTTTATGTTCAAACAAATTTGATTCTGACATAGATAGTTCTAAGATTTTATTAATTAAAGATAATACATCTTCAGAATTTTTATTTATAATTTTTATATATTTTTCTAACTTAGGATTTAAATCTCCTCCTAATCCATCAATTATAGCTTCAGAAAAGCCGACAACAGATTGCAGAGGTGTTTTTAAATCTCCTGAAAGTTTTACAAGAAAATTATTTTTATCCCTATTAACCTTTTGCATACTCTCATGTTCAACTACAATGCTTCTAAGTGCCTTATAGCTTTGAGTATTATCTCTTAAACTAACTATATAACCTTCATTAATAGTTCTTGAAGTTACATCAAAAAATCTATCATTTTCAAGAGAATCTTTTGTGCGTAAAACTTTTGATTTTCCTGTATCAGCAATTTTTATAATCAAATCTAATGCATTTTCAAATAAATCATCAATACAACCTTCTGCAAAATCTTCTTTAAGTAAAGATAATGTTTTTACTGACAAATCATTACACCAAATAAAGCTACCGCTTTTATGCAATGTTACGACACAATCAGGTAATTTTGATAATAAATCTTCATCTTCATCTTTTTTATTTATGAAAAAATTTTTAAAAAAGTCAAACATAGAATACCTCTATGTTTTTTAGTATAACATAGTCAAGCATTTTCGCAAGAATATATTTTTTATTTATATTATTATTATCCTATGGAAAAAGATAAAACAAATGTAATGCGTATAGCTGACAGCCATAAAATAAAGTATAATCACTATTGTTATAAAAATACTGATGCCATAAGCGGTGTTGATGTTGCAAAAGTATTAAACCAAAAACCGGCTCAAGTTTTTAAAACTTTAGTAACATCTGCCAAAACAAATGAATATTATGTATTTATGATTCCTGTAGCAGAAGAACTTGATTTAAAAAAAGCTGCAAAAAGTGTCAATGTAAAATCTGTTGAAATGATAAAACAAAAAGACCTTTTACCACTTACCGGCTACATTCATGGCGGATGTTCTCCGATTGGAATGAAAAAACAATTTAAGACTGTTATTGATATTACAGCCAAAAACTTTGATACAATAATATTCAGTGCAGGTAAAATAGGTTATCAAATTGAAATGTCATTAGATGACTTATCAAAAATAATAAAGTTTGATTTATATAATATAACAAAAAGCGGTGAATTTTAAAAATTCACCGCTTTTACATTTTTAGTTACATAAAAACTATTGAAGTAATTGACCTACTGATTTGTAAACTTCCATACGTTTTGCAGCATCTTCTTCTGCTTGAGTATAGAGTTTTTCAGCATCATCAGGGTTAGTCTTTAACAGTGATTTGTAACGACCTTCACTTCTGATAAAGTCTTGATAACTTCCTTTTGGATCTTTTGCATCCCAAGTGAATGGAGTTTCTGCTGCAGGATTATATCTGTACAATGGGAAGTAACCTGCTTCAACTGCACGTTTTTGTTCGGTTTGAGTTTTACTCATATCGATACCGTGTGCGATACAAGGAGCATAAGCAAATATGATAGATGGTCCATTATAAGCTTCTGCTTCTTGGAATGCCTTTAATGTTTGGTTTCTGTCAGCACCCAATGCAACTGATGCAACATATACATAGCCGTAAGACATACTCATCAAGCCCATATTTTTCTTGTAAGTTCTCTTACCACCTGTAGCGAATTTTGCAACAGCACCTGTAGGTGTTGATTTAGAAGCTTGTCCGCCTGTATTTGAGTATACTTCGGTATCAAGAACAAGAATATTTACATTCTTATTTTGAGCCAATACATGGTCTATACCACCATATCCGATATCGTTAGCCCAACCATCTCCACCGATAATCCATACTGATTTATCTGTAAAGTAATCTTCAAGTTCTTTTATCTTCTTGATTGTTTCGCATCCGCATTCTTTTGCATATTTATTAATTACAGCTTTTGCTTTATTTTGAGCCAAAACTGCTTCTGCGGTTTTTGAATTATCCCAATGTGCCATAGCTTCTTGTAATGCTTCTTTTAAGTCAGCAGGAGCATCTTCTTTTCCTAAAACTTTTTCAACATAAGTTTTTAAAGTGCTTCTGTTAGCATCAACTGCTAATCTCATACCAAAACCAAATTCAGCATTATCTTCAAACAATGAGTTAGCCCAAGCCGGTCCTCTGCCTTCTTTAGTCTTTGTATATGGAATTGTTGGGAATGTACCTGAATAGATTGATGAACAACCTGTTGCATTGGCAACAATAGCATTTTCACCAAATAATTGAGATACTAATTTAACATAAGGTGTTTCTCCACAACCTGCACAAGCACCTGAAAATTCAAATAACGGTTTCTTTAACATAGCACCCTTTAATGTTTTTTCGTTATTTTTGCCTAAAACATTATCCGGAGCAGCATCAAAGAATTCTTCATTAGCCATTTCACCTGCTTCTGATTCTTTTTCAATTGATGACCAAGAAAGAGCTGGTGCTTCAGGTTTTCTTTGTGTTACAGGACATTGATCTAAGCAAACACCGCAACCTGTACAATCTTTGCAGTATACTTGAACTTTAAAGTGTTCACCGTTAGCATTAGGTTTTGCTTCAACTGTATTAAATGATGCAGGAGCATCTTTTAATGTATCTGTTTCAAATAACTTAGTTCTGATTGCAGCATGAGGACAAGCTGAAGCACAAATACCGCATTGAATACAAGCTTCACTGTTCCAATGTGGTACACGAGGAGCAATACCTCTCTTTTCTAGGCAAGCAGTACCTGTTGGAATTACACCGTCAACTGACATTGCTGAAACAGGGATATCATCACCTTTTTGACGCATAGATGGCTCAATGATTTTCTTTGCAAATTCATCTGCATTGTCAGGAATTAATTTTACATCATCGGCATGAGCTACACCATCTAATGAAGCAGGAATTACTACTTCTTCTGTTGCATTTACGGCTGCATCAATTAATGCGAGGTTCATATTTACAACATCGTCGCCTTTTTTCTTGAAAGTCTTTTTAGTCATTTCTTTCATACCTTCAAGAGCTTGTTCAAACGGAATGATACCTGATACTTTGAAGTATGCAACCATCATTACTGTATTGGCACCTTTACCTCTTAAACCAGGTTGTTCTTTTATTAATTTTTCAGCATCTACGTTGTAGAATTTAACTTTTTTATTAACAATAGTTTCTTGCATATCTCTTGTTAAATGAGAGAAAGCTTCTTCTTTAGACCAAGGAGAATTTAGCAAGAATGTACCACCTTCTTTAATACCTTTTAATAAATCATATCTGCCAACATAAGCATGAGCAGAACAAGATACAAAATCAGGTGCTGTAATTAAATATGTTGATTTAATAGGTTTATCACCAAATCTCAAGTGAGATACAGTAACACCAAATGATTTTTTAGAATCGTAAGCAAAGTATGCTTGAGCATCTTTATCTGTATATTGACCAATAATTTTAATTGAGTTCTTGTTAGCACCAACCGTACCATCTGAACCTAAGCCCCAGAACATACAGTTTGTAGTTCCTTCCGGTTCTGTTACAATGTGTTCTTCAACTTTTAAAGATTTGTTTGTAACGTCGTCTTCTATACCAACTGTAAATCCGTGGAAACCATTGTTTTCTGCATGTTTATAAACAGCAAGAACCATTGATGGTGTAAATTCTTTTGAAGATAAACCATAACGTCCGCCAATTACTCTAACATCTTTATTTTCAATTGCAGCAACAACATCCAAGTATAATGGTTCACCTATTGAACCAGGTTCTTTTGTTCTGTCAAGAACTGTAACACGTTTAACTGATGCAGGTAATGCTTCATTGAAACGTTTTACATCGAACGGTCTGTACAATCTAACCTTAACTAAACCGTATTTAGTACCTCTTGTTGCATTTAAATATTCTATTGTTTCTTCGATAGTTTCACATCCGGAACCAATTGCAACAACTACATCTGTCGCATCAGGTGCACCAACATAATCAAACGGATGATATTGTCTGCCTGTTACTTTTGCTACTTTATCCATATATTCTTGAACAATATCAGGAACAGCATCATAGTATTTGTTTACTGTTTCACGTCCTTGGAAGTAAACGTCAGTATTTTGAGCACCAACCTTACAAACAGGTGCTTCAGGTTTTAAAGCTCTATTTCTAAATTCTTCAATATATTGTGGCTCAACTAAAGATTTAATATCTTCGTAAGAAATTTCTTCAATTTTGTGAACTTCATGAGATGTTCTAAAGCCATCAAAGAATTGTAAGAATGGAACTTTAGCTTTGTATGTTGCTAAGTGTGCAACAAGAGCCATATCCATTTCTTCTTGAACAGAGTTAGCTGCTAACATAGCATAACCTGTATTACGACATCCCATAACGTCAGTGTGGTCGCCAAATATAGCTAATGATTGAGCTGCTAATGCACGAGCCGCAACGTGAATTACTGATGGAAGCATTTCACCTGCAATTTTATGCATAACAGGAATCATTAATAACAAACCTTGTGATGCAGTATATGTAGATGTTAAACTACCTGCTACAAGTGAACCATGTACAGCACCTGCTGCACCTGCTTCTGATTGCATTTCTGCTACACTTACTTCTTTACCCCAAATATTTTGTTTGTGTTGTGATGACCATTCATCAACCCATTCTCCCATAGTAGATGATGGTGTAATAGGGTAAATTGCCGATACTTCACTTAATGCATACGCAACATGTGCTGCAGCATAGTTACCGTCAACTGTAATTGTCTTTCCAGACATAAGTTCCTCCTAACTTTCTTATAGTAATACATGTATTTTATTAAATACTTGCTTCAATTTTATATCAAAAAAATTTTATAGCCAAATTTTATTTTAAATTTTTATTTTTTTAGATTTTCGGTTCTAATTCACAGCACATTTGACAAGCTCCGAAAACACCGGACACTTTCAGGTTTTTTCTAAAACAACAATAATTTGGCTTATTAAAAATTTCTTTTATTGTATTTTCTTTTAAATTCCCTATACGTTCTGACAGACACGGATATACATCTCCAATAGGTGTAATAAATGTATTAGAAAATGGAAATTTACAGGGTTTATATATATCTTTAACAGGTGTATCAGCAGAAACATTAAAGAATTTTTCTATTGATTTTAAAGGTTCTTTACTGTATTCAAATTTTGGAGAAAATCTTATTTTAGTATTTCCATTTTTAGATAAACTTTCCAATTCATTATATACTTCTTTAAAATGTTCCATATCAAAATACTTTTGTATAGGATAATTTTCGTTAAATTGCGGAACAAAACTATCGAATAATACTGAATTTTGTTTAAGATTATTGTTTCTTAAAAACGAAAGAGAAAAAAACTCAAATTTATTATCTAAGCATAATTTATATAATTTTGGTAAATCATCAAGATTATTTTCTAAAATTATAGTTTTTACATCTATCATAGGACGTTTTTTATGTTTTTTAAATAATTCCATATTAGAAATGACTTTATCAAAAAGTCCATCTTTACCTCTGTTTAAATCATGATTTTTTTCATAACCATCTATAGAAACCGAAAAAAGCAGCAAATTATTTTTTATAAATAATTTGACTAAATCTTCGTTTAAAAGTGTTCCGTTAGAAACAATATTAACTTTTGAAAGAGTTTTTTTAGAAACCTGTACATAAATTTCAGGAAAATCTTTTCTCAAAAGCGGTTCTCCGCCTACTAGCGTAACTAGAGAATAAAAAGGTATTTGATTAATTATATTTATCCATTCACTTGTTGTAAGTTCTTCTTTATTTCTATCATTACCAACATAACAATAAGGACAGTTTAAATTACATCTGTATGTTAATTCAAAAAAATATCTCAAAGGCATTAATGCTCTGCCGTATTTTGAATTATAAGACGGCATTGCATAAACATCTCTTGCAATATCAAATAATGTTGAGTAATTAAGCATAAAATTATTATATCATATATTTTTTTAGTAATTTAGATATGCGTAAGCATTAAATTTCATAGAACCGTATATTATTTTGAATGTGCCTTCTTTAACCTGTTCAAGTTTTACAAAATTAATTTCTTCACTATTAAAATCATCTTCTGTTTCTATCGCAGGAATTTTACCAATTACGTCATACGCCTGACACAAATTTATATAAACTTTTCCATTCTTTTTTGTACCTATAACTTTGTAATGTCCTACAGGAACAATACCTGACGGAGTTTGTACAGGTACAGACAAATTTAATAACGGATATTGTTCTTGATACTTAGTCAAAAAATCAGCTTCACTACCATCTTCTGATGGCTTCATTAACGGATTACCTGCCTTTTTTTCGGCTCTTATTTTTTTTGCATTCTTTCGCTTTTCCAAAGCATCAATTACTTTCTTGTATTCTTTTTCAGTAATCATTTTTTGACCGTCCCAAGCATTTTCAACATTAGAAAGCTCGCTCCAGCTTTTCGTAACATCTAAGTCATCTGAAAATACTGCAGGTGAAAAAATCATTGATATGAATAGTAGACATATAATTTTATTTCGCATATACTAACAATATAATGTTTTTTTATAAAAAGTAAACAAAATTTTTATAATTTACATTAAAAATATGACTAATCGGAAGGATACGAATGTCTACAAACTTTTTAGTTTTTATTATAGCTATTTCATCTGCATTGGCTCTAATATATCTTATTTACACCATATTAGTTTCTCTGGATAGTTCTGCAGGTAAAAAAAAGAAAGAACTGCAAATTTCAGAAAGCGGTATTTTAGAGCAAGCAAAAATGCTATATAATCAGCAAAAATACGGTGTTGTTGAAAAATTAGCTAAAAAATATTTGGATGTTAAACCGGAACATATTGATTTAAGAATCGTTCTTGCAAAAGCACTATACAAAAATGACAGTATATATGAAGCTATTAAAGAATGTAGTTTTATTCTTTCAAAACATGAAAATAATAATGATATAAGACTCATTCTTGCTAAATGCTATAAAAAAATTGAACAATATTCAAAAGCTATACAAGAATTAAAAAAAATATTAGAAGATGAACCAGAAAACATAAATATATTAAAAGAATTAAGTGATATCTATTTAGAAACCAAACAAAAAGCTTATGCAATAGAAGTCTTACGTAAGCTTGAACCATTAACCGATAACAGCCATGATTTAGTTGAAATAAAAACTAAGCTTGCAGATTTACTTATTGAATTAGAGAATTATCCTGAGGCCTTTGATGAATTAAATGGTATTCTTGAAATATATCCTGAAGATGTTGATACAAATAAAAAATTGATTGAATTGTACTCTAAAGTACAAAACTATGATGCTGCAATTGAAAATTGTGAAAAAATGCTGGAAACAAATGATAATACAAGTCTTGGTTTATGGTTATTAAATAATCTTACTAATTTTTATTATCTTGATAAAAATATAGATAAAGCAATGGAATATGCTCAAAAAATATTAAAACATCCTTTTGCAGATAAACTAAAAACAAAAAAATATATTGCAAAAATCATGTTTGAAAATGGAAAAGAACAAGAAGCAATGGAAATGTTAATGCAGCTTCAAGACCAAAATAATGAAGATATAGAAATTAAAAAATTAATGATTGACAATTACGTAAAAAATAACAATTACGTATCTGCATTAGAATTGTATAAACAGATTATGGATTTAGCAAGTGTTAACGATATGAACAAAGTTCATTTAGCAATAAGTAACTTATGTGTTCAATGGGCTAAATATCTGTTTGATAACCAAAAATATGATGAAGGTTTCAAAATTTTTAAGCTTGCAATACAGTATGATAGTGAAAATCCTTTTATATATTACGAACTTGGAATGGTAAATATTGAAATAAAGAATTACACTGAAGCTATTATGCAGTTAAAAAAAGCTATTCAACTTGCACCGAATAATTCTGAATTTCATATATCGTTAGCTTCTTGTTATGAAGCAATCGGAGATGTATTTTCACAAAAAGATACTCTTATACAAGCTACAAAAATTGATAAAACAAATACTGACGCATATTATAAATTGGCTATGCTATATAACAACCAACATGATAATGTAAATGAAATAAAAACTCTTGAGCATATAATAGAACTAGAACCAAATCATATTGATGCAAAATATCAATTGGCACTTATTAAAGAAACTCAAGGGGACAAAGAAAATGCTCTCGAATTATATAAAGAAATCGAAAGCATTAATCCTGATTATAAAAATATTAAAGAAAACATTGAAATGTTATCTTCATCTATTAAAGTGGATGAATCTCAGGCGCTTTAATATGTTCTAATATTGCACCTCCAATTGATTCATTAGGATCAAACGGTGCATCCTTTTGTGGAACAAGAATATTTGTAACAAGCATTTTTACCAATGGTCCGAACGCATCAGGTACTAGAATTCTTCTGTAAACTCCTGATAAAAATGATTGAACATTTGGCGAACGGTCTTCATTAAATTTTGAAAATGTTCCATAATACATTTTATCCATTCCCTTTGTTCCAGATGCAATCATTCTATCTGCTATATAAAGACCTTCACACTTTTCTTCTTCAGTTTTTGCATTTTGAAGCATTTCTGTAACTGCCGGTATTGCCTTTTCCTTTGCATTAACAAATAATTCAACCTTTTTATTATCAAATGTACAATACGGTCTTTCCTTTGTCGCCATTACAGGTTTTTCAAATTCAACATCTTTTGGTAATTCAAACGGCTTATCTTCTTTTATAAATTCGTCTTTTGTTGGTTGATTTAAACCATTTCCGATTTTTATTTCTTTAACAGGTTCAGTTTTTTTAATCTTAACATCATCAGCTCTAAACATTAATTTTGTAATAGGGTTTGTAATTGCTTGAATTTTCATTTTATTATTCCTTTTCCTTTATATAATTATACTTCTACATTAAATATGATTTTTATTAGTTGTTTTTACTTTTTGAAACTTTAACAGCATCTCTTATATACTGTATAATTGCACCTCCTACTTCTTCATTAGGATCAAAATTAGACTTTGGAGGACTTATTATATTATTTACAAATGTTTTTACAAGAGGTCCAAATGCATCCGGATTTTGGGTTTTTCTGTAAACTCCTGATAAAAAGGTTTGTACGTTTGGTGAGCGGCTTTCATTAAATCTTGAAAATGCACCATAATACATCTTATCAATTCCTTTTACACCGGCATCTGCCATTTGATCTGCTATAAAAAGACCTTCACATATTTCATCTTCTGATTTGGCATTTTTTAACATATCGTTTAATTTTGGTAAAGCTTTTTCTTTATTTTTAACAAATACATCAACTTTATTGTTATCAAATATACAGTATGGGCGTTTTTCTGTAGGCATTTGCGGCTTTTTATAGCCCATATAATCCATTAAATATAATTTAGCTAAATTACTCGTTATTTTACTTACTTCCATTTTTTTCCTCATTAGGTACATTTTTCTTATTTGGTTTAAAAATTCCGGATATTTTTCCGTACAAATCATTTATAAATGTTTTTACTTCATAAGCTCTTTTATCTTCCTCAACTTTTTTCTCCTCATTTTCAGTTTCGGTTGTTTCATCAACTTGAAATAATAGCTTAAACTTTTTCTTTATGTTGTTTAAAACATCAGATATTTTCTTTTCTACAGAATTTTTTAATTCTCCAAACATAGCATTAAGCTTATCCTGAATATCAACAATTTTTTGTTTTATATTATCTAAAGTTTTCATAAAGTTTGATGGTATATTTTTTAATGTATTTAATATTGGATTGGCTAAATTATTAATAATAAAATTAACAGGTTTTGAAATAAAACTTGGTGTATTTTTTGCTATAACGACAGCCAATTCTGCAAGTTTTTGAGAAATATTCATCATCTGATGTTCAAATTTTGCAAGATTAATCATTCGATTTTCATGGGCTTGAATATTTTTTTCACGAGCAAGCTTTTGGGCTCTTAACATAGCTCCTATAGCAGCACACTCATTCCAAGACATTTCTCCCGGTTTAGCACTAAAATCCGCCTTTTTCATTCCGCCGCCCCCCATACCTGAGCATATAGGACAAGCTCCGGGTGCCATTCCATGCGGACAAAGTCCACCACCTACATGTATATGATTTTGTACTGCTTCTACAGGCATAGTATATTTCTCTTTTAATACAGCTAGGATACAATCAACTGCACATCAACCTTGTTACGAAGTTTTGTGCTAAGTTAAAATGAAAGAACTTTCAATCTTTCCGGAGCGTTCCGACTTTTACGGCTGCGACACAGTCGAAGATATTCACTTCGTTTCCTCTAAAATCATGCTATTGTAAAAAAAATACCTCGTCAATTATATGTTAAGATGTTTTAAAAAACTTTGTAAATTTGTTTTCAATATTAAATTGATATTATAAAATGGATATACTATGGAACATTTATATTCTAAAATACCTCCTACTAAATTGAGAAATCAGAATGAACGTTTCAGACCTGCTAATACATCTTCAAAGTTTTGGCTTTGGGTTGCAGATAGATTTTTTTACGGAATGTTGGAAAACAGATTTTTCGCACTAAGATACAAAGGTGCAGAAAAAGTATTTCAGCGTGATACATCGGCTCCTACAATACTTTTTGCACCTCACTCTAATTGGTGGGACGGAATAGTCGGATACAATATTTGCAATAGAATTTTTCACCATGAAATAAGATTAATGGTAGAAGAATTAAACAGATTTCCATTGCTTAGAAGAGCAGGAGCATTTTCAGTGAACAAAAAATCTCCATATGCTTCAATGGAAGCTTTAAAATATTCTATTGAAACATTAGGTAATTTAAATAACTTCTTATACATTTTTCCTCAAGGTATAATAATGCCCCCTAACTATAGACCTATAAGGTTTCAAACGGGCTTAGCATATATTGCGGAAAAAGCTGCTGAAAAATATGGAAAAGTTAATTTAGTTCCTATTGCGGTAAACTATGCATTCTTAAGAGCTGACAGACCTGAAGTGTTAGTCGAATTTGCTGATATAATAGAATTAACAAAAAGCGAATCAAAATTGGATAGAAAAGAATACACTCATCACCTTGAAAATGCTATGACACAGATTTGCGATAATCAATTCAGAGATATAGCTGAAGGAAATCTTGACGATTACGAAACATTATTTCAACAAAAATTAAAATGGTATAGAAAAATAGAACAACGCCTAAAAAAGATTGAAATAAAAGGTTCAGGTGTTTAAATATCAACATTTTGCATCATTTGAATTAATGTATTAATTGTCGAATCCATACTAACGGCATCTGACGTTCTTTGTTGTAAAAAACCGTTTATTTGAGGCATCATTTCAATTGCGATATCAAGTGTAGGATTTGAACCGGCTTGATACATACCTACATCAATTAAGTCTTTATTTTCTCTATATATTGAAAGTAATTTTCTCATTTTAGATGCCGCAGCTTTATGTTCGGGAGATGCAATAGCACTCATAAGTCTTGATATACTTCCTAAAACATCAATCGCCGGATAATGATTTGATTCAGCAACCTTTCTTGATAAGAAAATGTGTCCGTCCGTAATACCTCTAACCGTATCAACAATAGGATCATTAATATCATCACCTTCCATTAATACAGTATAAAACGCAGTAATAGAACCTTTTGGACTGTTACCTGCTCTTTCCAATACTTTCTGCAGCCATGAAAAAATAGATGGCGGATAACCTTTCATTGTAGGCGGTTCTCCTAAAGACAAACCAACTTCACGACCTGCCATTGCACAACGGGTAATTGTATCAGTCATTAAAAATACCTTTTTACCTTTATCTCTAAAATATTCACAAACAGCAGTTGCTGCTAATAAACATTTTTGACGAATTAAAGGAGGTCTGTCGCCTGTTGCACACACAAGAACAGATTTTTTCATACCTTCAGGACCTAAAGCATCTTCAACAAATTCCTTAACCTCACGACCACGTTCTCCGATTAATGCAACTACGTTTACATCAGCATCAGAATTTCTGGCAATCATACCTAAAAGAGTTGACTTTCCTACTCCGGAGCCGGCAAATAAGCCCATACGCTGTCCGCAGCCAAAAGTTAAACAGGAATCAATTGCTCTTACTCCTGTAGAAAACATTTCTGTAATAATCGGTCTTTCATACGGCTCAGGAGGAGGACCGTCTATGTTACGCCATTCACAATTTTCAGGATTTAAAGGCAAACTGTCCATAGGTTGTCCCATAGGATCAATTAATCTGCCAAGTAAAAAATCCCCAACCGGTATTCTTATCGGCATACCGGTTGATGTAACCAAACATCCCTGTCCTATTCCGTTTCCGTCAAGTAATAAAAGCAACTGTGCAACTTCTCCCTTAAAAGCTGCAACTTCTGCAGGTTTTCTATCTCCATCAGCAGTTTCTATATAACATAAATCCCCTATTTTTAAACCCGGTAACTTTACTTCTACTGTCAAACCAAGTAACTTTGAAACTGTACCTTTATATTGGTATAAATCAGTTTTTGACAAAATTTCTTTTGTCCTATGTTTTATATTATCTATTCTTTCGTCATCTATTTCTTCAAACATACAAATAATATTTTAGCACAATTTTTATTTTTAATAGAATTTTTAACATATATATTTTAAAACTTTACAATTTCATTAATCTTTTGTAAAATATAAACTGAAATATTAAATTTAAAGGGTATACAATGAAACAAAAAAAATATTCGGCAAATGCACTTGTAGGTTTTATAGTATTTATTGCTGTAGGTGTATTATTATACAATTTCTTTATTAACAGTCAAACAGGTCCTGTTACTGATGAGCAAACAACAGTAAAAAGAGTTAATGAAACATATAAAATGTTAAACGATGCATTGGCTCAAGCTATATTAGGACATGGTGTAAGAATTGAACAATGGTATACCGATAATACTGATGAAAATGCTACAAATACAAATCTTGATAGAAAAACATTAAGAATTGCTCAAAATTTATTTGAGGGTTTACAAATATCAAAAACATGCGGTATAGGCGGAAATTGTTTCAGTATGGCACAGCCATCATCAATATTAGGACTAAAATTAAAACCGTTCCGTAACAAATCATATAATGCAATAATGTCAAACGGAGTATCTGTCGGTGTAATATGTAATGAAGTATATTGCACAATATATTTTGATATAGACGGTCCTAAAAATGGTAAAAATATATATGGTGTTGATATTTTCAGTGTAATGCTAAATCCGGGAGTATCAATAAAAAAACTTGTAACAGGAACAACTGAGATAAATGATGCAGATGAAAATGAATCAACAGAAGTAACTGAAACAAATAAGCCAAATGAAATAAGCGATACCGAATTGGAAAATGCTTGTAAAGGTGTAGGAAAAGCTCCTGATAGTAACAGCTGTACGGCTTATGTATTAAAAAATCAAAATTTATCCTATGCTAGAAATATTCTAAAATAAATTAGCATTAAAATAAATTCCGGTATTTAGAATTTCATCACAAAATTCTTTATCATGTTGTAATTCTGATATTGTTAATGGATGCAGGTCTATATATATATCAAACATTTCTTCTGTTTCACCAACTAAACGCCATATTAATTCACGTTCTGACTTAGAAGGTGAAGTGTCAAATATCGCAGCAAGCTCCAGGTCTTCATCTTCATGTATTTTACCGTCAGAAAAAAGACCAAATAAGTAAATACCTTTAAAGTCGCTAAATTCTTCTTTTATTTTGTGTAAAATATCAATAACAATATCATCTACTGAATCAGAAGCGTTCAATTATGTTCCCCAATTCATCTCTATTAACTAAAACCTGAACAGAATTAATCAAGTTCTTAACTGATACTTTTCCTTGTTTTATTTCATCTTCACCTAGTATAACTGCATAATTTGCAACTTTAGATGCCTTTTCAAGTTGTTTTGTAAATTTTTTACAAGTCATATCATAATCTGTAGATATTCCAACATTTCTTAAATAATTCACTAATTTTATTGCTTCATTTACATTATCAGATACAACATAGGCATCCGTTTTTTTGTGCTTTTGCTCAGGCAACAATGAAATAAGCCGTTCCATTCCCATAGCAAAACCCACAGCAGGTGTATCCTCTCCACCCAAATTTTTAACTAAACTATCGTATCTTCCACCACCGCATACGGCATTTTGTGAACCAAGATTATTTGATTTTATTTCAAATACAGTACGGTTATAATAATCTAAACCACGTACCAATAGCTTATTTACGGTATATTTTATATCTAATAAATTTAAATATTCCTTTACTTTTTCAAAATGTTCATGACATTCAGGACATACAAAATCTGATGTTATAACCTCTTTTACTTCCGGCTTTTCATAAATTGATTTACAATCTTCTACTTTGCAATCCAAAAGCCGCAAAGGATTTTTTTCATATCTTCTTTGACAATCTTCACACAAATCATTTAAATAAGGTTTTAAAACTTCTTTAAGTTTTGTTTTATATTCTTCTCTACATTTAGGACACCCTAAGGTGTTTATTTCAACATCTAAATCTTTTAGACCAATAGCTTTTAAATAATTTACGGCAAGTGAAATAATTTCTACATCTCCTTGAGGTTGAGAAATACCAAACATTTCAACACCAACTTGATGGAATTGTCTTTGTCTGCCTGCTTGTGGTCTTTCATACCTAAACATAGGACCTTTATACCATAATTTAACAGGTGCAGGCAATCTGTGCATTCCGTTTTCTATATAAGAACGAACAACACCTGCAGTATTTTCAGGACGCAATGTTAAAGAACGCTCTGACTTTTCAAAAGTATACATTTCCTTATTTACAATATCGGTAGTATCACCTACACCTCGTGCAAAAAGCTCTGTAGCTTCAAAAATAGGTGTTCTTATCTCGGAAAAAGCTGAAGCTGTAAATACTCTGTTTGCAGTTTCTTCCAAAAAATGCCAACTATCAATATCGGCAGGTAATATATCTTTTGTACCTTTTTGAACTGTAATTTTATTTGCCATAAAATGATATTAATACAAATAAATCCTGCAAGCAAGAAGTAATATACTATAAATTTAATATATCATATACATTTTTTAAATGTCCGTAATAACCATTTTCTAACAGTTCAAAAAATCTATAATATGATTTTGGAGCAAGTTCTCTAACTTTTAACTTATCTATATACAATCCTTCTACAAAACGTGCGAATAATTCTGTAGGTCGTTTATAATACTTTTTTAAAGCATTTATTCTTCTTGTTATTTTTTTTTGTTTTCTTTCTAACGACAACAATTTTAAATACGAACAAAATGCCGGCTTTAAATTAGGAAAATCTTTTTCCAGATTTTCTACAGATATAATTTTGTCCTTACCAAATATAAATTTTGGCTTTATACATACAATGTCGTATTTTTTCAAATATTTAATATCAGAATGTTTAATTGCTTTTTCAAATTCATTAAATCTTTTTGAGCGTTGAAAATTAGGATAATCCTTTTTTATAATACTGTCTAAATTTTTAATTTCATATTTTAATTTTCTTTTACCATTTAACAATATATCACAAGTCGAATGTTTATCAACATAGTTAGTAACTTTCAATAATTCGTCTGTATAATCTTCACCTGAACAAAATAAAACATCTAAATTACCACCGGTTTTAGCAATATTTTTTTCTAATGTTGAATGAATATAATGAGCAAACTCATGTAAAAGTATAGGAATACATTTATCAGTTTCACATAATTCTTCTGATATATCTATCCTGCCATTCATAAAAAATCCCTGATGACCTCTTGCTTTTGTATGTGTATTTACAACAAGCCCCAAAGATTTTATATATAAAATTAATTGTTCTGATATTGACATCTCACTATTCAGTTTCGTGTTCTAACCAACCGGTATAATCATTTGAACCCTTTATAACAGGCAACGCAATTATTTCAGGTATATTATAAGAATGTAATGCTTTTATTACTGCTTCTATCTTATCAAAATTATCTTTTCTTGTTTTTATGATAAGCAATAACTCATTTTCCTTTGAAATTTTTCCATTCCACAAAAACATTGAAGAAACCTTATCAACAGTACTTACGCAAGCTGCTAATTTCTCTTTTAACAGTGCTGTAGATATATCTTTTGCTTCATCTTTTGAAGAAACGGTACAAAAAATTATTATAAATTCCATTATTACTCCTCATCAACATAGGATGTAAGCTTTTCAATATTATTATTTAATTTTGTTAATTGTTTATCAATATCTGTAAATTTCTTTGAAATATTGGATGAATCTTTATCCTTTGATAACAACTCATCAAGTTTTTCTTCAAGCATATCCATTCTCTGTTGCTGTTTAGCAAACTTCACTTCTAAATCATCAAGTATTGCTTCATTAGACGGCATTGACTTTTTAAGCTTATTTATTGTTTCTGAAATTTCATCAGTTTTTTCTTCAAAACCGTTGGTCCATTCAGTTATTTTATTTATAGCATTTAAAGTATTGTGTTCTTTTTGTTCATTATTTGCAATCTTTTCTTCAATTATACTAAGCTTTTCAATCATTGTAGAATAATCAAGTTTTTTTAAGCCGGTATATAATTCGGATATTGTATCTCTAAAAGACACTAATGAAGCATTCAATGCCTGTGCAGATTCATCAGAAGCCAATAATAACTTGTTCATTCTTGAACTAATACTTAAAATATCACCGGTTATTTTTTCAACATCTACCTTAATCTTGAAAATATCATCCTGGCTGATATTAAACTTCATACTATCAACCTGCATAACTATTTCATTTACATAATCTGCAATTTGCTTTAAAGAATTTGATTTTACACAATTTATAACATCATCCATTGCAAGACGTAAATGTGCAATATCAGTTTCAATATCTTGCATAGCATAAGTATAATCGCCGACATCTTCAGTCGAACCAACCCTTAATATATTGAATTGTTCCTTTACTGAATTAAATTGTTCATTTACACCATTAAATTTTTCATTAACTTCATTTATTTGTTCATTTACTTCACTGAATTGCTCACTTACATGCTCTTTAACCTCATTAAGCTTTGAAGCTAACTCAGGTTGAATATTTTGTTTTAATTCTTCTCCTATATTTTTTAAATATTCATCTTTAGTTTCTTCAAGTTTTTGACTTATTTCTTCAGCAATATTTTTACTAAATTCTTTTTCAAATCTTTGTTGGAAACTATCTAATTGTATCGATATATTTTGTAACCTGAGTAAATCTTCTTCTAGATCCTTATATTCTAAAGGATTTAAACTTTCAATAGAATTTTCTATAGTTTCATTTTGACTTTTTAAATCACATTGAAGTTGTTTTAAATCTTCAATATCCTGCCTATCTTTTAAAAGTTCTTTTATTTCTGAAATTGAAAATTTTATACTGTTTTCAGAATCAGAAATTGTATTTTCTATAAATTGCTTGGTTTCTAAAATAGCATTTTGAGATTTTTCATCAACAAAATCCTTAATTTCTTCACCTTCAACAACAAATGACAATTGTTCAAATACATTTATAACATGCTTCATTATTGCAGTTTTTACAACATTCAATTCATTTTTAAAATCTTCTTCTACTAAATTGAAATTTGCATAATTTTTTGAAATTGTATCTATTCTTTTATCAAGTTCAACAATTGTATTTTTTATTTTATCCTGAACTTCTAACATGCCGGATATTTTAGGTATTTTTTCTAATTCATCAAGACAATCAAGATTTTTCAATTTGTCTAAAAGAGTAAGTTTATTTAATGCATTTAATTTATCAACACTAATTATATTACTCAATTGTTCTAATTGTTCGATACCTTTTAATTTACTAATATCTTCAAGAGTTGATAAAGTTTCAAGAATATTTACAGTATCTAAGAATTTTTTTTGGTCTTGTACAGTTGCTCTAATTTCATCAAGAGCCCTGTCAATATCAAGTTTAAAATCATCACTTAATGTAAGCAAGTCCATTTTTTGATTTAACACTTTTATATCATTTGCTAAATCCATACTCCATTCAGCAGATGTTATCTCATTTTTTACAGACTCAATTTTGTTAAAAATATCTATTTTATATTTTTCAAGTAATCCGCCTGCATTTAAAGTTTCAATATCTTGACTCGTTACATTACTGCTTTTATTTACATCGTATGCAGGTAAATTTAAATTACCCTGAACAGAAGAAAGCATTGATGCAATATCCGCTTTTAATGCTTCAAAATCAGTTTTTTGTACACCACTATTTATACTATCCGAAATTTTACAATCTATATTTTCATTTAATTTTTTTACTAAACTTGCAATATTTTGCAGATTACCGGTAAATTGTTCTAAAACATTTTTTTCATTTTCGTCTAAATTCTTTATTGATGATACATCTATAGTATTTGTGTTCAAATTTGAATGTAGAATTTCATCTTGTACAGTATTAACCTTTTCAAACAGTTCATTCAATTGATTTTTTATATAATCTAAACTTTTATCATCAATGTTATAACTTACAGGTGTATTTAATTTTGATAATATATCATTCTGTTTTTTATCAATTGCATCAAAATGCGGAACCAATTGATTAACAACATTGTCAGAAATAGTATTAAAATTAGATTTTAATATCTCAACTTTATTATTTAGTATTTCTTCCAATTTTACTATTTCAAGAGATTGCTCCTCAATTTGTATAGGAGCTGATTTTCTCATACTATTTAATAAATTTTTTACGTCCTCAAATTTATTAATCAATGCTTCATTTACAGATGTTTCAAAATCACTGAATTTATTTTCTAAAGTACCTAAGCCGGTAAATAAATTATTCAATATAGCACGGGAATCAGCAGCATCTATACCTTGCATAAACTGTTCCATACCAATTTTATATGCATCCATTTGCTCTTTTAAAGCAACGGCAATATTTTGGAAATCAACACCTACAAAAGACATTACAGCTTTTTTTATCGGCTCAATTTCATTTACTATAAAATCAGCTCTATTATACAAGTTTTCCATTATATCGGTAGATATGAAATTTAATTGGTCTTTTACCTTATTGATTCGGTTTCCGATTTTATCCAAGAATTCATTATCTACACCTAATGATTTTTTTATATCATTTTGTGCTGCAGAATTTGCTTTCATTTCTGCAGCAATCACAATTAAATTTTTCATATCCTGCTGCAAATTATCCATATTTTCTTTTAATATAGCTATAGCTGCAGGTTGAGAAGTGATTGATGAAATCATCTCAGAAACAGCATCAAATCGTAATGAAATACCGTTACTAACACTATTAAAACTTGTAGTTGCACCTTTTACAAAATTATTAAAGTCAGATACTATCTTATCTAATTCACTTTTCATAGAATTAAATTCGAATGCAAAATTGTTCATCTTTATATCCGCAGATTCACAATTTTCTTTTATACCTGACATATAATCTAAAATACGACCGGTTACTTCTTTTAATGAAGCATCCAATTTACCCGCGTTATTTATTAATTTTAAATCCAGATTATTTAATTTTTCAAATAATTCTCCATCAGTAGCAATAATACCTACAATTGCATCTGTTGTATTTTTTAACTGATTTATGTCATCAGCCAAAGCATCCTTAATAGGAGATGAAATATTATTTAAACTGTTCTGTACAACATGAATCTCATTTGTAATAGAACTAAGCGTTTTTAAAACATCCTCAATAAGAATTTTCTTATCAGACTCAAAAGGTACATATACCTGACGCATAGTTTCAGGTAAGTTTGTAATTATATCGTTTGTATCATTAATTATGTTAAACGTATTTTCAATTTTTTCTAAAATTTGAAAAGAATTTTTATTTGAATCTTCATTAATCGATTTCTTTGCCTTATCAAGATTTTCCGATAAAGTTACAAGAGAACTTTTTATTTCCTCAATTCCAACATTAGATATAGTTTCTACAATTTTTGATTTAATATCATTTGTTCTGTTTTCAATTACAACTTTAAGATGTTCATGTTCGTTTCTTAAACTGCCTATATCAATAGATGCAACAGTTTCATATACTTTATCTTTTATATCATTAGATTTTTCTTCTATAAGTCCTTTTAATGAACTATCAAGATTATTTACCTGTTCCATAGATGATTTTTTTGACTCGTCAAGTGCATCTTTTAAGTTTCTATCAGAATCCTCAAGCATAAATCTCAAATTTTCAATAGCAGATCTTACATCTAAACTTGATATAACTTTATTTAGCTCTTTTAAATCAGAATTTGTATTTAGTAAATCACCCCTAAGAACATTTGACGATTCAATAACATCATTAACAAGATTAGATAAATCCGTTTTAAAAAGTTGAAAGTCTTCTTCAGTTAAAATTTTAGAAACAACACTTGAAAGTTTGTCTAATTGAACTAACAAAGATTTCTGACTTTGCTCGCTTGAATCAGTTAATGCACTTTTTAAAATCGTTATTAATTCAACAGCATTCTCAATTTTTTTAACTAATCCGTCAAAATCACTCTGTCCTGCTAATGCTTTAATATTTGCATTAATATTAGTATTTTGAGAAATTATTTCGTTCAAAGAATCTGACATCGTATTCTGTTTTTGGTCTACAACCTGAACCGCAGAAATTATTGTATCTGTCGTAGATTTGATACCGGAAACAGTATTTGTCATGTTCTTTACTTCTGTTGTAGGGTCAAGTCGTGATATAAGAGCATTTATATTTTCAAAATTATTATTAATATTTAATATAATACTTTCAAAACCGTTATTGAATTTATCAAGTTCACCCTTAATTGAATTTATATTCTTGATAATTTCTCTTTTATCCGTATCATCAGAACGCAATGCCTCTATTCGAAGTGTAATCTCATTTAGAATATCTCCCTGAGACATTATTTGCTTTGAAAAAACTGTCAAATTGGTTGATAATACATCAAACAATTCCTTCATTTGAGGCACTGTAATTAAATCATCATTTTTACTCAATGCATCTTTAAATGAAGTTTCCCATTCGGTAAACCTTACATTAAGATAAGAACCTCTGTCCTCTAAATCTTTTTTTAAATTAAGTAAGATTTCTTTGGCTTCGGATATATTTTCTTGATTTAGAATATTATCAAGTTTCACACCAATATTATTTAATACCCTTCCGGTATCACCAATATTTATAGCATTTTGTGTTTTGATAGAATCTAACGTATCTGTAATTTCATCAAATTTTCTTTTTACATCTTCTATACTAAATTCTTCTGACATCCGAACTCTTCCTCGTTTATTTAATATAATTATAGCAAGGTTAATAAATTATGAAAAGAATATTAACAAAGCATGTTATAATTATTAAGTTTTTTACCTAATATACCATAAAAATATTTTTTTGACATATTAATCAAATTAAAATAGAATGTTACAACAGAGAAATAAAATCACCTAAAAGATTGATTGCAAAAAATACTGCAAGTTATATTCTTTATATATAGATTTGCAATAATAAAGGAAGAAACTTTGAAGAAAAAAGAATTACAACAAGCAATAAAAGAAAAAGAAAAACAACTTTCAAAATTAGAACAGCATATTTACAAATCAAAAACATGTGCTGAAGTATACGATAAACTTGTTTTAGAAAAAGCCATACAAAAAAAAGAACTTGACGATCTATATAAAAACAAATTTGTAGAACGAGTAAAAAAACTTATTCCACATAAAAAAACATTAATTTGTGATTACTTTACAAAATAACCCCAAAAATAAAGCCCCGCATGCTTTTTGCGAGGCCGACGAATTAGTGTACATGCATGTTATTACATGAATTTTTATCTTGCAAACATGTTAAGAGAACTTAACATGTTTGTGAATAAAATTCATAATATCAATGCATAGTAATTAAATTTTAAAAAAGTCCGCTAAAAATATCTTTAGTACCAACAGGTACAACTTTTGTTCTGCCAATAAAGTTATTTTTTACTTCATACCCTTCAGGCAATATTCTTGTACCTTTTGTTAAATCACAAAAATCAGGAACTATGTTGTAATCACCATCTTCATTTTTTTGGAAAACAGCACCTTTTGCTAATTTCTTATTCTTGTTAATATCTTCTACCTGTTCATTACTTAACATCCCTGCTAATAATGAAAACGCATCTATTTTTGTTCCTTCATACTCTTTCTTTTCGAAAGTATCTTGCTTTAAAGGATTAGTAATATTTGCATTATTTAAGTTTTGTTTTTGTAAATTATTAGTATTTGTATTTTTAACAACATTAACATTAGTATTATTACCAACATTTACAGGTGAAACTAGCATATATAAAACTCCTTTTCAATTTAATAACATTCGTACAACTCTTATAAATAAATTTTTTGTTTTTAAAGAACAAAAACATTTACAATTTTTAACATGTACAAAAATATTTGTAATAAAACTTCACAAAACGAAAAAATCAAGCAACTTTTTTTTTTATGTTACTTATAAAATTGTCAGGTTAATTTTAGGAGTTTATAATGAACGTAAGTGCAATCAATTCAGTTAAGAACAATGTTTACATGCAAAGCATGCCTTTAAAGGTATCAAATCATGCACAAAACACAGTGAAGTCAGATTACCATTACAGTGCATTGGACAAAATGGGTGCATTGGGAATGAGCCAAGTAACACCTCACAAAACACTTGCAGTTTCATTTACGGGCTGGAAACCTGAAGCAAAAAATAAAGACACCATTGAAAAAATGGTTAAAATAATGAAAGATCCCAATGTAAAGAAAATAGCTGTATCAGGTCATACATCTCCTGATGGGGACAGTTTTGGAACATCTTTTGCAATGGCAAACTTGATTAACCAAGCAACAGGAAAAGAAGTTGATGTTTTTGTATTCGGTAAAGATTTTCCTAAGCACTACGATTACTTAAATACAAATCCTAATGTACATGTAATAGTACATAAACCCGGTAAACCTGAACAAGCTGCAGAAGCAGAAGCAAAATACGGAAAATATGATTTGGCAATAGCATGTGATTGTGCAGAAACAAAATTAATGGCACCTGATTACAGAAAAGGTGTATATCATAAAGCAAAATACAGCTTGAAAATTGATCATCATCCATACAAAGAAGAATACAACGAAAAATACGGTAAAATGATGGATAATAAATATGCAAGAACTGCAAATTTAATTGATTCAGAATTACCTGCAGCAGCAGAATTGGCAATGCAATTTGTTGAACCATTGGGCTTAAAACCGGAAGAACTCAGAAAAGAAACAAAAGATGCAATGTATACAGGCATGTTAACAGATACAGGATGTTTTAAGTATGCTCAAGCTCCTATAACATTTGAAGATGCAGCATTGCTTATGAAAGCAGGAGTAAATAACAGAGAAGTTAATTTAAATGCACTTGGTAACACTCCACAAGTAGTTTTAGATGCAGAAAAAACTACATTAAACAAAATTCAATATTCAGATAACGGAAAAATTGCATACTTTATCGAAGATGAAGATATAAAAGCAGCAAAGAAAGCATGTAAAGATGCCGGCTACCAACAAGAAGGTAAAGATGCAGTAAAAGATGTATGTGGAAGATTACCTGAACTTGAAGGTGTTGAAGTTGGCTTTAAAGTAGCAGAATTTGGCGGAGCAGCAGCATTTTCTATCAGAAGCAGAAGCTATGATGTATCAGAAATTGCAAGAAAATACAATGGCGGCGGACATAAAAATGCAGCAGCATTCCAAGTTCCAAAAGAAGGAAGAACAACAGAAGAAGTTGTAGCAGCTGTAATAAAAGAACTTAATGAAGGAATGGAAGCAAAAGCTGCAAAATAAATAATTATACAAAACATAAACAAACAGACCGGCTGAATAGCCGGTCTGTTTATATTTAATCCCATAATCAATTACTAAAATTATTATATTAAGCTTGAAGCAATTGATGGTGCTTGGTTAGCTGTTGCTAACAAACTTGCTGATGTTTGTTGAAGAATTTGTTGTTTAATGTAGTTTGATGATTCTTCTGCTACGTCTGCATCTTGGATTAATGAAGCTGCTGATGTTAAGTTTGTCTGCATTACATTTGCTGTATCCATTGCTGATGATATTCTTGCCTGCAAACCACCTATTGTTGTCTTTCTTGATGTAATTTCTTTAATTGCACTATCAACATTTTTTAAGAATTTTCTTGCTGTTTCATCATCTTTTATCGTATTACCACTTGAATCAGTTTTATTATATACAAATGCACCGTCTAATATTGTTGAAGACTTAGCATCTTTAAATAAATCTTTACTTACTTCAATTGTAGAATTTGAACCTTCTTTTCCGATACCTACTTGAAGTTGAATATTTTCTGTAATTCCTCCTTTTGTAGCATCTCCATTAAGAAGAACTTTACCATTAAAGTCTGCTGATTGTGCTACCCTGTCAATTTCATCTAATCTTGCTGAAATTTCTGAATTGATTGCTGTTAATGCATCTGAACCATAAGTTCCGTTTGCTGCTTGCTCTGTCAAATCTCTTACACGAGTAAGGTTGTCTTTAATTACGTCTAATACACCCTCTGTTGTATCTAACATTGATTGTCCCATTTGAGCGTTATCTTGTGCTACTTTGAATGAACTTGCTTTGTATGCTAAGTTTGTTGCTACGGCTAAGCCAGCTGCATCATCTTTTGATGAATTGATTTTGTAACCGGTTGACATACGCTCCATTGCTGTGTTCATTGCATTGGTTGCTTTGTTTAATGATTTTTGTGCTGTTAGTGATGGGATGTTTGTGTTTACTGTAATTGCCATAATTGAGCTCCTTTCAATTTGTACTTCTAACTTTTTACGATTGTCCGTTTCGTATTCTTATAATATGACGTTTCGATGTCTTTTTGAATTATAATAAAGTTAGAATTGTTTCATACTTTAGTTTGATTTTTTAAATCATTAATTCAACATTTATATTTCTGTATCTGCTCGTATTGCCATAACAGACTCCTTTCTCCATTTTACATGTTATATCCGTTTAACATGCGTTACGTGAGTAACTTAATATGGACAACATATCTCTCTTATATTTCTCTTATTCCACTTCATGTTTTTTTTATAACTCTTTTTTATTCATTCTTTACAGAAGTTTACATTATAAGACAAAATTTTTGATTTTTGCGGCAATCCATTATTCAAGTGGAAAGTGGAATGTTTCTGTCATACTGAGGGTTTACCCGAAGTATCACATTGTAATGCCATAAGGAGATTCTTCACCCCAAAAAATCGTTGGTTCAAAATGACGGCATTATTGACGGTAATGACAAAATTATTTCTTCCGACGATAGCAAGCTTTGCCGATAATCTCCTTTAAATTAAGTTTGTGATATAATATAGAGTATGGATAAACTTAAAGAGCATTATACAAATTTAGTCAAAAAATACAGAGAAATTTTTGTTTCTGTATTATCTGCAATGCAAGGAGAAATTAACAAATTATCTCACGATGAAATTAAAAATTACCTTGAAAATGAAGTTGTAAAACACATTCAATTTCAAAGAAATCTTGTTTTGGAAAAAAGAAAACAGTTTAATTGTAAAAAATGCGGTGCTTGCTGCCGTTTAGCCATAAGTGAATTTTCACCTGCAGCATTATTAGAAAAGGCATCAAAAGGTGATAAATTTGCAAAAGAATTTATTTCTACATTTTCACCTGTTTCAGAAGATGATGCAAAGAGTCAATTCGGATTATACGTTGATTTAATAAACGAATCAGGAGAAAAAGTATTTTATTATAATTGTAAAAAAGTAACAGAAGATAATTTATGTTCTGATTATGAAAACAGACCGAGTATATGCAGAGATTATCCTGACAACCCTGTACAAATGTTACACCCTACCTGTGCATACATTGGATGGCACGAAAGTATTCAAACAATTGTACTTACAATAAAAGCAATGTCTGAAATAAGAGAACATTTTATGAAAGAATGGAAAGCAGGAAAAATTTAAAATGACAAAAACTATTCTTTCCGGCTTAAACATAAATGAAATTGAAACACTTATACAACCTTTAAATGCATCTCCATATAGAGCAAAACAAATACACAATTGGATTTATTTCAAATCTGTATCTAATATTGATGAAATGACGGATTTATCTTTAAAATTCAGAGAACAATTGAAAGATATTGCACAAGTTACCAATTGCACAATAAAGAGAAAACAGACAAGCAAAGACGGAACTATTAAATATTTGGTTGAATATCCTGATGGAGAGTGTGTTGAAACTGTTTTAATGAGATTTGACAATCGTGCCAACTTGACGGCTTGTGTAAGTTGTCAAGTCGGATGTGCAGTAAACTGTTCATTTTGTGCAACAGGAAAACGTGGTTTTATAAGAAACCTAAACTATAAAGAAATTATAGAACAAGTATTAATGATACAGAGAGATACTAATTTAAAAGTTACGAACATTGTCTTTATGGGACAGGGTGAACCAATGTTAAATTTAGACAATATAATAAAAGCAATAGAAATATTTAATACATCTTTTCAAATCAGTGCAAGAAGAATGACTGTTTCAACAAGCGGAATTGCAAATAAAATAGAAGATTTTGCAAAACTAAATTCACAATCAACACTTGCATGGTCTTTACATGCTCCATTTGACAATATTAGAAATGAAATTATGGCTATAAACAAAAAATATCCTATAAATGACGTTAAAAAAGCAATAAAAAAATATATTGATATTACAGGAAACAGAGTTACAATAGAATATCTTTTGATAAAAGACTTAACTGATACTTATGAATGTGCAAAAGGGCTTGTAGAACTTTTAAAAGATATAAAATGCAATATTAATCTTATACCGTACAATCCTGTTACTGAAAACGATTATAAAAAGCCATCGGGAACATCTGTTATGAAATTTAAATGTATACTTGAACATTCGGGGAAAAAAGTTACGGTAAGATTAGAACGTGGTGCAGATATTGATGCAGCTTGCGGACAATTAAGAGGAAAGGTTGTTCAACAATGAAATGTCTTGTACAAAGAGTAAAAAGCAGCTCAGTAGATATAGAAAATAATGAATATTCACATATTAATCAGGGTTTACTTCTGTTTTTAGGTGTTGAAAAGGGTGATGACTCGGAAATTTGCAAAAAAATGTCTGATAAAATTTTAAAATTAAGAATTTTTGCAGATGAAGAAGACAAGATGAACTTATCCGTATGCGATATAAAAGGAGAAATCCTTGCTGTTTCTCAATTTACATTATGTGCAGACTGTAAAAAAGGTAATCGCCCCAGATTTGATACGGCAGAAAAGCCCGATATTGCAAATAAACTGTATGAAGAATTTGTTCAAAACTTAAAATTATCCGGCTTAAATGTGCAAACAGGAGTTTTTGGAGCTATGATGCAGGTTAAAATTCAAAATGACGGACCTGTAACATTTATGCTTCAAATGTAAATTTATTTATGGTATTCTTATATTATGAAAAGTGGTTTTGTTACGATTATAGGCAGACCGAATGTCGGTAAATCTACTCTTTTAAATAAAGTATTAGGACAGAAAATTGTTATTACAACTAATAAAGCACAAACAACAAGAAAAAGAATAAAGGGAATATTAACTGATAGCAGAGGTCAAATAGTATTTGTAGATACTCCGGGAGTTCATAAACCCTTGAACAAGCTTGGAGAATTCCTTTTAGACGAGGCAAAAATCTCTGTCCCTGACAGTGATTTGATATTGTTTGTAACTGATTCCTCAACACAGGCAGGCAAGGGTGATAAATGGATTATTCAAAATATGCTTGAAAAAACAAATACACCAATAATACTTGTATTAAATAAATCTGATATTGCAAGTAAAAATGAAATTTCAGATAACATCATTTCTTACAAAAATTTATTAACAAATGAAACTCCTTTTGTATGTATTTCTGCAAAGAACGGTAAGGGAATAGAAGATTTAATCAATACGATATATAAAAACCTTCCTGACGGGGATTTATTGTATCCTGAAGATACATTAACCGAAGAAACAATGAGAGATATTGCATCAGAAGTTGTACGTGAAAAAATTTTAATAAACACACAGGATGAGATACCACATTCTATTGCAGTTATGATAGATAATTACAAGGAAGAAGAAAACATTGATAAAATATATGCAACAATATACTGTGAGCATAAAAGCCAAAAAGGGATTTTAATAGGTAAAGGCGGAAACCTGCTAAAAAAAATCGGAACACAGGCAAGAGAAGAATTAGAAAATATTGTTGAAAAAAAAGTTTACCTTGATTTAACAGTTAAAATAGAAAAAGATTGGCGTAAAAAAGATAACATTCTAAAAAAACTAGGATATTTTGAAGAAAAAAATTAACTCTTTACTTAAACTTATGTGCTTATTAATATATAAGTATAAATTGATACTATTTTGTAAATATATATAAGGAGAAAAAAATGAAAAAATCAATTAAGGATTTAGGAGACGTTAGAGGAAAAAGAGCATTAGTAAGAGTAGATATTAATGTACCATTGGATGCAGACAAAAATGTAACAGATGATACAAGAATACAGGCAATTCTTCCTACAGTAAACTTTTTAAAAGAAAAGGGTGTAAAAATTATATTAATGGCACACTTAGGTCGTCCTCAAAAATTAAAAGAAGGTCAAAAATTAGAAGATTTATCATTAGCACCTGTTGCAAAATATATGTCAAAAGTATTAGGAGAAGAAGTAAAATTTGTAAAATCACCTGTAGGTGAAGGTGCAGATAAAGAATTGGCAGATTTAAAAGACGGACAAGTAGCTTTATTGGAAAATATCCGTTATTACAAGGCAGAAGAAGCAAAAGATGATGATATGACATTTGCTGAAGAACTTGCAAAACTTGGTGATTTTTATGTAAATGATGCTTTTGGTGCTGCTCACAGAAACCATACATCAACAGCAAAACTTGCAAAACTTTTAAAACCGGCTGTTTCCGGCTTATTAATGGAAAAAGAAATCAGATGCTTATCTCAAGCATTGGATAATCCGGAAAGACCTTTTACTGCAGTTGTAGGCGGAGCAAAGGTTTCATCAAAAATCGGTGTATTAGAAAACTTGCTTGATAAAGTAGACAATATGATTATCGGTGGTGGTATGGCTTATACATTTGTAAAAGCAAATGGCGGACATATCGGTAATTCAATATGTGAAGATGATCAGCTTGAAGTTGCAAAAGCTATTGAAAAGAAAGCTCAAGAAAAAGGTGTAAAATTAGTTATGGCAACTGATGTATTAGTAACAGATGATTTTTCAGGCAACGGAACAAACAAAGTTGTAGACGTAAAAAATATTCCTGACGGCTTTGAAGGTGTTGATGCAGGTCCTGAAACTCAAAAAGCATTCGAAGATGTTGTTAAAAATTCAAAGACAATATTAATGAACGGCCCTGTAGGAGCTTTTGAAACACCTGCATTTGCAGAAGGAACAAAAGCAATATTACAAGCAATTGTTGATGCAACAAAAAATGGTGCAACTTCTGTAATAGGCGGTGGTGATTCTGTATCAGCAGCTAAAAAATATTTCAAAACAGAAGATTTTACTCACGTTTCAACAGGCGGTGGAGCTTCTCTTGAATTTATCGAAGGAAAAGTGCTTCCGGGTGTTGCTGCATTAGATGAACAATAAATAATTATTTTGAACAACTAAAAAAGGTTGGCTAAGATTTTTATATTTTAGTCAACCTTTTTTGTATGATGTAAAATAAAAAATATTACAAACTTGTTGCCAAGCAATTTTTTTTTGGTACTATAATATTATAAAATGGTTTCTGTTCAAAAAAAGTTATCTATAGCTTTCTATTGGCACATGCATCAACCTGATTATCAACTTAGTGATAAAGGTGATTTTTTAATGCCTTGGGTTAGAATGCATGCGGTAAAAGATTATTTGGATATGCTTCTTATAATGAATGATTATCCTCATTTAAAATTGAATTTTAACCTTGTACCTTTACTTGTAAAATCACTAAAAAAATATGCAGAAGAAGAAGTTCACGATTTTCATTCAAGATTAACTGTTTCTAATGTAGAAGAACTCTCCGCAGATGATAAAATGTTCATTTTGAACAATTTTTTTGATGCAAATTATAAATCAATGATTTTACATCACGAAGGTTACAGGAATTTATATACGAAACGTTTTGAACAAAATATTTCTGATATAGATGCATATACAAACCAAGAATATTCTGATATTATGGCGTGGTTCAATCTTTCGTGGTTTGATCCTGTATATGCTGATATGTATCCGGAATTAAAAGAATTAGCCAATAAGGGATACGGATTTACAAAAGAAGATAGAATAAAAATTATTGAATATCAAAGAGAAATTATAAAACAAATTATTCCAACATATAAAAAATTTCAAGATGAGGGCAGAATTGAAATAACAACAAGTCCATATTATCACCCGATTTTACCTATCTTATTGGATATAAAGAGTGCTTACAGAAATATTCCAAATCCTGAAGTTTTACCGTCTAATTTAAAAATGGCAAAAGATGCTATTGCTCAAACGGAAATGGCACTTGATACAATGGAAGAAATTTTTGGTAAACGACCTAGAGGAATATGGCCTCCGGAACAGTGCATAAGTTCTAAAATGCTTGATATGCTTTCCGATTTAGGCGTAAAATGGACAATTACTGATGAAGGTATACTTGCAAATTCAATCAATTTAGATTTTGTAAGAGATTTTAAGGGGAATTTATCAGACCCTTACCATTTATTAAAGCCATACGAGTATAAAACGAAAAATTCTAAAATTAATGTTATTTTTAGAGATTCACTTATTCCTAACTTAATAAGCTATGAATATCCTAATACAGAGCCGGAAAAAGCAGCAAATGATTTATATGACAGAATAAAAGTCATACAAAGTAAAATTTTTGCTTCCCCAGATGAAGAACATTTGCTTACTATTGCCCTAGATGGAGAAAATTCTTGGGAAAATTATATTGATGACGGAGCAGGATTTTTAAGAAAAATTTATCAACTGATAGAAGAAGATGAAACGCTTGAAACTACGTTAATAAGTGATTATATTGAAAAAGACAAGAATATAAAACCTTTACCTAAAATCTATTCCGGCTCCTGGATAAACAGAAACTTCCAACTTTGGATAGGAGAGCCGACAAAAAATCAAGCTTGGAATTATTTGAAAAAAGTCAGAGATGATTTTATAAAGTTTTCTGAGCAATACCCTGATAATCCTAATATAGAACTTGCCCGACAAGAAGTTTACATGTCTGAAAGCAGTGATTGGTTCTGGTGGTATGGAGAACCGAATAACTCAGGACAAGACCATATTTTTGATTACTTGTTCAGAGAACATTTGAAAAATGTTTACAGATATTTCAATCAAGAACCGCCTAAATATTTAGATTTACCTTTAAGCATTTCCGATTTAGACCGCTCCAGCTTGCCAAAATCAACTATAACACCGGTTATGGACGGACAAGACAAAATAGATGACGAATGGCTTAATGCAGGTGTTATAAATTTACCTGATATTCCTTATGCTGAAACTCCAAGATTATTTGAAAAAATTAAATTTGGATTTGACAAAGATAACTTGTATCTAAGATTTTATATTGATAACGAAGTTAAACAAAATAACACTAATATCGTTCATCAACTATATATTTATGCAAGAAACAGTGAATCTAAACAAAAATTATCTCATATCAGATTAATCAATAAAACTGAAGATGTTTATCCTATAATGTATGAACAATTTGGAACAGAAATAACATTATCTTTAGTAAATGGTATGCTGCGTCCAATACAATATTCAAAGTCAATAGCAGGCGGCTTGTGGTGTTCTCAAAATACTGATGCAATAAAAATCGCTTATGACAATGTTTTAGATATGAGTATTCCTTTTGATTTACTTGGTATATCATCAGGTGAAATGCTTGAATTTTTCTTTGCAACAGCAGATTTTGGAATTTTAGAAACCTTTATTCCGCAAGAAATTCTGTTAACTATCCAAAGACCTTTGATAAGTGAAACAGCAGTTTCAATGTAATTATTCTTGACTTGTTCCTATAATTAATGATAAGTCTTCTTTTGGAGTTTTTATCATATTAACATCAAAAATATCCTTCATTGAATCAATTATTATTGGATTTACAACCATAAGTGAACAATGACTTAAAAATATATTTTTAACACCAAGATGTTTTAAATTGAGCATATTCGAAACTGAATATCTGTCGCATTTTGTCAAGAAAACTGAAATATCAAAAGTTTTGTCTTCAAACTTTTTAGACAAATTTTCAAGAATTTTATAAATTATGGATAAATCATAACCTGAATTTATTTGAAAAGTATTGTTTGAAGGTACATAAGTTGAAAGCGTTATTGCGTATGTATCATTATTTTTATACTTTAGTAACCTCTCAAAATATCTTTTTTGAGAAGAACTATCATTCAATATACCAATTATAATAAGGTGTTTGATATTTCTTCCACGAATTTTTATTATAATATCATCAATTTTCTTATTAAGAATGTCTTCTTGAAACCCGAGTATTAAATCATCTCTCTTTTGCCCTTTAGCAAACCCTTTTGCTTCAAGTGCAGATTTAATTAAAGGTTGAAAATTACCATCTGTAATTTTAGTTACACCCTTAGGTGCATTTGTATCTGTTGTAAATAATCTTCCCCTATATAAATATTCAACATTCTGTAAGGAATTTTTAGTCATTAGTATTGCACCCGGAAATGTTGCAAAATCTAATAGACAATTTTCTACTCCTAATCCGAATTGACCTTGTAATTGCGGATAAGAATTAAGTTTTGGATAAGTATGCCCCATTATCATAGAACCATGAGTATACACATCAATATTTAAACCCTTTGTCGCCTTTAAAACTTCTTCAAGTTCTTTTAAATTTGAACCTGAAACCAAAATTGCCTTTCCAGGTCTGGTTGAAAATGATACACTAACTGTTTCCGATTTACCAAATGACTCTCTTTCACATGATAACAATAGTTTTACAAGTTTATAATTAACTTCAACAAATCGTTCTGTTACAAGCTTTAACTTATCCGTTGATACAACCTTGTAATTTATCATATTTAAAACTTGAAGCATTGAATAATATGCTTCATCACAGTCTTTTCCATAAGATTTTAATTGTATAAGATTTATACAAACATTTTTTATTAGTAAAAACATTATTTCAAATATATGTCTTTGTTTTGGAACTAATAATTTATTCTTTTTTATAAATTCTTTTTCGCCCTGCTTTATTGCTTCAACTAAATCCGGTTTTTTATTTAAATGAAGCTGAGAACTTAATTTATCCATACTAAGATTGTTATTCTTACAAATACGCTCGTAAAGAATTTTAGACTGCCTTAAATTTTCATAAAGTATCATTATAATAGACTTAAATTGTTCTTTCGAATAATCAGTAGTAGATACAAGACCGGATAAAGTATTTATAATATTATACTTTATTATACTGTTTGATACTCCCTTTTTTCTCAATCTCAATGTATAAAAAGCAAGCTGCTTTAAATACATTATTATAACTTCTTGCAAAGCTGTAATAGTTGGATCGATAGAACAAATACCTTTCGTTGTACAACTGTCAAAATTATAATCATCATATTGGTAATAATTGTAAAACATAATACTATTCCGCCTTATTAAAATATGATAAATAATACTGTATCTATTTTAATTCGACATTCGGGCTATTTTTAGCAAAAAAAAAGACCGCTGAACAGCTGGTCTTAAAAATTGTGTAGTAAGGAAATAAGTATTTTTTTGAAAACTTTTTTACGCTGCTACAATGAACAAATGCCATTATTTGCAACTATTACCACAAGAGTATTATTATATTATATCCCCATATTTATGCATACATATATTATATAAATACTAATATATCGACACATCCTTTGTCTTATACACATACCCTAAAATCCGTTTCTTTGGACATTTATGTTATCGGCAATCCGATTTCAAAACTTTAGTATTTTAAATTACCTTGTTACAATTCTTAACATCCTAATATATTGCAAATGTAAAAAATTTGATTAATTATGGACTATATATTTTTTTATTTTATAATATTAAAATTAGACAATGTGTAAATCAAAAAAATCGTACATTAATATACTATATGTTATATCTTCCATTGCAGTTGTTTTACTTCACACAAATGGAGTTCTTGGAAATTTCAAATCATACAATAATTATATATTTGCCAACATTATAGAATGTATTTTTTATTTTGCTGCACCTATCTTTTTCATGTTATCAGGTGCAAATTTAATAAACTACAGAGAACGTTATACTACTTTTGTATTTTATAAAAAAAGAATATTTAAAAGTTTTATACCTTTCGTATTTTGGACTTTTATATCTATATTGTGCTGTATATATATTTACAAATATATAAATATTGACTCAATAAATATAAATCTTATTTTAAATGGAATACTAAATCATGAATTTAATTTTAGTTTTTGGTTTTTTATTCCTTTGTTTATTTTATATCTATTTTTACCAATATTAAGTTATATAAGAAAATTTAAAAAACTTTTAGTTTTACTAGTCATTATATTGTTAGTTTTATTGAGATATCCTTTTGATTATTTCATATTATCTTACCTGTCTGCAATTATGTATGCTTTAATAGGTTATATATTAGACAATATCTTTTTACCTAAAAAATTATGTTTAATTATATATACAGCCGCAATAATAGGTGTTGGACATCATTTTTTTATTAACATGACAACATCTCCATACAGTGTGTTCGGATATAAAAACTTAGACTGTATTTTGTATTCTATTGGTATATTCACTTTTATAAAAAATTATGCAGATAAACTATATAGCAATAAAATTTTAGAAAAAATTTTTGAATTTTTAAAACAATATACATTCGCTATTTATTTATTACACTATAATATTTTAAAAATCATTCCCATATATTTTGATTTAAGCATTGATTCTATATATTACAGGTACGTCGTACCTTTTGAAACTATTCTCATTTGCATTACTATTACTTATATAATAAGAAAAATTCCTTTGGGAAAATATATCCTAACCAATTAGTATAAAATCAAGCTATAAACCTTGTATATTATTATAAAACTTAAATTATAATTTTTTTACAAACTTATGTATTATTCTTTGTAAGATGCTTTCTTTATGTGGCTTTTCATTTAATTGTAAATTATCTTGAAATTGAATTTTATTATTTTTCTTTTGGCTTATATTTTTAATAAATGCAGTTAAAGCTCCAATTCCAACAGCTAATGATGCAGCATATCCAACAGTTTCAATTGCTTTATCGTTATTGGATATTTTCTTTGACTTATTACCGAATAATCTTTCAGCATTTTTAAAGAATACTTTATCTTCTATCTCTTGTGCATTTTCAGGAAAAGCTTCTTTAATTGCGGCTTTATATTTATCTACATTTGCAAAATAATTTTCTTTTGTTGCATTTTCTCCACTATCGCCTATCGGAGCATCAGTTCCCCAAAGAACTCTGTCTGCACCTACACGTTTTATTGCCTCAATCATTGTTTCAGGTTTTGTCCAAGATGTTTCAAGATATAAATTGGCATCTTTATTTTTGATAGCTTGTTCTACAACGTCAATACCTTCTCTATTCCAAGATTCACGAACATCCCAGCACCATTTATCTCTGTCATTTTGCAACCCCCTTGCCTGAATTTCTTCTTCAGGTAAATCTTTTACACTTTTTGCAGGAACAAGGCACATGTGATAAAGCACAACAGGAACTTCAGGTGTTCTTTTTGCAAGTTCATATATTCGCTTTGGTGCTGCATATCCATCAGTTGTTTCAGTATGAAAAACACAAGGTAAATGTCTTTTTTGAGCAATCTTCATATAAGGATTATATCTCTCATCATCAGCGTTAATTTGTGTTTCCATAGGATGAAATTTTAATCCGTAAAACTTATCACCTTCATCAAAAAGTTTTTCTATATTTTTTGCATTACCGCTATCTACCTGACATACCGCAAGCGGTTTAATTATATTTTGAGCATTTGCCGATTTGATTGTATTTATTAAATTCTTGTTAGCTTCAATTTCATTACTCACATATTTACCGTCAGACTTTCGGCACATTCCGTCTAATGCTGATGTTACAAATGTATCTACATAATCTTCATCAGGATTATCAGTTTGTTTTTTATGAAATTTGGTCAATGAATCCGGCTCATACGAACGGTTGTCCATTTTACCCAAATGTGTATGCGAATCTATAATTCTTCCGTTAAACGCTATATTATAATTGTAAGGTCTTATACTTGTAACATTAACCATGTATATCTCCAAATATACAAGTATATAAACTCATAATATATTTTTTTGCTATATAAATTTATTGATATTTACATAAATTTATATTTTTCTATTTTGTTCTTATTACAAGAAACAACCATCATCTGAATTTAATTTTTCGTGTAAGTAAGCTATTGTTTCAGGAAAATGTTGCTGCAAATATTGCGAACGCATTGCAAGCACTTCATGAGATTTTGCTGTTGTTAAAAGAGCATTAGCTTCAGCAATAGTTTCCCTTTTTCCGCCTACCACACCACCATAATGAGTTTCATGATCTATAAAGTACGCTATATGGTTTCTTTGTGCATCAGGGAATGCTTTATTAAAAGCTTCCTTTTCCTTATCATAAATTTCATTAAATTTTTTATCTTGAAATATCGCCTTATCTATAGTAGCTTCTTCATTTTCCATATCAACATATTTTAAATCAACAGCATGACCTAATTCATGGAGAATAACAAATAAATCATCACCTGTGTGTATCAAACGGTCATATTCATCTGTTTGAGAATATGATTCTAATACATTAGTTGTACCGTCAAGAGTTTTAACACTTTCGCTAAGTTTAAGTAATTCTTCACCGGGCATTTTCTTTAAGACTTTTATAATTTCTTCCTGATCGCCAATAATACCGCTAGTTTCTCCTTTTTCAAATTTTGCAGTA